>Ga0310695_10014735_pt1 | contig 10518 bp, 10 predicted proteins | sample RumenRJG_04DNA_FD_203882 | JGI IMG/M metagenome (GOLD analysis project Ga0310695, IMG submission 203882) | Bovine rumen microbial communities from Lethbridge, Alberta, Canada - RJG_04 (v2) (version 2) | ecosystem: Host-associated > Mammals > Digestive system > Stomach > Rumen | place: Canada... | reverse complement strand
AAATAATAACACATAGGTATAAGTAAAATAAAGAAAAATTAACAAAATAAAAAAAGGAAAAATAAAAATTAAAATTAAAAATCAGAAAAAATTTCTTAACTTGATAGTACTGGTAAAGGAGATAAATTAGAAATAGATTGTGTATTGCTACTAAATGATGGACGTTATGGATTAATAGAAATTAAATTAGGAAAGAAAGAAATAAAAAAGGATCAAAAAATCTTCATAAAGCAAAAGACATAATACTTGAAAACATTTCTAAAAATAATACAAAAGTGCCTGAACCAAGCTTTCTTTCAATTTTAACCGGTGGCGAAGTTGCATGTACAAAGTATGATGATATAAAAATAATTCCTATATGATGCTTACGATAGATATGAATATATTATTACAAAACAAGAAAAACAAGAACGTGCATTATAAAAAACAAACAAATACAACAAAACTAAATATCAACCAACTGTCAGAAGGAAAAATTGAATTTCAACCACTAAAAAATAAAAACAAGAAAGGCTGAAAAGAAAGTAAAGAAAAAACCGAAATCCCAAATAAAAATAAGTAAGACTACTTGAAATCCAACTAAAATTATACTTTAAAACACTTGTTTGTTCTGAAAAATCTTTCACCCTATTTTTTATTATTTGATGGGGTATCAATTAGTTTAAATAAAACTTTTTTTTACCATCAGGACGATTTATTAAAATTAGCCATCATATTTTAACATGTTTTTATATTAACTATTAAAATTATTAATTATTATTTCATTTTAAGTGATGGTAATTTTAACTTAAAAAATTAAAGTAAAAGAAATTTAATTTAAAATTTCTTTCATATGTGCAACACGTTTTTCAACCAACGCCTTGGTTCCCACATCGCTTCTGTGATAAACATTACCTTTAACATATTCACATGCTTTTTCAGCAATCTCTTCTGCTTCGGTAATTGTTTCACCTCCGGCAACGATACCTAAAGCTCTTGAACCGGACAGGTGGATTCCATCATCTTCAAGACCGACCGCTGCATAAAATACTTTTGCACCCATGTCCTCAATGGATTTCTCATCCACTTCAATAATTTCGCCGGCATGTTCGGTTTCAGGATATCCGTCAGGTACAATGTATTTGCATACGCTTGCTTTTGGCTCGAATTCCACCTCATCTAAAGTTCCGTCAACTATTGCTTGACAAACATCAATCAATGGTGTTTTAAGTAAAGGCAATACATTCATTGCTTCAGGATCACCAAATCTTGCATTGTATTCAATCACGCGAGGTCCGTCTGCAGTCAACATAAACTGGCCGTATAAAATACCTTTATATGGTTCGGCTTCTTTTGCAATAGCTTTAATTGTATCTTCCATTATTTTAACTGCTTTATCATAATCTTCTTGTGATAAAAATGGTAATAATCCATTAGCGTCAGAGTATGAACCCATTCCACCGGTAATTGCACCAACATCTCCTTCAAATGCATGAGGATGGTCTTGAGCTGCCGGCATTGGAGCAATGTGTTCACCATCACAAAATGCTTGAATAGTGAATTCTTCACCAATTGCTCTTTCTTCAATAATTACTTGTGCAAATCCACCCATTTCATTTTCAATAACTTCTTTTGAATATTCTTTTGCTTCCTCATTATCTTTAAGATGGTCACCAACAATTTTAACTCCTTTTCCACCGGTTAATCCTACCGGTTTAACTACAACATCCTGGTCAAAATCATCTAGAAATGCACTTAAATCTTTGTAATTATCAAATACTCTGTAAATTAATGATCCATCAATATCATAGTCTTCGAATAGTTTTCTCATAAATGACTTATCGGTTTCTATTCTTGCTGCGCTTTTAGATGGCCCGACACATTTTATTCCATTTTTTTCAAGTTCATCAACAATTCCTTTTTCAAGAGGTGCTTCAGGACCAATAAATGCAATGTCAATATTGTTTTGTTTAGCAAATTCAGCTACTTTTTCGATTTCTCCTTCATTTCCCTGTTTAAACTCTGCAATTTTACTCATTCCAGGATTTACTTTACTCATATAACAGTATAGCTCAACATCATCTTTTAAACCATCAGCTATCGCATGTTCACGAGCGCCGGTTCCAACAACTAAGACTTTCATAATAAGATTCTCCTTATTGTAAATTATATTTTTAAAAATATTTAAATACTAACACTTGCATATACAAGTGTATGATTGCATATGCAAGAGAGGTATAGCATGGAAAAAAATTCAAATATAGAAATGATTACAGGAGACCCTAAAAAAGCAATAAACAAACTATCAATTCCAATTATTGCCAGTATGTTTTTAATTTTTGCAAATAATATAATAGACAGTATCTGGGTTGCAGGACTAGGAGCTGAACCTTTAGCCGCACTAGGATACATTACGCCACTGTTCATGATACTTGTCGGATTTGGAAACGGAATAGGAGCCGGTGGAAATTCATTAATTTCACGCTATATTGGAGCTGAAGATAGAGTTTCAGCAAATAATGCAGCAATACACAATCTTATATTAAGTGTAATAGTATCTGCTGTGATTTCAATTGTATTCCTATTGTCTATGAAAACATTGCTTAATATGATGGGCGCAAGCAGTGTAATAAACTATGCAATGGAATATGGTTTCATTATATTTTCATGGACCTTTGCACTGTTAATGCCCCCTATAGTGGGAGGAGCATTCAGAGCTGAAGGAGATATTAAAAGAGCAACAATACCGATAGTGCTAGCAGCTATTATTAACATGATTTTAGACCCAATATTTATTTACACTTTAAACATGGGAATAGCCGGTGCTGCATGGGCAACAGCTCTCGGACCATTTATCAGTCTACTTTTAATGTTTTACTGGATATTTATAAAAAAAGACACCTATTTATCATACAGTTTAAATGATTTTACCAATGACATGGGAATGTATAAGGATATTTTGGTTGTAGGTATTCCTGCCAGTTTGGAGCAGTTAGTATTATCCGTTTTAACAATTTTCGTTAATTACATGCTTACAATAGTATCCGGACCGGTAGCAGTAGCGGTATATACTGCAGGATGGAGAATTATTAACATAGGAATGCTTCCGGCAATAGGTGTTGGAACAGCAGCAATTTCCGTTGCAGGAGTAGCTTTCGGTGCTAAAAAATATGAAAATCTAAGAATTACTGCACGTTATGCCGTAAAAGTTGCATTAATAGCATCAGTTATTGTCTGCATAATATTGAATGTATTTTCAAATCAGATTGCATTTATATTTTCATACTCAGAAAACAGCGCACAACTCGAACCGTTAATAGCCAGTTTCTTACAGATAATGTGTTTATTTATTTTATATGTTCCATTCGGAGCCAGTGCAGGAAACGTATTTCAGGGCGTTGGAAAAGGAACAATATCCTTTATTTTAACCACATTCAGAGAATTTATTCTTGTATTGATATTTGCTTATCTTTTAGGATTTGTCTTTAATATGGGTGAGTTTGGAATATACTGCGGAATGCTTTTAGGCGGAGGAATCGGATCTCTAATATGTTATGCCTGTATTGAATACTATATTTCCAGACTGATTAAACTGAGGGATTCAAATGGAATTTAATCAAGAAATGCCCACAACTCCATTTATTTCATTAATATATAGAAATCATGCCAAATACTTAAATAAAAAGGTTCGCGATGTTAATTTAACATACGGTCTTTATCCATTTTTAATTGAAATCTATAATCATGATGGCATCAGTCAGGAGGATTTAGCCAAAGTGCTGTATTTGAATGAAAGTACAGTAACCAGAAATTTAAATAAGCTCGAAAAAAAGGGTTTCGTTAAAAAAACCCCTGAAAAAAGAAAAAAAATCATAACACTAACTGATGAAGGTGCAGAAATTGCCAAAAAAGTTATGAATTATGATGAAAAATGGGATGAAATCATTAAAAAAGATTTAACCAAAGGAGAATATATTAATTTTAAAAAAACATTGATAAAAATTAGTGAGGGTCTTGTATGAATCAAACTATTGAAGATTTAAAATCAAGAAGAAGTATTCGTAAATTTAAAGATGAACAGATTTCCGATGAAGATTTAAACACTATTTTAGAGACAGGAACTTACGCACCAACAGGACGCGGAGCACAAAGCCCTAAAATTATCGTGATTCAAAACCCGGATACAATCAAAGAATTTTCACAATGGAATAGAAGCTTTTTCCCAACTGAAGTTCCCGATGATTTGGATCCATTCTACTGTGCAAAGACATTGCTCATTGTCTTGTCCGATAGTGAACTTCCAACATATGTTGAGGATGGATCCAGCGTATTGTGTGTATTAGTTAATGCGGCCCATGCAATTGGCGTTGGATCATGCTGGATTCACCGTGCAAGAGATGAATTCTCATCTCAAAAAGGAAAGGAACTTTTAAAAGAATGGGGAATTCCTGAAAGCTATGAGGGAATTGGCCATGTAGTTTTAGGTTATCCGGACATGGAATCACCAAAACCACTTCCAAGAAAAGAAGATTATATTCAATTTGTAGATTGAATTCCCTCTCAAATTATTTTTAATTTTGTCTATGAGTTATTTTAATCAATTTAAAGTTTTAAATATTAATTCTTTTTTATCCAATCAAGTAAAATATCTTTTTTCACGCATTTCCTATTTTTTTCTACCATATAAAAAAATATCTATGTATGGGAGTGAAAATGAAACTGAGTTTATGGATTCGGCTTGATTTCTATTATCTAAAAAAATATTAAATATTGATTTTTCAACTGACTAACGGATTGATTAGACATTTTTCAACACCTGCAATTGCTTATCTAAATATGCACATAGATGAACAAAAAGATTGCAATTTCAAAAATTAAAACTGGAAGGAAAAATCTTAAAACTTTAAAAAAAATCTAATATATTTTTATAATTGCATTAATCAATATTATCATTGGCGATATATTTAAAATGGAATTTGCAGTACTTTTTAAATGAAAGTAAGCACTTGCATGCGAAAAGGTTTATATGCGATATATGATCACCAATAGTAAGTACTTACTTTCAGTGATGAAAAATAGTACTTAATAAAAAAGGAGACCAAATATGAAATTAAATTCAGGTAAATTATTTATCATATTATCAGTTTTCACTTTATTCATAAGTATAAGCAGCATTGCTGCTGCAGACATAAACAGTGTCGAAATCGATACTGCAAATAGCGTAACGAACGATTTAAATATCGATACAGTTGATATATATCCTGTAAACCAAGATAATGCTTGGGGTGCAGGTATTTTAACTCAAGAAGATAATTTTTATCCTGTAAATGAAGATAATGCTTGGGGTGCAGGTATTTTAACTCAAGAAGATAATTTTTATCCTGTAAATGAAGATAATGCTTTGGGTGCTGGTATTTTAACTGAAGAAGATAGTATTTATCCTGTAAATGAAGATAATGCTTGGGGAGCAGGACCTTTAACTCAAGATGATGTTGTAGGTGCATGGGCGTAGGACCAATGACCCAAGAAAATGCTACAATTATTTAAACTAAAAATTTATCATATATTTGCAAAAATACCCCGATCTTAGGTCGGGGTTGAATTGCAATGTATGGGGGATGTATACTTTTTTTATAATTGGTTGTTTGTTTGTTTTTATTCTTGTTTTGAATGTTAAATGGTATTTTTTTAAGTAGGTATACTTTTTTGGAAGGAATTATTTTTTTTATTGGATATTGAATTAAGAGTGTGACCCACAATTTTAATAATTATTAAATAATTGCATGATTATTTCATTGATTTAAAAAAATAATTTGAGAAAATTATTATTTATTTTAGGTATTAATTTTGTTTTTCTGCATATATTTGTTAATTTTTATTATATTTGATGCAATTGTTGTTATTCGCTTGTAAATCCATTTGAATTTCTTTTCTTGCTCTTGCTTGTCGCATGTTTAAGTATTCTTTTCCTAATGCAAATGGTGATTCGGCTTTTGAAAATCGGGGTTGATAAATTTCTTTTCCTTTTTCCGATTACATTTTTAAGAACATTTCTTTGGATAAATTTCCACCGAAATGTGTTATTATTCGTACATTTACTGATTTGCAGCATTCATCATAATTATTCTAATATTAATGAATATTTTATTGATAATATAAATTTAATAGGTTATTTAATAATTATAATTTATAAATAAATTTTATTTAATTTATAAATAAATATATGAAGTTATTTTTTTATATCGGTCGCTAAAAATAAATATTACAAAAAAAAGAAATTTTAGACGAGTTATAAACTCATCTACATTTTTTCAGGAGCAGGCACTCCTAAAATATCTAAAGCATTTTTAATAGTTGTTTTTGCTCTGTCAACTAAAATTAATCTAGTATCTTCAACATCTGATCCAATGACCTGTTCTGATTTATAGAACTTATTGAATGATCCCGCTAAATCTTGACAGTATTGTGTGATGTTGTGAACTCTTTTCTTATCGGCACAGTCTTCTATGACTTGTGGGAATTTAGCTATTAATCTTACTAAATCCTTTTCAGCTTCATTTGGAGTCCAGTTTTCATCGATTTTAAGTGAAGAAATGTTTTTACCAGATTTATTCAATAATTTGCAGGCTCTTGCATGTGCGTATTGTATTGAAGCACATCCTCTTTCAAAGCTTAATGCTTCGTCCCATTTAAATGTTAAATGTTTTTCGGGAGATAATTTTGCTATAAAGAATCTTATGGCACCAATTCCAATTTTTTCAGCCATCGGTTCGATTTCTTCATCTGACAAATCAGGGTTTCTGGATTTAATTTCATCACTTGCTCTTAAAATGGCTTCATCAATCAAATCATCAACTGATATGAATTTGCCTTTTCTGGTTGACATTGATCCTTCAGGCAATGTGATAAATTCATAAAATATTACTTCAGGAGCTTTTTCTTTAAGAATTTCTTCAAAGATTACCTTAATCTGTTCTGCAGATAATTTATGGTCTGAACCTAAAATATCTAAAACCAAATCTCCAAGACTTGCCTTATATCTGTGATATGCCAAGTCTCTTGTTGAGTAAAGAGATGTGCCGTTTGATCTTCTTAAAACAAATTCTTTTTCTATGTTATAGAATTTCAAATCAATGTAGTCAACATCTTCATGAGATACAAATCCTTCCTTTTCAAAGTAATTAACAAGTTCATCCACATCTCCATTTCTAATGAACTGTCCTTCCCATACGAATTTGTCATGAATAATACGCATTCTCTTGAGGGTTTCTCTGATTCCTGAAACACAGCTTTCAACTACATTTTCAAATGTTTTATTCAGCTCTTCGTCGTCGCCTTCTTCATATTTTTGAATAAGTTCACTTACTTTTTCATCAGCACTTTCGTTTTCTTCAACTTCTTTATTTGCAAGGAAATATAATTTGCCGATTTTTTCATCAATCTTATCTCCTTTTTGGTCTTCAATTTTTAAGCCCATTTCTTTTATACCATAAACTATAATGGCAATTTGGCGACCCATATCATTTACATAATATTGTGTTTCAACTTCACGACCAGCTGTTTTTAGCAGTCTTGCAAGTGAATCTCCAAAAATGGAGTTACGAACATGTCCGATATGCAGAGGTCCATTTGGATTTGCAGAAGTATGTTCCAAAATAATTTTCTCATCTCTTTTTTCTAGTTTTCCGTAATCTTCATTAACTTTTTCAAGCAATAATTTGGAAAATTTTGAATAATCAATAAAGAAATTTACATAAGGGCCGAAGTTTTGAACCTTTTCAAAAATATCCGGAACTTCTATTTTAGAAACTAAATCTTCAGCAACAAGATTAGGTGAAGTTTTTAATTTTTTTGTAAGTGCAAAAGCTATTGTACTAGCTAAATCTCCTAATTTTGGGTCTGGTGGGAAATCTAAACGAAAGTTCCTGTCTATATCTTCATCGTATTGGTCTAATGCTTTATTTAAAGCGTCTATTGCTTGTTTTTCAATTTCAAAATACATTAATTCACCTTTATAATAATTATAATCCTCTTAGCCATAGTGATAGATAACCGACTTTCGGTATTACAACCGGATTATCTCCCCATTTAAGGACTCTAGCTTGAATTTGGTCCGCCGTTACATAATAGGGATCCGATCGGTTATTATTGTCTCCTTTTATCTCATACACTGTTGTTCCATTTATTTCTTTGCTGTCAATAATTCTATGAATTACCGGTTGGTTAAACCATTTTGCATTGTAAACTACAATATCTCCTACTTGCACATCTTTAGGATTAAATTCCTGGATTCCAAGTAAATCAGCTTTTTGAACAGCTACAATATCTCCTCTATAAAATGCCGGCTCCATACTTCCTGAAACAACAACATTCAAATGTTGTGCTACAATTAATACAACTGCAAGTATGATGATATAGGATGCAATTTCTTTGTAATCCGTCATTTTCACACCTTTAAATCTTTGTTTTATTGTTTAAAGCTACAGCCAAAGCAATTTCAATTGCATCAGATGTGTCTTGTAAGTCTGACATACCATGAGCACTTGATATAAAGTTACATTCAAATTGGCTTGGCGGTATAAATACGCCTTCTTTTAGAAGTGCTCTAAAGTACTTTAAAAAGCTTTCAGTATCTGATTTTTTAGCATCAGCATAATTATAAACTTCAGCAGGATTTAAATAAATCTGAAACATTGATGCGAGTCCTACACACTGAATGTTATATTGCTCGTCATCAATTATTGATTCAATATTTCCTCTAAGGAAATTACCTTTTCTCTCTAAATCTTTATAAAATTTATCATCTATCTGGGATAATGTAGATAATCCTGCCTGGACAGAAATTGGGTTACCACTAAATGTTCCTGCCTGATAAACTGGTCCTTGAGGAGCTATTAATTCCATTATTTCTCTTTTTCCACAAAATGCTCCCATTGGAAGTCCTCCACCAACAATTTTACCTAATGTTGTTAAATCAGGAGTAACTCCATAATACTCTTGAGCTCCACCTCTGGAAACTCTAAAACCAGTGATAACTTCATCAAATATTAAGATTATATTGTTTTCTTCAGTTATTTTACGTATAAACTCTAAAAATCCAGGTTTCGGTTCAATACATCCAACATTACCCATCACTATCTCCATAATCAAACAGGCAATATTTTCTCCTTCTTTTTCAATTAACTCTGTTAAAGCTTCTTCATCATTAAATGGAACAGATAATGTGTTTCTGGTTGTGTCTGTTGGAATGCCTGCTGAATCAGGCAAGCATGCTGCACCTGAACCGCCTTTAACTAAAACATAATCGTGAGCCCCGTGATATGCTCCTTCAAATTTAATGATTTTGTCACGACCGGTAAAACCGCGGGCTAATCTAATGGCGCTCATTGTAGCTTCAGTTCCACTATTACAAAATCTTACCATTTCGGCAGAAGGTATTCTATCAACAACTTCACGGGCAAGTCTGATTTCATTTTCAGTAGGAGCCCCATAGGCTGAACCAATACTCAATTGATTGGAAACTTCACGGACAACTTTAGGATTAGCATGTCCAAGTATCAATGGCCCATAAGCAAGACAGTGGTCAATGTATGTATTTCCTTCACTGTCAGTTATTTTACATCCTCCTGCACTTTCAACAAAAAACGGATAAGGTTTAAATGCACGTACTGGTGAATTAACCCCTCCTGGGAAGTATTTTTTTGATTCATTAAACAATTCTTCAGTCATTTTATCACTTATAAATGTTGGATTAATGAGTTTACACAAGCAACTGCTATAGGTGTTCCACCTTTAGGACCTTCAGTAATAACATTAGGGATATTTGAATTTCTTAAAGCTTCTTTTGAATCAGCAGCTCCAACAAAACCAACCGGAACTCCCACTATTGCTTTAAGATTAATTTCACCTTTTTGGTATAAATCCATAGCTTCAAAAACAGCTGTCGGTGCATTTCCAGAAACAACAATTCCCTCAAAATCATTTTGGCTTGCATACCTGATGGCGGCAGCAGCTCTTGTAATTTGATGATCCTTAGCTATTTTTTTAACTTCTTCATTTTTAATATAACATTCCACTTCACCGTCATAACGGGTAATTCCATATTTTACCATGTTAATATCGGTTAAAATTGTTTCATTATTTCTTAAAGATTTCATTGCAACATCAACAAAATCATCACTTATATGAACAAGTTTAGCATATTCAGGATCTGCTGTTGAATGAACAATACGCTCAACAATGTCTTTTTCAGCAGGTTTCAAATCTTTAATGTCATCACCTATAAGGCCACGTATAATCTCCCTACTTTTGGTAGCAATATCATAACCTTGTTTAGTTGATGCACCCATAAACATTTGGTCTGTCATATTATAGTTATATGTAAAAAAATAGTTAAAATATTTTAGTATTTGGCAACCCTGTTAATTTAAGAAATTTTTGTGAAATTAATTTTTTTATTCACCTCTTCTTTGAGTTGGAGGGAATTTGTTATTTGGATCTTTGGCTGTTCTGTCAGGATTCCTATCATTTACTCTATTT
>Ga0310695_10014733_pt1 | contig 10519 bp, 8 predicted proteins | sample RumenRJG_04DNA_FD_203882 | JGI IMG/M metagenome (GOLD analysis project Ga0310695, IMG submission 203882) | Bovine rumen microbial communities from Lethbridge, Alberta, Canada - RJG_04 (v2) (version 2) | ecosystem: Host-associated > Mammals > Digestive system > Stomach > Rumen | place: Canada... | reverse complement strand
TACCAGCAGATGTGCCAGTGCGAGATAGCCAGGGAAGAATGAGAGACAAGTGTTAAGTGTTAAATGTTAAGTGTTAAGTAGGACGAGACTTGTCTCGTCCAATAGAAGTTCTGGATGGCCTAGAAAAACTGGACAATCCAGGCCTTCAGGAAAAGAAGCTACAAACCATTATTTATTAACTTTTTAAATACATCGATTATGGGGTCCATTGGAATTTATGCACTGCTAGCATTAGGCATTGGCTTGGTTTGCGGCCTTGTAACCAATGTCATCGTCAAGCTAGTGCGCCGTCGCAGTGCCAGCGCCGCTAATGTGGCTGACGATTTTGACGAGGAGGACTACAATAGCCACTTCCTCATGTTCAGCCTCGGGTTCACCCTCGTGGCATTCATCGTAATCTGCTTTGTGAGCGGAGTATTTGACAAAATCGGTTACTAACCTATTAAACACCACACTGCCTATAGGAGACATCATTACTCATTATTAAAGTACAAAAATAGTAAAGTAAAGGCGGCAAGACCGTCTGCTCAACGAAGCAAGGGCTCGCGAAATCCTTGCCAGTGCTGAACATGGCATTGTGAAACAGCCATCGAGCTGGCGAGTAATCGAGTAATCGAGTTTTCGAGCTGGCGAGCCGTTTTATACTATTGTCTTGTGAGCTTGCCAGCTTGTGAGCTTGTGAGCTAAATACCATTATTATATGAAACAAAACTGGAGACCAGGAACAATGATATATCCACTGCCGGCGGTGCTGGTGTCGTGTGGAGCAACCCCCGAGGAGTATAACCTCTTTACTGCCGCATGGACGGGCACCATCTGCAGCGACCCTGCCATGTGCTATGTGTCGATAAGACCTGAGCGCCACAGCCACGACATCATTGAGCGCAGCATGGCATTTACCCTCAACCTCACCAACGAGGCGCTGGCACGTGCCACCGACTGGTGCGGCGTCAAGAGCGGGCGTGACTTCGACAAGTGGCGGGAAATGGGCCTCACGCCAGTGAAAGGCGTGAAAGTGGCGGCGCCCTACGTCGCCGAGGCGCCCGTGAGCATTGAGTGCTTGGTCAAGGACATCATGCGGCTGGGCACGCACGACATGTTCATCGCCGAGGTGCTCAACGTCATCGCCGACGACCGCTTCATCGACCCCACCACCGGCGCCCTCGACCTCAAGGAGGCAGGCCTCATCACCTACTGCCATGGCCACTACTACCGCCTGGGCGAAGAGCTAGGCCACTTTGGCTGGACAGTGCGCAAGAAAGCGAAATAACCTCGTAATCATTATTTAGAAAAAGCTATGATTTCTGAGGCCAGCATCGCCAACTTCGCTCCAGTAGTGGAGTACATGAAATCGGTGCCATTTGATGTGAGCCGCACGCAGCTCTATAGCGCTGCCGAGCTATATCAGGGCTACAGCCTTGAAGAAGGTAATTATTACGATGCCCGCATCTACCAGCATTACATCTCTACCGGCAAGCACACCAGCAGCGTCAACGAGGTGATAGCTCGCACGCTGCACGACCTTGCCATCTATATAGCTCTGGGCGAGTTCTTTCGCTCTCACCACTACCTGCGGTGTGTGGGCGTGATGGGCGGCCATGCCTTGCTCAGGACCGACCCCATGTTCCGGCAGATTGTCTATCTCGGCAAGCGCCTCACAGAGCAGGGGTTGTTCATGCTTAGCGGTGGTGGTCCAGGAGCTATGGAGGCCACTCACCTGGGGGCGTGGATGGCTGGCCGCAGCGACAGCCAGGTGGAAGACGCGCTGCGCATCATGTCGGCAGCTCCCGATTTTAAGCACCCGCTATGGCTCAAGACAGCGCTAGAAGTTATTGCCAAGTATCCTCAAGACCGTTACGAGAGCCTTGGCATCCCCACATGGCTCTACGGCCACGAGCCCAGCACCCCCTTTGCCACCCACATCGCCAAGTTCTTTGACAACAGCCTACGCGAGAACAACATCCTCACCCTTCCCTTTGGGGGCGTGGTCTATGCCCCAGGCAGCGCAGGCACCATTCAAGAGATTTTCCAGGATGCGGTGCAGAACCACTACCTGTCGTTTGGCTTTTCAAGCCCAATGATATTTCTCGGTTGCCAGTTCTGGAACGAAGAGGTGCCACTTTACCCATTGTTACAAAAAATGATGCAAAATGGCAAATATAAAAACCTGATAATGAGACTTACCGACGATTGCAATGAAGTGGTCAAGACTCTTCTCGATTTTCAGGAACAAACTAAAGCTAACCCCGAGAATTTTAATCTCAAATAAAAACTCAGTTATGAAAAGAACATCATTAGCATTAATTCTTGCATGCCTTGCGATGGCAGTGATGGCGCAAGAGACAATCAAAGTGAAGTATCAAGGGGCCAAACCCACAATCAGCGATTTTGCCTGGAGCTATCTCTCGGTTGCGGCGCTCGACGATGACGGCTGCATCAACGAGGCCGACCATGCCTTCAAGCAGGCGTGGGTCAAGCAGCGCAACGGACAAAAGCTCGACAAGGGCGAGACGCTGACCATCGACAAGAACAACGGCTATGTGTGCTTTGAGTCAAGGCACGAGGAGCACAGGCTCAAGATTGAGATGTGCTACTGGAACGAGAGCGACGGCAAGCACAAGCTCGTTGCCTACAACGTGTTGAGCTTCCGCGACGGCAATTACGAGCCAGGACAATATGACGGCATCGTGTTCTACCGCTACAACAATGCCACCAAGAAGATGACAATGTGTAGCGTGCCAGGCTTTAATAGGGTTTATGACGTGGAAGATGGAGCTACCATCTATTTTGACTTGCCACGCACTAGCAAGGACATCACAGTCAACTACATGAACTACAACACCAAGAAAGTTAAGCCCAAAACCCTCAAGTGGACCGGCCGCAAGTTCACCTTCTGAAAAAATGGCTCACCCCCAGGGTGGGCTTTTTTTATGAGAAATAACACAAAAAACTCCTTGACGATAACCGATAACTGAAAACTTTTCACTACCTTTGTGGCTTGAAAGCAAAAAACATTTTTAGATTGATCTATATAAACAACATTAACATTATTCTTTAAAAGATGAAGAGAGACGATTTACTGTTCAGCATCATTGAGCGTGAACACCAGCGTCAACAGCGTGGCATTGAGCTCATTGCCAGCGAGAATTTCGTGAGTGAACAAGTTATGCAAGCTATGGGTAGCTGCCTGACCAACAAGTATGCCGAGGGTTATCCTGGCCACCGCTACTATGGCGGTTGCCAAGTGGTAGATGAGGCCGAGACTCTGGCTCAGGAGCGCATCAAGCAGCTCTTTGGAGCAGAGTATGCCAACGTGCAGCCCCACAGCGGTGCGCAGGCCAACATGGCAGTGTTCATGGCATGCCTCAAGCCCGGCGACAAGTTCATGGGTCTGAACCTGGCTCATGGCGGTCACCTCTCACACGGAAGCCCAGTGAACTTCTCGGGCCTCGTGTTCCAGCAGTGCGAGTATAATGTGACCCCCGACACTAACCTCGTTGACTACGACATGATGGAAGAGGTGGCTCTGCGCGAGCATCCCAAGCTCATCGTGGGCGGTGCCAGCGCCTACAGCCGCGAGTGGGACTATGAGCGCATGCGCCGCATTGCCGACAAGGTGGGTGCCATCCTCATGATTGACATGGCTCACCCTGCAGGTCTCATCGCTGCCGGCTTGCTCAACAACCCATTGAAGTGGGCTCACATCGTTACCAGCACCACCCACAAGACCCTGCGTGGTCCACGTGGTGGCATCATATTGATGGGCAAGGACTTCGACAACCCATGGGGCAAGACCACCAAGAAGGGCGTAGTGCGCAAGATGTCGTCGCTGCTCGACTCGGCAGTGTTCCCCGGCGTGCAGGGCGGTCCACTCGAGCACGTCATCGCCGCTAAGGCAGTAGCCTTTGGCGAGGCACTCCAGCCCGAGTTCAAGGCCTACCAGCAGCAAGTGAAGGCCAACGCCCAAGCGATGGCCAAGGCTCTGCTCGACAAGGGCTACAAGATTGCCAGTGGCGGCACCGACAACCACTGCATCCTGCTCGACCTGCGTCCCAAGTACCCCGAGCTCACCGGTAAGGTTGCCGAGAACGCTCTCGTGGCTGCCGACATCACCGTGAACAAGAACATGGTGCCCTTCGACGACCGCAGCGCCTTCCAGACCAGCGGCATACGCCTGGGCACTCCCGCCATCACCACTCGTGGTGCTAAGGAAGACATGATGGGCGAGATCGTAGAGCTCATCGACACCGTGCTCCAGAAGCCCGAGGACGAAGCCACCATCACCATGGTTCGCGAGAAAGTGAACAACATGATGAAGGACTTCCCAATGTTTGCTTGGTAATAGCTATACCAAAACATAGCATAACATCTATATAATTAGGGCGGCCAGTGTGGTCGCCCTAATTTTGTAAGAGGCATGCAACTGTTAACGTAGGTTAAAAATGGGGGGGTAAATCGTTTTTACTCAAAAAGTTGTATCTTTGCAAGATTTTACTCGCACCAAAGGAATTATCATTGTTTAACAGAAAATTTATTAATCTATAAAATCTAGAAAAAAAATGAAAAAGATCACTACTCTTATCCTTGCCGCTATGATAGCTGTAGCGGCTAGTGCAGTGACGCCGCTACCCGACCAGGGCGTTTATCGCATCAAGAACGTGTATTCGGGCACGTATGTGAAACTGCAGCACAACTACCTTGCCGACATCACAGCTCCAACCTACGAGGAGGCTAGCCCACTGCTGGTGTGGTATGGCGAGCGCGACGAGAATGGCGAGTCGCTGCTCACCAACTTGAGCGGCGATGGAGGCGACATGATTGAGACACTTGAGTTTATCAAAGGCCTCATTGAGGAGGTCCTTGAGTATAACAACAAGCCTACATGGTTCCTTGAGGAGATGTTCCAGCTGCACCTTGTGCCCACTGGCGATCCCGACGGCTCGGTGTTCCTGTGTGTCGACGTTCCTCCAATCGACGACTGGGAGGAAATTCGCGACATTATCCTTGAGGCCGCTGCTGGTCAGACCGCTGTTACATACTACATCAGCCACATGGTGCCTGGCAACCGCCACTACATGGGCATCGACTACGACGGCAGCTTTGGCTACCGCTTGCAGGCCGGCACCGAGGAAGGCACCGACATCAAGTTCCTTATGGAGCGTGAAGACCTTCAAGGAGGCTACTGCTTCGTGAAGACCGCTTCGGCCACTGCCGAGAATCCCTACCTGCGCCGTGTGCACAGCATGACAAGCACCGTAGACCTGGCTTCGCCTCACAACGATGCCAGCGCAGTGTTTGACCTCGCTGTCGAGGGCATCAAGGTGAACCGCTTGGCAGTTCAAGGCCTTGACCTGGCACCTCTGGCACAAGCTATCGAGGGATCTTACCTTGCACTCTGCCCCACCAACACTACCGCCGAGAAGTTTGTCTATGACGCCTACGCTCTCAAGCTGCAGCTCCCCGATGAGGTAAATGCTGCCGCCGTGGTAGCTGCCGCCAAGGCTGCACTGGGCGAGGACAGTGAGATAGCTGCCGCCCTCGAGAGCCACAGCGACCTTATCAAGAACCGTGCCGCCCTCTATGTTGTTCACAGCGACAATGGTGGCGTTACCATTGCTGGCGATGCCAACTATGCCCAATATGGCGACAACGCCAAGTGGAAGCTTGAGATGATCGACACCGAGACCAACTACTTCGCTCCCGCCGCTACAGCCGAGGCCAACGGCAAATACTACACCACCTTCTATGCCTCGTTCCCAGTTAGCATTGTGGGCGATGTCACCCCCTACATCGTGACCGCTGTTGCCGAGGATGGCACTCCCACCCTTGAGGCTATGGATGGCACCACCATTGCCGCCGGCACTCCAGTAGTGCTTGAGCTTGCCAGCAACGAGGATGAGAACAACCTGCTCATGCCCATCATCAGCAGCGAGGCTCAGGGCATCCCCTACCTGGAGAATGGCCCCAAGTCGATGCTCAAGGGCACCTATTTTGACGACGATACCGAGAACGACATGAGCACCATGCTCACCCTGCAAGATGGCCTCACGTTTGCCGTTGACAATACTGCTGATTACATGGCTGCCAACAAGGCATGGGCCGACAAGTCCATCACGACAGCCATCACTAAGATTGAGACCGATGCCCAGAACGACAACACCATCTACGACCTGATGGGTCGCAAGGTAGTGAACCCCACTCACGGCATCTACATCCAGAACGGCAAGAAAGTGGTGCTCTAATCAATGCATAATTCATAATGCACAATGCTTAATGATTAATGCACGATTAGGCTGACGCGACGGTTTGGGCACACTAATTAGACTAATTAGAACGAAAAGCCGGCCTCGTGGCTAAAAGATGGCAGTTAACACGATTAAAATATGGATTGCGACACTTGTGGCGGCAATAATGCTCGCCACAAGCGCCGCCGTCCATGCCCAAGACAAAATCCCCTGGACCCACGGCGGCCCACTCCTCCCCGACAGCAGCAACTTCGTCACCGCAAGCCTGCTGGTTGTTGACCCAGGTCCACAAGCTGTGTCGGCAATGGGTCATAGTGCAATTCGCTTGGAATGCCCTGTTCATAACTTGGATTATTGCTTTACACTTGAGAATAATCCTGAATACAGCACTCTTGCATTTATCTTGGGAAAGGCTCCTACCCACGACATTGCAGTTCCCACCCGAGAATTTCTCAAAGCTTTTGTTGCCGAGAAACGGAGAGTAGTGCAGCATGAGTTGAACCTTTCACTTCATGAGAAGCAAGAGCTGTGGCGAGCTGCCGACATTGAATTCACCAATGAAGGTGACCGCCTGTTCAATTACTCTTACAATGGCACCGACAACTGCACGTCGATATGTCTTGAGCTAATTGAGCGAGCCCTAATCGATGAAGAAATTGTTGTCGATAAGATGCCCAATATTCTCACAAAGAATAATGGCATATATTTCCGTCACATGTCACGACGTTCACCATGGGTGCAGTTTCTACTGATAACATTAGCAGGAACCGCATGCGACGAAACTTGGGATATGCGCAATCGCATGGCTCCCGAGGTGATTATTCCTTTGTTTGAACACTCACATTTTGAGGGGCAACAAGGAAAAAGAGCCATGATAAGAGGAGAAGGCAAAGTGTTGGTAAGTGGAGGGGTACAGATTGCTCCAAATCCTATCACACCAGTTTGGGTGTTTGGTGGATTATTGGTTCTTGCACTTATCATTTCATTGCTTCAGTATTTTCATGTTGGGAACAAATTAGTTCGATCTTTTGATATTGGATTGTTCATTTTCCAATTGCTGATGGCTACGCTCCTCCTTGCAACAAGTTGCTATGGTTCAATTGTGGGCGCACATTGGAACTGGTACCTCATCCCCTTCAACCCACTGCCATTAATTATTTGGATTCTTTGGCACAAGCGCAACGGATTCTACAAGGTTTATTTGTTCTACACAGCAGTGCTAGCACTTTTCATCTTGGCAACACCACTGAGCGAACAACTCGACCTTCCACATCAGCTAATCACTGCAACACTTGCAGTGAGATGCTTATTTAATTATATCGACGGCAAGCGCAATTTTGCTACCGCCGCACAGTCTAAAACAAAAAAGAAAAATCATAAAAATAAAAAGTGATGTTTAAATTTAAGAATTTTAAAATACTACTTTTGCTGATGTTCTTCACCTTTGCAGGACAGGATGCTTGGGCAGGGAAATATTATAGCTATCATATAATTGATGTAAAGCCTTCAGGGGCAGGAAAAGTATACTCTACACCTAAAACAGAAAATGGGGCAAATACAAATTTTAACGCATGCGTAGATCCTCCATATCAACAACCTTGGCACACAGGTAATTCAACTAACACGTTGTATTTACTTGCCAAAGCAAATGAGGGATATGTCTTCTCTCATTGGGAAGATCAGAATGGTAATACTGTCTCATCATCTAATCCAGGCCAAGTCTCAGCACATTGTGCACAAATTAACTCCGAATCAGGCCCAGGAGATTATAATGGAACATATTATGCTGTTTTTGTTCCTACTCAAGCTGTCGAAGTTTATACTGAGAATGCTGATTATGGAACGGCATCTATTAATAATGCCCAAAATGAGGTAGGACAAACTATCACCCTGACAGCTCACGAAAATTTGTTTCAACATGCATTTGTTGGATGGCGGAAAGAATCCAATGGCCAAATTGTTTCAAACGAAAATCCTTACACTTTCACTATTTCAGAGCAAAATAAGGGTAAATATTATGCTGTATTTCGTGATGACTATAATTTTTATCGAATAAAAAACTATGAAACAAATAGGTACATGGTTGCTACAAACGACCAAGGTGGTATATCTAATTTAAGCTCTTTTTCCTTAATTAGTGGTTTGGAAAATGTTATATATGATGCTGGCTCTATAGTTCAAGTGCGCATTCATTATGCAGAAACCACTGCACATACTCGTGAATATGCAATAATTGTGCAAGGAGAAGACACTCAAGAAATTACTGGTGCATACTTGCGCATGGATAGGGTGGAAGCTAACGAATTAACTCTTTGGGAGCCTAATGCTGATGGAATTCGTGCAAAAGATAATGGAGGTGCAAATGTTAGCTTAGGATTTGCCTCATCTGCAGATAATACAAAATGGATTTTTGAAAAGTTAGACCTTGATTTAAATGGTAGCAGCTACTTCTCGCTTGATCCTGCGAAGCTGGTGCAGGTGGGGGATAAGTATTACACAACTTTGCGCACTTCGTGGAACATCTTGATTGATCCTGAGCGCACTAAGCCATACGTGGTGACCTCGGTTGACGAGACTGCTGGCACATTTGAGATGGAACCTATAACTGGCAACATCATCCCTGCTGGCACTCCTGTGATTATCGAGACCAGCAGCAAAGACATCGAGGCTAATCGCATGGTGCCTACTACTGCTGCAGCCAATGGTGCAGTGCCAGAAGGAAACTTGCTGCAAACGAGCACAAAATACTTCCCTAACCAGAGCGTGAGCGCAAGCAGTAACTACAAGAAGTTGATGGTCAACGCCAATGGCCAGCTCGCCTTCGGCGGTAATGCCTTGACCACAGTCAACGGCAACGAGGCTTACCTGCCAGTGGCTAATGAGGTAATAAGAATAGAAAAACAACCTCTCGCAAAGATTGAAAAGGATGGTGTAAAGAATGGTAAATATATAGTAGAAGACCAGCTTGTTGTAATTTATGCCGATGTTGATAAGGGTATGCTATGGTGTAAAGACCAAGGCAACCAGTCAATCGCTAAGACTGAAAAACAAGATGGTCAAATTGACTACATGAGGGAAATCACTAAGGAGCAAAAGAAAGATTGGGATCAGAGCAACTGGGTGATGCTCCAATTTGAGCGACCTGCACAGAACAGCGATCTTGAAAATCTTCTAAAAACTGCTACTGGTAAGTATATTAAGCCTGCTAGCATCAAAGGTACGTATAGTGATATTAACAACTATACCATAACTATGGCCAACCAAACTCTTCAACTTATTGATGGTGGTGAACCCTATGTAAAGAACCTTTATTGCCCTGCCAACTTCTTGCCCAAGAATCTAAACATCAATGGTGGCGAAGGTGCTGAGGGCATCTATCATGGAGAGCCTGCTCACTATTTCTTTATGAATCCTAAAGTTCAAGAGGTATGCGAAATCACCTATGCAGTATGGTATGGCGACAACAAATTCATAGTGCCTCTGCCCACAGCTGATAATCCAACACAGAACGATAGCCAAATTGATGGAGCCTTCACTGTAGATTGGAAATATAATGTGTTAGGTCCAAACCCACTAAAACTTTCAGAAGGTGCAGCTTACAAATTCTATGCTGTTGTGCAGCGTACTCAAAACAGCGGTTACTTGAAGGCTAATGAACCTAGCCTAGAGCCGAGCGGAGACTTCATTGTTTATCCTCTGAACCTTAACCCAAACGAAAATGATGATTATAATAACGTCATCACTGCCATCGACAACTTGCAGGCGGGCAAGGCCGTTACTCGCGTGGTTTACTACAACATGATGGGCGTGGCAAGCGATGTGCCTCATCGTGGCATCAACATTGTGGTGACTGAATATAGCGACGGCAGCCGCACCGCTGTGAAGATGCTGAGATAACTCTTTCACGCGGCGATGCCGCGCGATGCAGGCTGGCGGGTCTCGCGGGGATTTTTTACGAGCCGATGGCTCGCAATACAGGCTGACGGGTCTCGCAATACAGGCTGACGGGCCTCGCGGGGCAGGCTGACTGGCCGGGCACACCACGCGGCGATGGCGCACTACATGCTGGTGCTTGGGCGCTCTTTTAAACGACACGCTTCCTCTCCGTGAGAGAGGGGGCGTGTCGTGGTTTTGTGTATCGCAAGCCATGGCTTGTGAAGAAAATGCCAGAATTTCTTGCTCGTGTGAGCTTTTTCAGTTATTTTTGTGACATGGATTACAAGCGCAACAAGCATCGCCGCGAGTGGTGGCAGGAGCATCATGAGGAGAAGGGG
>Ga0310695_10014732_pt1 | contig 10520 bp, 6 predicted proteins | sample RumenRJG_04DNA_FD_203882 | JGI IMG/M metagenome (GOLD analysis project Ga0310695, IMG submission 203882) | Bovine rumen microbial communities from Lethbridge, Alberta, Canada - RJG_04 (v2) (version 2) | ecosystem: Host-associated > Mammals > Digestive system > Stomach > Rumen | place: Canada... | reverse complement strand
TGCCAAGAAGGATCACGAAGTCGCAATCCGAGAATTGCGGATTCAGATGGAAAACAGGCTTTCCCTTGCAGAAAAAGAGGCAGCACTTGCTGCGGCCAATGCTGCGGCAGAAAAGGAACGTGAGATGGCTGCGCAGCTCAGGGAGATTGAAAAAGAGAACGCCCGGGAAAACGCCACACTGCAGGCCCGCATCAGAGAACTGGAAGAGCGTATTAAAGAACTGCAGACTCCGGTCAAGAGAGGTTGATTTAAAGGCTGAGGTACTGTGGAATTTAAAAGGAGATTAAATAGATGTTAGACCTTTATTCGTTATTTGTTGGTGATGCGCAGTACGAGCTCACCCAGTTGATTGAAAATCTCGATACTAACTTTATCTGGGGGTTTGCGAAACCCGAAGAAGTCAAAGAATTCACGCCGGCGGATATTGCGTTGATGCGTGATGCCTTTGATAAAGTCATGGACTATGCCCCGTATTGCGTGTCCTGCGGAGAAGACACCATAACTGAAATACGACGTAAACTGCACTGTAAAGGAGGAATTTATCTGTCGCGGGCGGAAGTGGCGTATATTCAGGAGGCATTGTCACAGTACGTGGGTCCCATGGCCTCTCGAGGGCTCTTCGATGGTGAAGAACGCGAAAAGGTAGAGGGTTTATCTCGCCGGCTGTTTAAATACAGTATCGAGCCTGATTATGATGAGTGAGGCGATGCAATCAGTCAAAACTCACCTTCTGTAGTCTTGGCTCTCAAAAGACCATTATTCCACGGCGGAGTACCGTTTCTATTGTTGCAAATTTAAATCGTAGCAAAAAAGGAAGAGCGAGAAGCTCTTCCTTTTTTGCTGTCTTTCTCAAATCTCTAGCACATCTAGTCACTTCATGCCCATTGTAGCGGCGAAAAATTCCGAAATCCATAACTTTCGAAATTTTCGGCGGGGATTTTCTTATAAAAAAGATTTTCGGACATATGTATGGCAAGAGATGAAAAACGGGAGTCGGAAGCTTCAGGTCAGACTTTCATACATATAAAGGGTGTGGGATGTGACGGATTGGAGCGGATAAGGAGGAAAAAATAGGAAAATTCAAAAATCAATGAAGTGCTTTTTTATTTTTTTCGGTTTCGCACATAAGAGATACAAAGGCTGAAAAAACGGAGACTCTGCAGGAGGACAGAAAAAAAGAGCACGATACATGGGCGATCTGAGCCGCCCGATTAATGAGGGAAAAAAGAAAAAACGCAAACACAGAAAAGAAAATCAAAATCCGGTCCCGCAATGGAAACGGGCCCGGATACACGCAGCGCACGGGGAGCGCTTCTGCCCGGAGCCCGTCTGCAGGGCTGTAAGAATGGCAGCGTGCAGGGACACGAGATAAGCCCCTAAATAATCCGACCATAGCAAAGCCAAGGCACACCGGACCCGGTGCAAAAGCGGAGGCGGGCGTGATCGGGGAGACTGCAGGACTGACCAGCCTGCGGCTCCGGATGCCGGCAACCAAGTGCCGGCACGAAGGGAAAACCTTCCTAAATGGTTATGCGTGGGTAGCGCATAACCAGTTTAGGCAGGAAAAAGCCGGTATAAGCCGTGACGAACACGGCGGCGGCGAAGCTCAGAAACCCCACAGGAACAGGTCTTGGAACCACCAGGGCAAAAGCCCAGCGCGTGCCAGCGAGCACTACATGCCCCGTAAGGGGCGACCTCAGCGCGGTGGATCTAAGAAGACATGCCCAGTCTCTAACAGGGCGGAAGAGGCATTTTAACAAGTAATAGGCAAAAGACTCTTAGAGGAGGAATTGATATGGGGAGAAAGTCCGAAAGCCTTCAGCACGCGCTCCTCGGGCGCGCGATGAAGGGAAAGGAGAATAATAGAACAGAGACACAGTATAAAAAACGGATAAAGATTTTTGTGAAATGGGCCAAGGAACAGGGGTGCAAGAGGCCGGAAGATATAACAAAAGATGTAGTGCAGGAGTACGAACGGGCGCTGGAGGACGCCCCGGAAGGATATGCGCCCGCAACGATCCACACCTACTTATCTCCGGTCTGTGCGGCGGCCGGCATAAACATGCGGGAAATCCGGAAGCCTAAGCGGACTGCGAGCGCGATCACGCGCGGGCGTGATCGCGCCGCGGACGGGACAAGACTTGACAGGAATCCTGACGGCAAAAGGCAGGAAGGACAGCAGAAATACGCGCGGGTGGTTGCACTGCAGCGCGTGACCGGAATAAGGCGGGCCGAGCTCGGAAAACTCAAAGGTTCCGACCTCATCAGAAAGGGAAACAGCTGGTACGTGCGCGTGCGGCACGGCAAGGGAGGAAAGGAACAGCTGCAGTTTATACTCCCGAAAGACGTGGAGACGGTCAGGCAGATCTTCGAAGGCGTCGGCCCGGAAGACAATGTGTTTTCAAAAGAAGAGATGAGCAACAAGATCAATCTCCACGGATTAAGGGCAAAGCACAGCAAAGACTGCTACGGCTACTATACAGGCCTTTTAGAGCGCCAGCCGGAGTACGCGGACAAGCTCCGCGCCATTCTTCTCCGCCGCTGGGACGATGGGCATGAGAAGCTGAAGGAGGCCGATCCGAGGGCATGGAAAGCACAGCGCGAGCGGTTCGTGAGAGATATGGACGACCGCCCCTACAAGCTGCGCGGGGGAAATCTCAGGAAGGCACGGGCGCTTGGACTTCCGGAGGAGTACAACCGTCTGGCACTCATGTGCGTTTCTGTGTTGCATTTGAGCCACTGGAGGCTGGATGTGACTACGACGAACTATCTCATCACTTGAGTCTCGCGCCAAAAATTCTCACGGTGAGAATTTTTGGCATTATTACGAGGAATTCTCACCGTGAGAATTTTTGAAAGAAGGGAGGATCTGCACGCTGGACACACAGTTGACCTGCGTTTAAAATTTATTTATAATTTATATATAAATTATAATATAAAATCAAACAGGGGAATTGAGGAGAAACAGCTAAAATGACCTTAAAAGAGTTTGCTGAGAGCAGAAATGTCGAATACAATACGCTGATGCAGTGGCTTTACCGCCGCCCGGATCTGCGCGAGCAGATGTCAAAGGAGGGCAAGTCCTATATCCTCGACCCGGAAAGCAAAGTATACGATATTTTAGACAGAAAGTACCCGTTCCCGCGGCCGATACAGATCGTGCAGGATGAAGAGGCCCGTGCCGAACTCGCCGCGGCACAGAAGAAGATACAGGAGCTGCAGGACAGACTGCTGCAAGTTGCGCCGCAGATCGCAAGACTTGAGACGATAGACCTGCTCCTTGAGCAACGGGAACAGGAGCTCAAAGAGGCAAAGAAGAACGCGGAAGAAAAGAGGGCAGAAGCGGCAGGGCTGAAAGAGGAGACGGAAGCACAGAAGATCCGAGCAGAGAGAGCGGAGGCTGCGGAGGCCGAGGCAAGGGCCGGGGCAGAAGAGGCCAGAACGAGAGTGGCGTCCTTGGAAGCGGAGGCTGCGGCACAGAGAGCTAGGGCAGAAGCAGCTGAAGAAGAATCTCGCCGGAAGGAAGAACGGATAGAGAAAATGGAAAACGCAGGACTACTGGCAAGACTGTTTAGAAGCTGGTAATCCGGGCGCCCGTTGACCACGGCGGGCGCCTAAACTATAATAAACAGTGTTCAACTAACTTCTTTGATAATATAACGTGCCCTAGGCCTTTGTCGGGCCAATGTCTCCCCTCCCTCTGAGTGGGAACCAACCGGAGAGGACGGCCCCCTGTGGGGACGCCCTCGGAGGGCGGTAGACTGGGGGCCAGGATAGATAACCGGGGAGCCTGTGAAGTAGATTCGTGGGGGGTGTAGCCCCCCGCGGGCATAGCCTTGGCTTTTCTCTTTTTGCTTCTTTTTCTCTTTTACAGGAGGTATTTATTTATGTTGGATGATGTCATAAAGCTCTGGGATGGACATGAGGTGAGCGCCATAGATGTATATCGTGATGTTTTTCGCCTGGGCGAAGGCTTTATACAGAAGAAAGATGAGCCTGCGGGAGAATATAAAGCAAACGCGATTGGGTACTGGAAGAACAACAACAGCTCCCATGGCCATTACAGGATCCTTTTTGAGGACACCTTTGAAGAGACGCTCAAGGAGCTGCAGGACGCTGACTTTTCGATTGTAAACGGGATATCTTACTTTGGAAGGAAAAACGTACAGGCGCACGCATCCAAGATGTTTGCCATGATCTTTGATCTGGACGGGGTTACTGACAAGACCCTCAACAACTTTTTACACGGCGCCTTCGCTGCTGATGCCTATCCTATCCCTAATTACATCATACTGTCAGGACACGGGGTGCATCTCTATTATATATTCGAAGATCCGGTGCCTTTGTTTCCGAACATAAAGCTGCAATTAAAGGAATTGAAATATGCCATGACGGATAGGATCTGGAACGGATACACCAGCACACTGAAGATAAAGCAGAAACAGGGCATCAATCAGGGCTTTCGGGTAATAGGCGGCAAGACGAAAGAGGGAGCCACAGAGAAAAGGGTGCGGGCGTTTAAGATCAACAGCATCCCGTTCAGCTTAAAATCGTTTGCCAGATATGTCCCGGAGGCCATGCAGGTCGACGAGAGCAAACTGTTCAGGGAGTCCCGTATGACGCTGGAGAAGGCAGAGAAAGCGTATCCTGAATGGTACGAGAAAGTCGTCGTGAAGGGAGATCGGACGCCTGACAGATGGAAGATAGAAGAGAAAGTCCATGGCGACAATCCGTACGCATTGTATGAGTGGTGGCTGCGGCAGATCCGCGAGGGTGCAGCGTATACGCACAGATACTTCTGCGTAATGTGCCTCGCGATATATGCCGCAAAGTGTGGTGTACCGTATGATCGGCTGTACGATGACGCGCATGGCCTGAAGCGGTTTCTCAATGACATAAATCCGGAGCACCCGTTTACTGATCAGGACATCGAGAGCGCCTTAGAGTGTTATGATCTGCGATACGTGACTTTTCCGTTACGGGACATAGAGACCATATCGGCCATCCCTATAAGGCGCAACAAGAGGAACGGCCGATCACAGGCTATGCATATGAAGATCATGAGCAGCACACGGGATGTGCTGTATCCGGATGGATCCTGGCGAAACCGCGACGGGCGGCCTGTGGGGTCGGGGACAAAGGAAAGCGTCATAAAAGAATATGTCGAAAATCACCCCGGGGCGACTGTTACAGAGATCGCAAAAGCGGTCGGGGTGAGCAGGACGACAGTATACAAATATAACACGTCGGGAAAAACAACGGATTCTCGGCACGGGTGGGACGATGTTTGGAAGTCGAACCACATAGTGGAAGGAAAAAGCGACATCGACCTTAATGGGTACGAGTTGATGAGAACGCGGAAATTGCGGCAATACATGGAAAAACTCTTTAAAGAAGAGGATACATAAGTGTCAAAACTTAAAACTTATGATACTGCTTGATGACGAGACTGTTCTAGCGTGTTAGAATAGTCTCATATTTTATGCTCAAAAATAGTGATGAGATAGGGGGCGGATTTATGGCTCGTGAAATGACGGACGAGGAAAAAAAGGAATACGACCTTCTGACGGCCAACATGGAACAGATGCAGCTCCGGCTGGATGAACTGATGGCGGGACCGGCGGTATATGGCTACGCTCGCGTGAGCACTTACGGGCAGGCCGCGCACGGAAATTCCCTGGAGGAGCAGAAAAGGCAGCTGCGTAAGGCAGGGGCGGAAGAGGTCTTCGCCGATGTTTTTACTGGCAAGACGACAGAGCGTCCGGAGCTGCAGAAACTGGTCGGCCGCCTTAAAAACGGAGACACGCTGATTGTGACAAAGCTGGACCGGCTCGGAAGGTCTGTAGCCCAGGCATCGGCACTGATCACGAAGCTGATCGACGCCGGGGTCACGGTCAACGTGCTCAATGTAGGCGTACTCAGTAACGACAGCGTCTCTACGTTGCTCCGGAACATCCTTCTGTCCTTCGCTCAGTTCGAAAGGGACATGATCGTGGAGCGGACGCAGGAAGGACGAGCGATCGCCCGCCAGAGGGACGGATACCGCGAAGGACGGCCTAAGAAATATACCAGGGCACAGATAGACCACGCCATGGAACTGCTGGACGACCACTCCTACAAACAGGTCGTCGAGATGACCGGTATTAGCAGGGCCACTCTGGCACGGGAAAAACAGAAAAAGGCGGCGAAAGCAGATGCTGCGGGAGGTATGGCATGACCGACGCACAACAGAGAGAAGCTGCGAGACAGTTTTTTTACAGATGGAATGGAAAAGGTAGGGAAGATGAGGATGCCCGGTCGTACTGGATCGAGTTCCTGCAGGATGTAATGGGCGTCAGCGACGTCACAAAAAGGGTCGAGTTCGAGAAAAAACTGGTCGGGAGCAAAGGCAGCACGGAGCGGATCGACGTCTATATACCGGAGACCCGCGTTATTATCGAGCAGAAGTCGCTCGGGATCCCGCTGGACAAGCCACAGGCCGGCCATGACGGCAAAACCCCTTATGAACAGGCCAAGGGCTACGACAACTATCTTCCGTATGAGCAACGGGCAAGGTGGATCGTCCTGTCTAATTTTGCGGAGATTTGGATATATGACTTGAACCAGTACAAGCCGGAGCCGGTGAAGATCGCCCTTGCAGATCTGCAGAACAAGTACCATCTGCTCGATTTCCTTGTCAATAAGGAGACAAAGAAGATCACGGAAGAAGTAGAGCTTTCCAAAGCGGCCGGAGAACTGGTCGGCAAGATCCGCGACCGGTTCCTGACGCAGTATAACGACCCGCTCGCAAAGCGGACACAGAAGAGCTTGAACATCCTTTGCGTACGCCTGGTTTTCTGCTTCTACGCTGAGGATGCAGGCTTGTTTGGGGCCAAGGATGCCTTTTCCCGCTATATCCTGCAGTATAAGCCGGGGGATATAAGAAGCAAGCTTATAGAGCTTTTCAAGGCGCTTGACACGCCTATAAAAGAGCGTGCCGACATGTACCTCCCGGAAGAGGTGGAAGCGTTTCCGTATGTGAACGGCGGGCTGTTTTCTGATGAAAACATTGTGATACCGAAGATAACGCAGGAGCTGAAGGACACTCTTGCGGAGGCGGCAAAGTTCGACTGGTCCAAGATCTCGCCCACCATCTTCGGGGCTGTCTTTGAATCCACATTGAACCCGGAGACCAGGCGTGCCGGCGGGATGCACTACACGTCGATCGAGAACATCCACAAAGTCATTGATCCGCTGTTCCTGGACGACCTGCGGGCAGAACTGGACGAGATAAAGAAGATCCAGGTCCCCGGGACGCAGAAAAAGAAGCTGAAAGACTACCAGAAGAAGCTCTCGGAGCTTGTTTTCTTTGATCCTGCCTGCGGATCCGGCAATTTTCTCACAGAAACATACCTTTCCCTGCGCCGGATAGAGAACGAGGTGCTGCGGCTGATCGTCGCGGCGGACTCCAAGACGATGGCCGGACAGATCACGTTCGGATTTGAGGAGAGCTCGCCGATACAGGTGAGCATACATCAATTCTATGGCATAGAGATAAATGATTTTGCTGTGAGCGTGGCACAGACGGCGCTTTGGATAGCTGAGTCACAAACGATGAAAGAGACGGAGGATATTGTTCATCAGAGTCTCGACTTCTTCCCTTTGAAAACATATAAAGGAATTGCAGAGAAGAATGCGCTGCGCGTTAATTGGACGGACTATGTACCAGCTGAGAAACTTAGTTACATCATAGGAAATCCGCCGTTTGTAGGACGCAGATATAGAACAAAGGAACAGCAGGAAGATGTGTCAATGTTCTTCAAGTATAAAGACGTTGACTATGTCGCTTGCTGGTATATGCTGGCAGCACGGCTTCTAAAAGGGACAAAGGCAGAAGCGGCTTTTGTCTCAACAAATAGCATTTGTCAAGGGGAACAGGTCCCACATATATGGGGGACCTTGCTCAATGACGGAGTATACATTAACTTTGCACATCATACTTTTATATGGGACAGCGAAGCAAACAGTAAAGCACACGTATATTGTGTTATTGTGGGGTTCTCTTACAAGGAGAGGAAAAAGAAATATCTGTTCGACGGGGAAAGTGTGAATGAAGTATCCGAGATAAACGGATATCTGATGGAAGCGCCGAACGTCGTCATTACTAATCGCGCCTCTCCCCTGTGCGATGTTCCGAGAATGCAGAACGGCAATGTGCCGCTTGATGGGGATGCATTAAAAGTTGAAGCGACGGATTACCCGGCTTTTAAAGACTGCAAGTTCATAAAAAAGCTGATCGGTGGTTCTGAAATGCTCTACAACAAAGATAGATATGTGTTGTGGCTTGTTGGAGCCTCTCCGGCTGAGATAAAGGCTGATAAGAAAGTTATGGAGAGAGTGGAACAATGCAGACAAAACAGACTGGCAATGAAAGATAAGTCTTCGCGAAAGCTCGCAGAACGTCCGACAGAATTTAGAGACACGAATAATCCAGACCATTTTATAGCGCTGCCGATTGTATCAGGGGAACGTCGGCGATATATTCCAATGGCGTATTATGGAAAAGATACGATTCCGACGAACCAGGTACAGATTGTGCCAGGGGCGACAATGTATCATTTCGGAGTGCTTAATTCCAACGTCCATATGTCTTGGATGCGCGCGGTATGCGGACGCCTCAAAAGTGACTACAGATACAGCAAAGATATCGTTTACAATAATTTTCCTTGGCCGGATCCGTCCCCGGAGCAGAAAGAAAAGATAGAGAAAACGGCACAGGGGATCCTCGACGCGCGCGCCCTGTATCCGGACAGCTCGCTGGCAGATCTGTACGATCCGCTAACGATGCCTCCGGAGCTGCGGAAAGCGCACCAGAAAAACGACGCTGCCGTCATGCAGGCCTACGGCATGCCGATCAAGGATACGGACGAGGCTGCCTGCGTGGCGTGGCTGATGAGGCTGTATCAGGAGATGACAAGCTGATCTGTCAGAACTGCCGCTAAATAATTGCATCACAAAAGACCGCCATCGGCTCTATAAAGGCCTGGCGGTCTTTTTTTGCGGCCGGCAAGACTGGAACTCCCAAAACACGTACCAAATCAACGGTGAAAACGCTGTAAAACAGGCGAAAAACGGACCGGCTTCCCATTATCCGTACCAAATGGCTGTGCAGATTGGCAACTTGCGAACTGTGAGTTCTGGGACGGTTTTGGGGTTATAGGGCGGAGAGAACATGGCCGTCTTGGACGAACTATGAGTTTCAGGGCGGTAAAACAGACAAAAAAAGAGGAAAATTATGCGATAAATGGGCTGCAGATTGGTTTTTGCACCGAATTCTGCTTATAAATGGCTTGTAATTCCTGCCGGGGCGGGCCAAAACCGTCCTAAAACTCACAGTTCGCCACGGGATCCAGATGAAAAAAATTCAAAAGAGGCCTGAAAACTTCCCTAAAGAAGTAAGGACAATTCCGGCTGTGACATAATACATACAGACGAGGGTATCTGGTAATGCACCAAGACTGCAATTGCGGATACTGTCTGCGCAGGGATGCCGCCGCGAAGCGGCGTTGCCATAACTGTGGTCGACGGATGAACGATTAAGTGTTGTTATGTATAACAAAAACAATGTATAACAAGCATAACATGCCTATTGACAGGAACATGCGTTCTATTTTATAATAAAATAAAAACTGCTGTTTTTTACAATAGGAGGTATTGATATGGCAGAAATCAGGCAGACAAATTTCCGGCTCGACCAGGAAACGGTTGAGAAGTTCAGAAAGTTCTGCGACGAAAACGGAATGAATCAGGCTGATGGATTCAGCTACCTTATGAATCTCATCGACGTCAACAACACCATGGTTGCCGCGCCCAGCAGAAAGACTGAAATCGAAAACTTTCAAAAGCACCTCAAGGGCATGACGATGATCTATCTTAACAGTGTAGACCTCTGCACTGAGGCTGAGGGGAGAATCCGCGACGAGTACCGTGCCCTCGTTGAAAGCAAAGATATAACGATCAGAGACCTGCAGGCAAAGGTCAAGAACCTTGAGAATGGTTACGATGAGGCTAAGGCTGCGTCCGATCAGGCTGCCAGGGATGCGGCCCAGGCTGCCAAGGACGCGGCGGCGGCCCAGAAGCAGGCTGATACCGCTGACCAGCTGTGCTGGGAGAAGGAAGAGACGATCGCCAGCCTCAAGGAAAAACTGGCAGGTTACGAGGCGCTGAAGATGGAAAACGAAGTGGCGCGGGAAAGGCTCTCTGAAATGGAGGCTCTGCGCGGCGAGAACGAAGAACTGAGCAGGACCGTTGCCGCAAACAAGGCAGAAGCGGACCGCAAGGCTGCGGACGCAGAGCAGAAGTATGCCGACGCACTGCAGGCAGAAAGGGAGGCGTCTAAGCGGGCGCTGGACGATGCCAAGAAGGATCACGAAGTCGCAATCCGAGAATTGCGGATTCAGATGGAAAACAGGCTTTCCCTTGCAGAAAAAGAGGCAGCACTTGCTGCGGCCAATGCTGCGGCAGAAAAGGAACGTGAGATG
>Ga0310695_10014729_pt1 | contig 10520 bp, 7 predicted proteins | sample RumenRJG_04DNA_FD_203882 | JGI IMG/M metagenome (GOLD analysis project Ga0310695, IMG submission 203882) | Bovine rumen microbial communities from Lethbridge, Alberta, Canada - RJG_04 (v2) (version 2) | ecosystem: Host-associated > Mammals > Digestive system > Stomach > Rumen | place: Canada... | reverse complement strand
AGGGTCTGCCCGAAGCTGTTCACGCGGATGCTCGGGAGGCTCACGTCGACGGTGTCGAAGAACGGGTCGTCGATGATGGAGTCGGTGAGGGCTTCGACCGGCTTGTAGTCGGCGGTAGAAAGCGAGAGAAGCCCGAGTTCGCGCTCGCCGGTCGCCTGGATGCCAGCCTTCGCGATGTCCAGCACGTCGTCGGGATCGAGTTCTCGGCAGGGGCGGTACCAGATGCCCGCCTGACAGAAGCGGCAGCCCTGCGCGCAGCCGCGCATCACTTCCACGCTGAAGCGGTTGTGCACCAGCTGCATGTTCGCAATCAGGTTCTTGACGGGGTAGTCCTTCGGGTCCATCACGGGGATGAACAGGCGGCGAACCCCGTTCGTGGTGGCGTAGGCGCCGGCGGCAGGTTCCGCCGGCACAATCGCGCCGAATTTATTCGTGACCACCGGGCGGAGGCTCGGTACGTACACGCCGTCGATTTTAGACAAGTTTGTAAGTATTTCGGCGCGAGTGAGGCCCGCCTTGCGGCCTTCGCCTACGCACCGCAGAAAGTCAATCATGACTTTCTCCCCGTCGCCAATCATGAAGGCGTCGAAGAAGTCGGCGACGGGCTCGGGGTTCGCCATCGCGGGGCCGCCCGCGACAACGATCGGGTCGTTTTCCTGGCGGTCCTTCTGCCACGCCGGAACGCGTGCAAGTTCCAGCACGTAGGGCACGTTCGTGAAGTTGAGTTCCGTCTGGAGCGTCATGCCGAGCACCTCGAAATCGCGTACCGGCGTGTAGGTCGCATAGCTGTACAGCGGGATGTCGTACTTCTTCATCTCCGCGGCCATGTCGTCCCACGGGGCGAACGAGACTTCACACAGGAGGTCCGGTTCCCTGTTAATCACGTGGTACAAGATGCGGATGCCGTTGTTGCTCATGCCGATTTCGTAGGTGTCCGGGAAAACGAACGCCATGCGGGCGAGCATCTGGCTATGGTCCTTTACGACGCTGTTCGCCTCGCCGCCCATATAGCGGGCGGGGCTTTCGACAGCGGGGAGGGCAAGCGCAATCTTTTCGAGGATGGTCATGCGGGTAAATTTAGAAAAATCCGTTTCGGGGCGGAATTTGGTGCAAAAAGACCGGCAACTAGGAACAAGTAACAGGCAACTATAACTACATTTATTTACATGAGTATGTTTTCTTATATCGTCTGGCTGTTCTTCTTCTGCGGCGGCGTCGTGGGAGCGTATTTCATTCCCGATGCGAAGATTCCGCTGGAAGGCAAGTTCGCGTTTGTCGGGGCCTGGGGCGCAGTTCTCGGGTTCATCTACTACAGCATCGCCAAGCGGCGAGCGCAACAGGCGGAGGCCGACTTTGCGGAGGCCCTGAACGAAAGCAAGGAAGCCCCGCGCACCCAGTACGTCCCGGTGGTCCCGACGGTAGCCGCCGACGAGCACAAGGTGGATTCCCCGATCCCTCCGGTGCGCAACCCTTTTGAAAGTATCCTCCCGCCGGGAGCCGTTCCCGCGAGCGAGGCCCTCGCCGCCGCGGCCAAGCCGGCGGTACGTCCCGCTTTTCCGCTCCAGGAATGGAATGTATTCTGCAAGGAAATTCTCAAGAACCGCCCGTTCCCCGAAGTGGTCGAGGCGCTTGAAAAGGTGCTGCCGAGCCTGTTCCCCAAGGCTGCGGGCATCCTCTATATGTATGGCGACGTGCAGTCTGAACTCTGCAAGATTTTCTCGTTCGGCGATTATGTCATCAGCGACGACAGGATCATGCCGATGGAATGCGCGAGCTTCAACAAGGGCGATATCGTCGTGACCGACTACAAGTCCGGCAAGTTCAACGGCGGCTGTACGCACCTGCACCATCATCCGCAGGGTATTTCTTTCTGTGCGCCGATTGAGGGCCTGGAAGAACATTTCGGTATCCTGACCATCCAGACGGACGAACTGCCCGAAGGCGAAGACCTTGAATTCTGGAAGGCGAAGGTGAGCATCGTGGCCGCGACGTTCGGCCTCTACGTGGCAAACCAGAACCTGAACATCCGTTTCCAGCAGCACAGCATCCGCGACGGCCTTACTGGACTCTTCAACAAACGCTACATGGAAGAATCCCTCCGTCGTGAAATCTTTGCCGCGGTTCGCCACAAGAATCCCATCGGCATCATCATGATGTATCCGGACAATGTGCAGCAGATCCAGTCGGCCCGCGGCCGTCATGCCGTGGACCAGCTTCTCTGGGAACTCGGCCAGCGTCTGCCGAACTTCATCCGCAACGAGGATATCCCGTGCCGCTACGAGGGCGACGTACTCTGTGTCATTATGCCCGGTGCGGAACTCAAGATTACGCGTGCCCGCGCCGAAAAGATTCGCAACGAGATTTCGCAGTTGCAGATTTCGTACGGCGATGCGGTGCTTTCGACGACGCTCAGTGTCGGCGTATCCGTTTTGCCGGTGCATGCGGGCGATGTCGAATCGCTTATCTACGCCGCGGAAGCGTCCATGCAGATGGCGTCGAATAACGGCGGAAACCGGGTGGTGCTGGCCGATGCCTTGCAGCAGCGCTAACCGGCAGTTCAGTTTTTAGGAATGGATAGACAATGAACCAAGAAAAGATAGAACGCTTTGCGGCGCGATATGTGAATTTTGTAGAGAAAAACAAGTGGAAGGCCTTCCTGGTCATCCTCGTGATTTTCGTCCTGAGTCTCGTGCCGACCGTATTGAAACTGCAGATCCATACGGACCTCGCGACGCTTTTGCCCGAAGGCACGCCGAGCGTGATCGCCCTCGAGGAATCCTACCACCGCTTTGGCAGCACGGACCGCTTCATGATTGCCATCCAGGCGAAGGATCCGTACCTGGTCGCGCGCCTGCAGGACAGTATCCAGGAATACATCAATGCGAACTGGCAAGACGACATCATCAGCAAGCCGCAGGTAAAAAACGATAACGCCTTCTTCACGAAGAATGCGCTCATCTACCTGCCGGTCGAACACCTGGAACGCATCCGCGACAATCTTGAGGACATCCAGCTTGAAATCGGCCGCAAGAACGGCCCGCTCGTCGTGGACCTCCTGGCAGATTCTTCGAGCGGGGCAGAGCCTTCCAAGAAGGAACGCGTCTGGTTCGATGCGAACCTGCCCCAGGCGCTTGGCCTGCCCGACGAGGCGGCCGACGCGTTCGAATCCTTCTTCAAGAAGCGCGATGCCGAAGGTACGGAAGTCGCGAAGGAAGAAGGCCCCAAGCGTAACCTGCCCAAGGAACTCAAGACGCGCCTGATTGGGGAGGACAAGCATGATTCTACGCTCTTCAACGGTGTCGTGCAGTGCAAGCTTGTCCGACCGTCCACCGATGTCGACTTTGTAAAGCATATCCTACTTCGTTCCGATACGCTCCTCGCGAAATTCAACGCGGTGGACTACGGCCAGCCGGTGCTTATGACGGTCGAAGGTTCCTACGAAGGTCTGAACGAAGTGAACGACATCATGAGCGACAGTACCATCTCGATGGTCATCGCGGTCATCCTCATCTTCCTGATTGTCGCGGTGTTCTTCCGCAGCCCCATCAAGGCCCCGCTCCTGATGCTTGCGCAGGTGTTGCTCGCCTGCTCGCTCGCCATGTGCTTCACCACGCTCTACTACGGTGCGCTGAACCCGTTCACCGTGCTGGTGACGAGCATTATCCTCGGCATGGGCGTCGACTATTCCATCCACTTCATGGGAACGTGCCAGCGTTGCTTTACGGCATGCGGCGACTTGAAACTCGCCATGGAACAGACTGTCGCGAAACTCTTGCGCCCGATGTTCCTTGCGGCTCTCACGACGATTGCGGGCCTCCTCTCGCTGCTCATCGCGAAGTTCGTGGGCTTCTATGAGTTCGGCGTGATTTCGGCGGTCGGCATCCTCTTCAGTTTCCTCACGGCTATCTTTGCGATGCCCGTGTTCATCTTTATTGCGGGTGGTCTTCCGCCGCGTCCGCGCAATTCGTTCTTCCCCAAGGCTTGGAGCGACGAGAAGATTGTCGGATTCTTCAAGCGTGCCGCCGTTGTCGGCCTCGTGTTCTCGGTCGTCATGGCCTTCTTCTGCCCGAATCTTGAATTCGAGTACAACTTCAAGAACCTGCGCCGCCCGCCCAAGGAGAACGTGGAACAGGTCAAGAAGTCCATCAGTACGGGCAACGCGCTCGCGAGCAACCGCAAGAGTTCTACGCCTGCGGCCGTGATGGCGACGCGTGCGGAGCTGCTCGATTCGCTTTATGATACTTTGATGGTGCGCATGCATACCGAACATGATTCGACGTTGCGCAGCTTCCTTACGCTCAAGACGTTCCTGCCGTCGCAGGCGGACCAGCAGGCCCGTATGGAAGTCATCAACGAAATCAAGGAACTTGCCGAAGCCCGAGTGTTTGACAAGGCTACGGGCGAGGACAGCGTGAACATCGCCACGCTCCGTAACCTTGCCGAGGAGGTTTCTCCGTTCACCGTGGACTCCCTGCCGGAATGGGCGGTGGACCTGCTCCGCGAAAAGGACGGCAGTGTCGGAAAGATCGGCTTCATCTACGGGCGCTACAACAGTTCCGATGCGCGCGAAGCCGCGGAATGGCAGGACCGTTTCGGTCACTGGGAATTCGGTGGCGAAAAGCTCAAGGTGTTCAGTAGCCAGTTTATATTGGCCGATGTCGTGCGCGCGGTCAAGTACGATTCCATGCGCATGGCGTTCGTCGTGATTCTCGTGATCATCGCCATCCTCGCGCTGTCGCTTCGCAAGCCCAAGCTGGTCATGATATCCGCAGCGTCGCTGTTGATTGGCCTCCTGTGGAGTGCGGGGCTGCTCGGCCTCATGAACGTGGTGATCGGTCTTGGCCACATCGGTATCTACAACGTGGTGGTGATTCCCGCGGTGCTCGGCCTCGCCATCGATTCGACGATTCATTTGTTGGTAGGCTGGACGCAAGATCCGACGTTCACGCCGCGTACGCTCGTGGATAACGTGGGCCGCCTGGTGATGGCGAGCTCCGTGACGACGGCTGCGGGATTTGCGGGCGCCCTCGGTGTCGAACATAAGGGCCTCCGCACCATCGGCGAACTCGCGACGACTTCGATTCTCGCGTTCCTGCTCGCGTCCCTCATTTTTACGGTGTTCTTCGCCGTCGTGTTCCTGAAACGGAAGTAAATGTCGGGAACAATTCGCGAAAGCTCTGAAATGGAAAAATCCCCTGGCCTTAGCGCTAGGGGATTTTATTTGGGGGTTAGGAGGAGAACAAAGAGTTCTTGAACATTAAGATAGCATTTTTTTTGAGGAAAGGACAGAAATTTGTGTTAAAAATTTTTAAAGTGTTGAGTGTTTCGCAATGAGAAATTGACGAATTTTGGCCGTTTTTTAAGAGTGTTGTGTCGAAAGTGTGTAAAATTTTTTCGGAAGGCCGAAAAATCCGCGTTGGGGCGGCCCTTTTGGATGCCTAATCGCGTTTTTTTCTACATTTTGGCGCATATGAAGAAGTTTGCCGCTCCCGTAATTCTACTTATCTTGGCTGCAGGTGTCGTTGCGTATCTGTTTATGGATTTGTCCAGGGGCAAGTCTTCCTTTGATGCCGAAGCATACTTGCGCACCCGCGCCCAAATAGACTCCTTGGAAATTGTTCTCTGGGAATCGGCGGACAAGCCCGATTTGCAGCTTTCCATCCGCAAGGAACTCGAGACTTCGTGGGAGACGCTGAATTCGATGCGTGCGGTCCCGTCTTCCGAAACGACGGATGGCGATTCTGGACTTTCGGGCGAAAGCAAGATGTGGATTGCTATCGGCGCGGCTCTCGTTCTCGTTTGCATCATCCTGTTGCTCGCGCTCAGCCACCGCAAGAAGGTCCTGACGCGCAAGATGGAAGCGCTCAAGGCGGAACAGCGTTTCAAGGAACCGAAGAACGGTTTCGAAAACGACCCGACGATTCTCGCTCCGCGTCCGCACCCGCAAAAGAAATCCATCATCGACGAGGTGGTTGGCGAACCTACGATGTCGCCCGAGCCGAAGATTGCGTTCGAAGATGAAAACGGCATTCCCGAGAACAAGATCCTCTCGGAAGATCCGGACGGAAAGCCGACGCTCAGGCCTACCGCCAAGGAAAGAATTACGTCCGCGATGCAGTCGCTTTCCGACGTGCTCCGCGCTCCGCGCGGCCTTGCGCGTGACCATACGATGAAGATCCGCGCACAGAGCCACAACACGACGGGCGATCCGAACCTGCAGAAGAAGCCGAGCCCGCTCAAGACGAGCCGCTTCGACCGCGAGTTCACGGCGAAGAGCAAGATTTTGCAGATGTCGCGTCGCGGTTTCCCCGCGTCCGCAATCGCAACCCAGCTCGGGATTGCGCAGGACCAGGTGGAAGCGGTCATCAGGGAAGCCCAGGATTCCGGGAACTAAGACGTTATGCGTTACCGCTTCCGCTGCGAATACCTCGGCAGCGCCTTCTACGGCTGGCAGGAACAGAACGAGGCGGGCAAGACAAAATTTGTGACGGTGCAGTCCGCACTGGAAGAAGCGCTCGGCATAGCGCTGCGTGCTCCCGTGCGCATCACGGGTTCCGGACGTACGGATACGGGTGTGCATGCCCGCGGGCAGTGCGTCCATTTTGATTATGACGGCGAACTGGATCCGGCAAAGACGGTGCGCTCCGTGAACGGCCTCACAAAGAGGCTTATCCGCATTCGCGATCTGGAACGTTGCGCGGATGATTTCAATGCGCGTTACGATGCCGTGCTGCGCTATTACCAGTACACGCTCTATACGCGCCCGGTCGCGCTGATGCGTGAGTTCGGGTGGGAATGCGGTTCGCAGAATCTCGACCTCGATGCGATGGAAGAAGAAGCGCGCGCGTTCCTGGGAGAACACGACTTCATTGATTTTTGCATCCCGCGCAATGACGGAAAATCGACTCTGTGTACTTTGTTCGAATTCCGATTGGAACGCGTGAACGACTGGACGGCCGTATTCCACATCAAGGGCAACCGCTTCTTGCACCGCCAGGTGCGTGCGATGGTCGGGACACTTTACGACATCGGGCGCGGCCGTTACCCGCTGGGTACGGTGCAGACGATTTTCGATAAAAAATTTAAAGGCGAACGCACTTGGGCGCCGCCTCAGGGACTTGTGCTCCAGAATGTGGAGTATAAGGATTATTAAGAGTGTGTAATTTGAAGTGAGTAGTGTGAGATTAAATAATCACACATTACTCACTTCACACTGCATTTAAGACCTGATTGCCTCTATCATTTCCTTCACGGCGCGTTCCATGCCGACGTACACGGAACGTCCGACGATGCTGTGTCCGATATTCAGTTCCTCGATGCCTTCAATGGCGGCGATGGGGGCGACGTTCCTGTAGTTGAGTCCGTGACCCGCAAATGCGCGGAGCCCGTACTTGCGGGCAAGAACGGTCATGTCGGCGATGGCGGAAATTTCGCGGTCCACTTCCTGCATGCTTCCGAGGTCGCACGCGGAGGCGTACTTGCCGGTATTGAATTCCACGAAGTCGGCGCCGATTTTCTTGGCGGCCTTCACCTGTTCCGTTTCCGGTTCGATAAACACGCTCACGGCGATGTCGTTGCTCTTGAGGGTCATGACGAACTTCACGAGTTCATCAATCTTCGCGGCGACGTTCAGGCCGCCCTCGGTCGTGATTTCCTGGCGGTTTTCGGGAAGGAGCGTCACCATGTCGGGCTGGACGTTGATGGCGAACTGCAGCATTTCGTTCGTCGGCGCGATTTTCAGGTTGAGCTTGGTCGTGACGGTGCCGCGGAGCAGGCGGATGTCACGGTCCTGGATGTGACGCTTGTCTTCGCGCAGGTGCGCGGTGATGCCGTTTGCGCCGGCGAGTTCTGCAATGAGGGCCGCCGTGACCGGATCGGGTTCCCTGATCTTGCGAGCTTCGCGGATGGTGGCGATGTGGTCGACATTGACTCCGAGTTTTACGGTCATAACTGGCTCCTTGTTAGTACCTCATAAAGGTAGATAAATTTACGATGGATGTTCCCTGGTGGGCGGCCTTTGCCTTCATCGCCTTGACTTTTGAAATGCTTTCGAGGTTGAGCGGCAGGATAATGGCGGACATTCCGCTCCGGGCCGCGTTCCTCAGCCTCTTCCCGATGTAGTCGTCAAGCGTGCTGTTCGACGGGTTGTACGGGGTGAGCGCCTTGCAGCGCATCGAAAATTCTTTGCAGGTTTCGTCCACTCGCGACTTCTGGTTCGTGGAGAGGTCCAGGAACCAGAGCCCCTGTTCCTTGGTGGGCTTGAAGGTTGCCTGAAGCAGCTGTTTGTGCTCGACAGCCTGCTCTGCAAATCGTGTGGCGATTCCGCTTGCCGACGGGACTAACAATTTGGCCTCGTTGATGATGTTCTCGATCTGCTGTTCCGTGTGGTGGATGCGAATCGGGCGGAGCTTCTTGTGTCTGGAATCGAGGCTCTGCGATTCCATCAGAATCCACAGAACGACTTCCTTGTTCTTGATGCGGTCCAGGTCGGGGAAGAATCCGTCGCCCATGCCGAAGGGGGTGACCATCAGGTCGTAGGGGAAGTCAAGCTCGTTCAGCGCGACGATGAGTTCGGGGGAGAGCCTTGTAACCTGGAACGCGATGGAAAGGATGGACGCGTTGTCGCGGAACATGTTTTCCGAAACTTGCAGCAAAAGCTTGAGCGTGTCGCCCTTCGGGTCGAGAGCATCCAGCGTTGCGCTCTGGAATACCGTCGGGTCGTCGTGGAGTTCTTCCATGCGGAGCACGGTGCCGCCGTTTGCCTTGAGGAACCGTTGCGCTTGCAGCAGGTAGTAAACGATGGTGCGGCCCTTGCCGAGCGTCCAGATGTCGCGCTTTTTGCGCTTGGAACGTCCGGTCTGCAATACCTGCAGGTGGTCCTTGAACTTGTCGATGAACGGGGTCGTGTCCTGTGCCGCGGTGTCGGCGACCGCTTCGGGATGGGACTCGCCGGAGTTCAGCATGCGCGAACCGAATTCCGTCTTGGGCAGGAAATAGGCCGCTGCGGCAAGGATTGCCAAAACGATAAAGATGGCGAGAATGTGCTTGACTTTGTTCATCCCGCTCAAATATAATTATATTGCAGGCATGCCAATCCTCTTTGCCCTCGCCGGAGCGACCGGAATCGGAAAATCGGAACTGTCCCTGCGACTTGCGGAACGTTACGACGCCGAAATCATCGGAGTCGATTCCCGTCAGGTGTACAGGGGCTTTGCTATCGGCACGGCGCAGCCTTCTGCTGCGGACATGGCGCGAGTCGTGCATCATCAGGTGAATTTCCTCGATCCGGAGAAGACTTATTCGGCGGGAGAATTCTGCCGCGACGTGAAGGCAATCCTTGACGAACATCCGGAACGAAACTTTATCCTGGTGGGCGGAACCGGGCTCTACCTGCAGAGCCTGATGCTCGGGCTCCCGCAGATTCCGGCCGTGCCCGAAGAAGTGCGCCGCGAGCTTGAAGCTTTGGCGCAGACGGAAGGTGCCGCTAGTTTGTACAAAATGGCGTGCGAGGTGGATGCCGAGCTGGCGAGCAAGGTGGAAGAAGGCAACGTGCATCGCCTGGTGCGCATTGTCGAAGTGTATCGCGCGACGGGCCGCAGGCTTTCGGAATTCCAGAAAGAACGCGAGGGCGGCATCGGGACTTTGCCGGTGTTCTGGCTCCAGCGCGACCGTGACGCCCTGTACAAGAGGATCGATGTACGTGTGGACAAGATGATGCAGGACGGCTGGCTCGACGAAGTGCGGGCGCTTGCGGAAACGGTCCCGCTCGATGCGCCGGCATGGCAGAGCCTTGGTTACCGCGAACTTCTGCAGGCGAAGACCTCTGCCGATGTGTCTAGCGTCCTCGATGACGTCAAACGGAAAACCCGCAATTACGCCAAGCGCCAGCTTACCTGGTTCCGCTGGCAGCTCGAGAGCGTTCCGGTCGACATGGAAAACGACCCGCAGCGCTTTATTGAAGATTGCATGAAAGAATGCTAGTACAGACAAATTAACTAGCATTGTCTTTGTTACTTTGTACGAATTCAAGTTGTTTGTATTGGGCGGCAAGTGTGCATGCCCGCCCTGTTTTCGGGGGCTAAACATTCCGTTTCCGTAGGGATTGAGCCTCTTGGAGCCCGATTGAAAATTTTTGTGAATAAAGGGTTGATAAACGGGATGGAATAAGGTGTTTATCCCGTTTTTTCAAAAAAAATGAAAAAAAGTGAAATTTTTTTGCGAAAACCCCTTGACTTTCCCCGCGAAAATTCTATAATTGGCCTCACCCTCGGAGACGAGGGACGGAGGCCCCGAGAGGCCGCCGGGCAGCTTGAAGGAATCGGAGATGTGCTTAGTGACGGCCCAAGAAAATTTCTTGGAAGTCTTTTTACGGAAAACGGGACAGACTATAAATTATCAATGAAGAGTTTGATCCTGGCTCAGAACGAACGCTGGTGGCGTGTCTTATACATGCAAGTCGAGCGACGTAGCAATACGTAGCGGCGAACGGGTGAGTAACGCGTAAGCAATCTGCCCCATAT
>Ga0310695_10014728_pt1 | contig 10521 bp, 8 predicted proteins | sample RumenRJG_04DNA_FD_203882 | JGI IMG/M metagenome (GOLD analysis project Ga0310695, IMG submission 203882) | Bovine rumen microbial communities from Lethbridge, Alberta, Canada - RJG_04 (v2) (version 2) | ecosystem: Host-associated > Mammals > Digestive system > Stomach > Rumen | place: Canada... | reverse complement strand
CGGACTCTATCCCGGACAGCATTACCTGCAACTCCCAGGCGGCAGTGTGCTCTATCCCGTCAAAGACCTATATAAAGAGAATGTAACTCATGCTTTGGGCCTCAGAAACAGTTCACCAGAACATGCACGAGAACAGTTCCTGAGAGCTTGTGAACAAACCCTTATTCAGAAAGGCGATAAGACAACAGGCTGGTCCACAGGATGGCGCATCAATCTCTGGGCGCGCCTAAAGAATGCCCGGCAGGCTTATCATATCTACCAAAAGCTCTTAACCTTCGTCACCCCTGACGACTACAAGGCCCCTGACCGTCGTCGTAGCGGCGGCACCTATCCCAACCTCTTCGATGCTCATCCGCCCTTCCAGATTGATGGCAATTTCGGCGGCACGGCAGGTGTCTGTGAAATGCTTTTGCAGTCCGACATCACCTTACAACCGTCACCCGTCACTCACATCACCCTGCTTCCTGCCCTTCCCACAGAATGGAAGGATGGCAGCATCGAGGGTATTTGTGCCCGTGGTGGTTTCACGGTAAACATGAGTTGGAAAGATTCTCAGGTACAGGAAGCCTCCATCTATAGTCAACAAGGCGGTAATGCAACCATCTATTATAACAACAAGGAAAAAACTATTAACTTCAAAAAAGGGGAATGGACAAAAATTCAATGAAAGAGATATCCGTAGGCTACATGCAACGAACCTATCAGGGAAGTTACATCGAAAACGACATTTTCATCTTCGATGAAGTAAACTCTACTTCATTTCCTCAAGGTCCTTGGAAAACAAGATGCATCTTGCTCGCACTTTGCTTAAAGGGAAGTGTTCGTTACACGGTGGACACGATAGATTATACGGTCCGCGCCAACGACATCATCATCGTCAGCGAAGGACAGGTAGTCAACAACTACGAACCAGACAGTGACCTTTCTGCCTTTGGTATCTTCATCAGCGAAGATTTCTTCCAAGAGATTGTAAGAGGTATCCACGAACTATCGTCGCTCTTTATTTTCTCTCGGGTTCATCCTGTCTATACGCTCAGCGAAAGCGAGTCCGAGAATCTCAAGCTCTATCTTCGCACCCTCAAGCTGAAACTCGATGAACGGGAGCATCATTTCCGACGCGATGTAGCACGTTCTCTCATGATGACCATGATCTACGATCTCTCCAACGTCATTTTACGCGAGCAGTACGACAACCGTAAAACAACACGGGCTGAAGTTATCTTCGCCCAGTTCATCGACATGGTGGAGAAAAATTTCCGTAAAGAACGCCGTGTTGGCTGGTACGCCTTTCAGCTTAACATTACGCCCAAATACCTTTCTGAGACTGTAAAGATTGTCAGCCATCGCACGCCCAACGAATGGATAGACTATTATGTCATTCACGAGCTCCGCATTCTGCTGAAGACTTCTGGCATGAACATCAAGGAAATTACAGAATATCTCAACTTCCCCAACCAGAGTTTCCTTGGCAAGTTCTTCAAGGAGCACGTCGGCATGTCCCCCTCAGAGTACCGGAAAAACTGAGAATAAAGGGTTAAGGGGTTAAAAGGTTAAGTGCTGATACACATCAGTTTTATAACTTAAAAGTTTACCATTAAATCATCCCTTGTGCAGCAAGTTCCTGCACTATCTTTTCCAACTCCCGATACCAATCCTCACCAAACCGGCGGATAAGTGGAACCTTTAGAAAACGATAGACGGGAAGGTCAAGCGCCTTCCCTTTTTTCCGAGCACATTCGCATACACTCCATCGGTGATAGTTCAATCCGACAAGTCCTCCGCTAAACCGTTTCTCACGGATGGGATAGAGCGCACAACTAATCGGCTTACAGAACTTCGTTTTCCCTGCCCTATACGCTTTCTCTAAAGCGCAAATCACGCACCCTTCCGGCAGTTCATCTCCATGATAAAGTGCCGTAAACACACAATCCCTCCCCCCAACGATACTCGTCACCAATTCCCCATCACGGTCTGGATAGGCCACACCTTGCTTATCCACCACCGCCTGAGCCGAGGCCGTCATATCTGACCATACCGTGTCCAGCGACTCCTCTATCTCCGCTATCTCTTCGAGCGTCACCGGTGCGCCTGCATCCCCTTCCACGCAGCAGATACCCTTGCATATATCCAGATCGCAACAGAAACGTTCCGTGATGATATCCGAAGAAATCAACACCCCATCCACATCTATAATAGGAGGAATAGCCCCACCCCTTTGCTGCTCTCGAAGAGAGGGATTCTGATTACCTTTAGAGAAATCTACCTTATTATCCATAATACTACACACATTTAAAACATCTCTTGAGGAAAGGCGGCAAGTATTCAAAACTCCCTCCCCTCAAGAGGTATTGAGGGTGGATCCCTACCACTGTATCGGACTTTGTCCTGTCCTTTCCAGATACTGGTTGCACAACGAGAAATGATGGTTGCCAAACCAGCCTCCACGGTTAGCTGACAGCGGTGACGGATGCGCACTCTGAAGAATCAGATTCTTCGCAGGGTCCACAAACTGTGCCTTCGTCTTAGCAAAACCACCCCAGAGCATATACACCACATGCTCCTTGTCACGGGCCACAGCCTGAATTACCGCGTCCGTAAAGGCCTCCCATCCATGGCGCTGATGAGAACCTGCCAGATGAGCCCTCACTGTCAGTGTTGCATTCAGCAGCAGCACACCCTGTTCCGCCCATCTTCTCAACGACCCCGATGGCGGCATTTGCACGCCCAGGTCATCTTGAATCTCTTTAAAAATATTGATAAGCGATGGTGGCATCATCACCCCGTCCTTCACCGAGAAACAAAGTCCCTCTGCCTGTCCCGGCTCATGATACGGATCTTGTCCGATGATCACCACCTTCACCCGGTCGAAAGGACACAAGTTAAAGGCATTGAAAATCTCACGGCCGGGAGGATAGCACGTCGTCGTGGCATACTCCTGTCTCACGAAGTTCACCAATTGTCCGAAATACGGTTTCTCGAACTCCGCTCCTATATGCTGCTTCCAGCTTTCTTCTATCTGCACATTCATTTGGATACAAAGATAGTGCAAATGAGTGAAAAAAACAAAAACTTGTTTTTATTTTTTTCCGAGTGCAGCCTATCTTCATGGCCTTTGGGACGTAAAGATAGTGCAAATGAGTGAAAAAACAAAAAACTTGTTTTTATTTTTTTCCGAGTGCAGCCCATCTTCATGGCCTTTGGGACATAAAGATAGTGCAAGCCGAGTGAGAATCCAACTTTATTTGAGATTTTCCGAGGCGCAGCTCTTTATTTTACCTCATAACCAACTGGGGGAATTTTGGTTTTAATCAATTAATTTGGAGGTTCTCTTTTTTTTACGTATATTTGTCCGCAACTCCGTGGATTTAAATCAGGTTATATTATCAATAGTTCTTTATGAAAACAGTTTTAATAACAGGTGCCACAAGCGGAATCGGTGAGGCTTGTGCACGGAAATTTGCCCAAGGAGATTATCGCCTCATCATCACGGGCAGGAATAGTGAGAAACTCAGTGCTTTGCAAAAGGAACTGGAGGCAAAGGGTACGGAGGTGATGACGCTTACCTTCGATGTACGCGACCGGAAGGCAGCCATCGAGGCCGTAAAAAGCATTCCAGCTGAATGGGCGGTCATCGACGTACTCATCAACAACGCGGGATTGGCTTTGGGACTGGACAAGGAGCACGAGGGCTCTCTGGATGACTTTGAGACCATGATCGACACAAACATCAAGGGATTGCTCACGATGACGCGTCTCATCGTTCCTTCCATGGTGGAACGTAACCACGGCCACGTGATTAATATCGGTTCAGTGGCGGGCGATGCTGCCTATGCGGGCGGCAGCGTGTACTGCGGCACAAAGGCTGCGGTGAAAATGATTTCGGATGGTCTGCGCATCGACGTGATGGACTCTGCTGTCAGGGTGACAACGCTGAAACCAGGCCTCGTGGAGACGAATTTCAGCCGCACACGCTTTAAAGGTGACGAAGAACGGGCCGATAAGGTATATGAGGGTTTACAGCCGCTGACGGGGACAGACATTGCCGACACAGCCTTCTATTGCGCCGAGGCTCCAGAGCATGTGCAGATTGCAGAGGTGCTCATCCTGGCCACGCATCAGGCTAATTCTTCAATGGTGTCACGGGATACGAACCGCAACGAGCATCTTTCGTAAGCCTTCACTCACCGAAAAACTTTTCGCTCATCTCACCCATTAAGTCGGGTATCTGGATGTTCTGCGGACAATGGTCCATACAGGCTCCACAGGCAACGCAGTCGGCGGGAGTTCCCTCGGAACTGACGGCAGCAAACTTCTCTTTGATACCCCAGTCACCATCTACCTTGTACTGATTATACACGCGTAGGAATTCTGGGATATTGATTTGCATCGGACAGTCGTCGCAACAGTAACGGCAGGCGGTGCAGGGGATGCGTATCTGCTTGTGGAAGATTTCGCAGGCACGGAAAAGCAGATCACGGTCGGTTTCAGTGAAGAGGCTGTCGTCAGCAAACGTTTTTAAGTTATCCTCCACTTGCTCCAAGGTACTCATGCCACTGAGAATGGTCTGTACCATAGGCAGGTTACGCACGAAACGGAAGCCCCATGAAGGGATGCTCCATTCAGGATGGGCTTCGCGGAGTATGGCTTCAGCTTCGGGTGTAAGCTTTGCCAACTTACCGCCGCGCACGGGTTCCATCACCATGATGGGAATGTTGCGTTCTTCAAGGATATGGTACTCTTCAGGGGTGGCAGAATAGAGCCAGTCGTAATAATTGAGCTGTAACTGGGCAAAGTCCCACTGATGATGGTCGGCAAACCAACGAAGGGATTCCACGCTGGAATGACAGGAGAAACCGAGATAGCGCACGCGTCCTTCGCGTTGTTGTTCGAGAAAATAATCCACGGCGCCGTCATCAACATAGGAATGGATGTTGTTGTCCATGATACAGTGGATGAGGTAGAAGTCGATGTAGTCGGTCTTCAACTTTTCCAGCTGACGGGCAAACACCTTGCGGTAGTCGGGATCAGCACTGATGTTGAACTTCGTTGCTACATAGAAGGAATCGCGGGCATAGTCCTTCAAGGCTTCTCCGAGGAAAGTTTCAGAGTCTCCACCGTGATAGACCCACGCCGTGTCGTAATAATTCACACCCCCGGCCATAGCCAGATCTATCATCTCCTTGGCTTTTACACGGTCAATACGACCACCTTCTTCCGGCAGTCGCATATTGCCAAAACCGAGACGTGAAAGCTTCAAATCGCGAAACGCCTTGTACTCCATATCCTTTGTTTTAAAGTGTAAAACACATTATATGAATCTCCCATCGGCAATTTACCAAGTGATGCTCATACCTAACGAGAGGCTAGCATTGCTACTGAGCGGTATCATTTCCTTGGTGCACTTGCCCAAAAGGTGATCCATACCGATGAAAAAATTATAACCGCGAGGGTGAATATTCAGCACCCATCCCATGCTTGTGGTATAGGTGTTTACGGCAAAACTAAGGCCACCATCAAGCCACTTCAGTGGCGAGATATTAGCACTGAGACGGGCTTCTGTCCACATAAACTTGCCCAATTGAGTTGTGCTGAGCAAACCTAAACTGAGCAAACGGTAAGAAGGTAGAGTATATTTTCCACCGACGGTAAAGACCGGTAACAATGATGTGGTGCGACCACCTTGATCGCCCTTATCTTTCAGATTATAGAAATCGGCAATCTGGTCACTGTATTTATGACCCTGCGTCTCCATTCCCGTAGGACTTGTCTTATCGTTTACGTCAATATCATGGAAACCGGAGAATTCAAAAGGCTTGCCATCATTGCGGGCCACCATTTGGTTGCTCCACGAAATAAAGCCAAGGTCGAGAAGCGCAGCACTCACCTCCCAGTCTTCATTAATTTTATAAAGGGCGCCAAGGTCCACGCCTACACCAAAACCTCCGATACCTGTTCCATCCACATCTACATCTTTGACACGCGTATAACTGGAACCAGTACTCTTATACTCTTTGGTTTCTGAAACATATTTGAAACCTTTCATCGAGATGTTAGCCTCAGCCTGTGCATTCAAAATCCAGCGATTGGCATCCTGCAAATCTGCTGTGACATGGGTGATGTCCGCATTTCCCTCGGCAATACCCAGGAGAATTTTAAGTTTTCCACCCAAACGCAATTTATCTCCAACCTGACGTGAGTGACCCAAAGCCAACTCAGCATAACTCTTGGCAGCTACATTGATTTCACCGATGTCGTAATGACGGTTTTCCTGATTGGCGGCAAAGGCAAAAAGTTCAAATGGCAACTTTGCATTAACATCACTGCGCACATTAAGTTCCACTGTGTTGTAACCATTGAAAGCCTTAAAACCTGCCGAGAGAATGCTGATATTCTCTTGCACGCGGATACGGTTGATATCCTTAAAACCATCCGTAGCTCCTGTGATATAAGGATTCATAAAGGTTGTTTTCTTCTTGTCGCTGGTAATGCCATAGAGAGGATTATCGAAGAGCACATCGCCAACACCGAAGTTACCCATAGATTTTATGTTAAGATTGCCTATACCAGGAATAGCCACATACGACTGATCGTTGGCGATAGCGGGATTCATGGTATGGCGTGTCTTCAAGTCATCGACGAAATAACCTGAATGAAGCCCTTGCGAGATGGCTGTCATACTGCAAGAAAGCAAACATGCACTAAGAATATATTTTGTCTTCATCTTTTTTCCTATTTAGTTCATGCTATGATTTAATTCAAATCGGCAGCAGCTTTGCCTATCAACACCACTCTGATATTCTTTAGTAAAAGGGTCTGCGTCTTGGCATTGAGCTGAACACCCTTGGTGGGCCTTGCCTTCAACGTGTAGATAAGACCGTCCATGCGCTTCATGGAACCAGGAACCATTTCCTCGGCTCTGAGTTGGACTTCTGTTACCTTGCGAGTGACACCATCAACTGACTTTTCCACGTTCTTGTCCGCCTTCACCATAATCTGATCCTCTGGTATCACCGTTTTATTAACATCCATAGCCACAGCGGATACCTCAATCTCTGCAGGAATGCCATTATCGGCATCGATTGTTGCCTGAAGATAGGAGCCTTTCACCAAACTAAAATCTTTGATATCATCATTCCAACCGTCAACCGTATCGCGATAGACGATGAGAGAACCTTCGTCAAAAGTAAGCGGTGCCCTGAACTCAAAGGCAGGAGAAATTGTGTAGGAGTTACCCAACAAAATAGTGGCTTCCGTATTCTTATCGGCTGCAGCATTCACATCGAATGAAAGACGATAAGGAATAACCTTAAGAATATCGGAAAGGTTGTCCACCTGCTTCACGAACGTATAGTGCGAGGGGTCTATTTCATCAGGATGACGGCAAATGCAGATTCGGGAAGTGGCATTAGACTCAACCTTGAGTCCGTCCACATTCACATGCGCCAGCTCACGGCCGTTTTCATCAAAGGATTTAATTGTACCAGAAATACTACCGCCCAGTGGCAAGTCAGAACCGATAGTAAGAATTACCTGTGGGTTTTCGAGATGAATGGCAACTTCCTTTTCAGTAAGGAACTCAGGGACATTGTTAAGCGTCACGTCACCAATGTTATGAAGCTCGATCTCAGGATTAAACTTACCTGTTGCTGATGTGATGACAATGGGCTCGCCACTGAACTTCATTGACAGATAATAGTCGTCGAGATTAGTAGACTTCGGGTCTTTAACAAGATAATCGCCAGTAATTTCCATATAGGCCACCACCTCGACGGACTTTCCTTTCGTGAATTTCAAGACATTAGGCTGATCTGCCCCTATATTAAAGTCGAGTGCTGTGACTGGTATCTGTAAGAAGATATCATCACTGCCACTTACATTGGTCAGAATCACACTGTGACCATCGGCAGAAAGTTCCACCTTCTCTACATGGGATGGAAGTTGGGGCTGCGCCAAAATCATATATTTGGGAAGTTTCAGCGTAACCCTCGTCAATGAGGCATCGCTCTGTTTCAACACATCCGAACAGCTGAGGTGGAAATTTATCTTGGAGTCAACGCCCAATCGGGACAAAGATTCAATAGCATCAGTTACAGTACCTGCCTCCGTCTCATATTCCACGGCTTTAAAAGATGAAGAGAATCCACCAGAGGCTGAAATCCTACGTGGCGCACGATTCGTCTTAGCTGCGGAGATAGAGGAAGGCATATCGAGTTTCAACTGATAGTTGTATTCCCCAGAAATAGTGAATGATGGCTGATCAATAGAAATCGTCGTAGGACTGATACTATGGTCTTCTTTGAAAAGGGAATAGTAACCCGTTGCCTCATCCTTAAAAATGATGTCGCTACCGTCAATATCGAGGATATTATCAAGCGTAATCTGATTCGTATTACTAACGGGTAACTGCAAAGCTTCACTGCCAATACCTATGGTCGTATCGATATGTGACAGGTCAAAATCACCATCAGTACAAGAAACCATCAACATCCCAGAAAGGATTAGAAAGGATGGTTTTCTCATGTGATAAAATAATCTGTTCATAATGTTTTTATAGTTATGTTTGTTTTTGTTCTTGCAAAAATATGAATTATTTTTAACGTTGACAAGTTTTTGTGCAGATTTTTTATAAGTGTAAAAAAGGCAGTCAGGTAACCTGACTGCCTTGCTTGCTATTTCAAAGAGAAAACTACTCTATGATATTGTCTGAAATCAGACATTCACCCGTCATGTCGGAGGGCTGCTCCAGTCCCATGATGTGGAGAAGGGAGGGAGCGACATCAGCCAGGCGACCGTCCTTCACTGTGGCACTGTTGTTGTTGGTGACATAGATGAAAGGTACGGGATTCAGGGAGTGAGCGGTGTTAGGCGTACCGTCGGGATTGATGGCATTGTCTGCATTACCGTGGTCGGCTATGATGATAGCCTCGTAATCGTTGGCTTTAGCAGCCTCGATAACGGCCTCCACACAATGGTCAACGGCCCAAACAGCCTTGGCAATGGCGTTATAGACACCGGTGTGACCCACCATGTCACCATTGGCGAAATTCACTACGATGAAATCGTATTGCTGGGTATTGATGGCGCCAACGAGCTTGTCCTTCACTTCATAAGCAGACATCTCAGGCTTCAGGTCGTAAGTTGCCACCTTGGGAGAGGGAACCAGGATACGGTCTTCCCCGTCGAAAGGCTTTTCACGACCGCCATTAAAGAAGAACGTAACGTGAGCATATTTCTCCGTCTCTGCAGTGTGAAGCTGCTTTTTACCCAACTTAGAAAGATATTCGCCGAGGGTATCCTCCACGTTTTCCTTGGGGAAGAGAATATTAACACCCATGAACGAAGCATCGTACGGTGTCATGCAATAATATTTCAGTGCAGGAATGGTCTTCATGCCTTCCTCGGGCATATCTTGTTGAGTGAGCACCGTAGTGAGTTCCTTCGCACGGTCGTTGCGGAAATTAATGAAGATGACCACATCACCCTCTTCGATAACACCGTTTACCTTGGAGTTATGGATAGGCTTAATGAACTCATCGGTAACGCCTTCGTCATAACTTTCTTGCATGGCCTTCACCATGTCCTGAGCCTGTTTACCCTGACCAGCAACAATGAGGTCGTAAGCTTCCTTCACACGGGCCCAACGCTTATCGCGGTCCATAGCATAGAAACGGCCCACAATGCTGGCAATAGCAGCATCATTCTGGGCGCAGCAGTCGGTAACCTGCTGAATGAATCCCTTACCCGACTTGGGGTCGGTGTCGCGACCATCCATAAAACAGTGAACGAACACCTGGTTCTTCAGACCGAACTCAGTACCCATCTGGATAAACTTGAAGAGATGGTCAAGGCTGGAGTGAACGCCACCGTCAGAGGTAAGTCCCATCAAGTGAAGCTTTTTGCCATTCTCCTTAGCGTAAGTGTAAGCTTCTACAACACCTTTGTTCTTCAGGATAGAACCATCCTTGCAGGCGCGGTTAATTTTAACAAGATCCTGATATACCACGCGTCCGGCACCGATATTGAGGTGTCCCACCTCAGAGTTACCCATCTGTCCGTCGGGCAGTCCCACGTCTTCACCAGAAGCTGCCAACTGTGAGTGTGCGCTGGTAGCAGTTAAATAATCAAGATAAGGTGTTGGCGTGTTGAAGATTACGTCACCCTTACCATGCTGTCCGATTCCCCATCCATCGAGAATCATCAACAATGCTTTCTTTGCCATACTACTAATTCTTTATACCTTAAACTTATCTGGGTGCAAAGTTAGTGCAAAAGAGTGGAAAATCAAAATAAATATTTTGAATTTTCCCGAATGCAGCCTAACTTCATGGCGCATAACGACATAAAGTTAGTGCAAAAGAGTGGAAAATCAAAATAAATATTTTGAATTTTCCCGAATGTAGCCTAACTTCATGGTGCGTAGCAACATAAAGTTACGGAAAATCGAGTGGAAAATCAAAATAAATATTTTGAATTTTCCCGAATGCAGCCTAACTTCATGGCGCATAACGACATAAAGTTACG
>Ga0310695_10014725_pt1 | contig 10522 bp, 5 predicted proteins | sample RumenRJG_04DNA_FD_203882 | JGI IMG/M metagenome (GOLD analysis project Ga0310695, IMG submission 203882) | Bovine rumen microbial communities from Lethbridge, Alberta, Canada - RJG_04 (v2) (version 2) | ecosystem: Host-associated > Mammals > Digestive system > Stomach > Rumen | place: Canada... | reverse complement strand
AGTTGATGACCTCGTCGCAGAGTGAGACGACGCGCTGGAGGGTGGCCTCGTCGCGCTGTCCGCCTTTGTTCCATCCACTCTGTGCGAGCAATGCCTTGGCGAGCATGGCCTTGGCCACGTAGCGCGATGGGTGGAAGTTGGCACCACGCTCGGGCAGCAGCTCGGCAGCGCGCTCGAAGTCGCGCACGATGAACTTGAGCACGCTCTCCTCGGTGTTGAGCGGGCGCACGGGGTTGGAAATGGCCTCGATATTGTCTTCATAGAGGATGACCTCTCCCCATCCGCGGAGCAAGTAGAAATAGGCAACTCCACGCATGAGGTAGGCCTCGCCGCGAGCCTGGTTCTTCACAGCCTCCGATACATTGGAAGTGGCGTATCTGTCCATATCGAACAACAGCTCGTTCGACATCGACACCACCATGTAGATAGACGACCATGCATTGATGAGCACATCGGTGAGACCCGTGATGGTGAACCGTGCGAACTCGCCCTGAAGGTAGGGGCTCCATGCGTCGTTGGCACGGAAGGAACCCATGCCCACGATGGCACGCTCATTGTATCCGCTCCATGCATAGTTGTAGAGCGGCTCGATGGCCTTGATAACGGCATCGTCACTATCATAGTAATTGTCGGCCGTATATCCGTGTTGAGGTGTGCGGTCGAGGAAGTCTTCGCCGCAACTGCCTGTAACAAACAACAATGCGACCAACATTGAATATATGATGAAATGATTCTTTTTCATATCGATTGGCATTTAGAAATTAACCTTCAGACCTACATTATATATCCTTGGTGAAGGATACCGGTAGTTGTCGATACCTTGCAGGATAACACTCTGTCCGATGGAACCCAGTTCGGGGTCATAGCCATCGTAGCCTGTGATGGTGAAGAGGTTCTGCGCGTTGACATATACCTGCACCCAGTCGAGTTTGAGCGGCTTGAGCCATCTCTTGGGCAGGTTATAGGAGAGTGAGATGGTCTTGAGCCGGATATACGATCCGTCTTCGATGAACCTCGAGCTGATTCGGTTGTTGTCGTTCTGGCTCTCTCCGCTGACGCTGATGCGCTGTGTCTTGGCGTTCTCGGGGTTGGTGACAAAGACGTTGGAGATATCGTTGAGCGAGCCCTCGGGATCGATCATGCCTATCTGCGCATAGTCGCTCACCATCTTCAATTTGTTTCCCCATGCCGTGGGGTCGGAGTGATTGAGCTTGACAAGATTGAACACGTCGTTGCCCACACTGCCATTGAAGAAGAACGAGAGTTCGAGGTCTTTCCATCGGATGACGTTGTTGATACCAAAGGTGAAGTCGGGGTTGGGGTCGCCGATGAACTTACGGTCGGCCACGGTGATCTTTCCATCGCCATTGACATCCTCGAACATATAGTCGCCCACCCAGATACCGCGCTGTGCGATGGGATAGAGGTCGCCGTTGGAGTCGGCCGGACGGGCCACGGGCAAACGGTTTCCGTTCTGGTCGAGCATATACTCACCGAGTTGGTTCTTCTGGTAGAAATCGTCTTCGCGTGTGAACATGCCGATGACGTTGTATCCGTAAAACCTTCCAACGGGTCCATCTATTGTGGAAAGGGTGTAGACCTGTCCACTAATGGTTCCGGGAATGGAAGCATCGTCGGTATACAGGTGAGTAACCTTATTCCGGTTTAAAGACAGGGTGGCTCCCGTCCGCCATTCGAAGTTGTTCTTGGAGACATTGACGGTATTGAGCGTGAATTCAATACCCTTGTTCTGTATCACGCCGGTATTGACCTGAGGAGGCGACATGCCTTTCCACCCCGTATTGCTGACGTTGTATGAAGGCAGGGTGGCCGACATGAGCAGGTTGTCGGTCTTCTTGAGATAGGCGTCGATGATGAACTCGATGCGGTTGTCGAAGAAGGAGAGGTCGAGACCGATGTTGTAGGCTTTGGTCTCCTCCCATTTCAAGCCAGGGTTGGCGTAATTGGCATCATGGAATCCTGTTCCCCATGCGGTGGCCACACTCTTCATGGCAATGCCATAGGCGTAGTTTCCAGCCTGTTGGTTACCCACGATACCCCATCCGAGACGGAGCTTGGCATTACGGAGCCACTTCACGTTCTCCATGAACTTCTCTTGTGTGATGCGCCAGGCGAGGGCTGCCGAGGGGAAGTATCCCCATTTGTTATCATCGCCGAAGCTCGACGAGCCGTCGGCACGGATGGTGGCAGTGAGGAGATAGCGGTCGAGGAGGTTGTAGTTGAAACGTCCGTAGTAGGACTCGATTGACCACGGACTGCCCTGCTCGCCGTTGGTAGCGGTAGAGGCATCGCCCACGGCAATACTTTTCACGGAGTCGAAAAGGTATCCCTTGCGGCCCATGGAGCCTTGGTACCACTCGCCCTCCTGCGACTCGTGTCCGGCCATGATATTGAAGCGATGTCCCTTGAAAGGCTCGAACTCGTAGGTGGCATACTGCTTGAACGACTCGTACTTGTTGCGTGAGTTGCCACGTGTGAGCTGCGACTCGATGTTCTGCTGTGCTGTGTGGTAGTTGGGCTGGAAGAAAGTGCTCTGCCCCCAGCTGCGGTTGCCACCATACTCTATACGGAGTGTCAGTCCCTTGATAGGAGTGACGTTGGCAAAAGCGTTGTAGTCGAATTGCTGGTTATTGCGGTTGTTGTCACGCATCTCCGCCTCGAAGAGCGGATTGGAGTTGTAGTTATGTTCGAGATTCTCACCGAAATCGTACGATCCGTCGGGGTTTCTTGGCGCCATGTCGGGATACTGTACGAGAGCGGTACGAATAACACTGTTTTCGTCGAAAGTGATGACTTGCTTGGTACTGGCATAGGCGGCATACATGCCCACCTGCAACCAATCGGTGACATTGACATCGAAGTTGGCACGGAAAGAGGCGCGGCGGAAGTTGGAGCCCACACCGATACCATCCTGGTCGAGGAATCCTCCCGACAAGGAGTAATGCATATTGTTGGTTCCACCATTGACATTGATCTGGTGGTTGTGCATGAATGCCACGTCGTAGAGCTCGTCCTGCCAGTCGGTACCATCAGTGAGCAGGCTCTCGTCGAGCAGTTCCTCGCGCTTGCCATAGCCGTAGATTTCGGCTCTTACGTTATAGAACTTGGCAAATTCCTTGAGGTTCATGACCTCGAGCTTTCCGGGCAGTTTCTGCCATCCGGCATAGCCCTCATACGAAAGTTTGGGTTTACCCTCCTGTCCGCGTCGGGTGGTGATGAGCACCACACCGTTGGATGCGCGCGAACCATAGATGGCCGTGGCAGAGGCATCCTTGAGCACCTCGATGCTGGTAATGTCGGAGGGGTTGATGGTGCTGAGCACGGAAGAGTTGTCGGACGTCTGTCCCGACATGGCGATGCCATCGACCACATAAAGCGGTTCGTTTCCGCTGAAAGTATTGACACCACGTATCTGCACGGAGATACCTCCACCGGGAGCACCCGAGTTCTGGGTGACCTGCACACCGGCGATACGGCCCTGCATGGCCTGCTCTACCGAGGTGTTGACACCCTGCTTGATCTGTTCCTCATTAATGGACGATACCGAGCCGGTGAGGTCGCTACGCTTCATCGTACCGTAACCCACCACCACCACTTGGTCGAGGGTCTGTGTGTCTTCGGTGAGACGCACGTCTACCTGGTGGCTCTTGGGCACCCTGATGGTCTGGGTGATGTAACCGATGTAGGAGACCTCGAGCTGCTGGCCTGTAGCGGCGTCGATGGAGAAGTTGCCATCGATGTCGGTGACGGTGCCAGTGCCCGACCCCTTGATTTTGACTGTGGCTCCGATGACAGGTTCGCCGTTGCTCTCGTCGAACACCGTTCCGGTGACTTTCGACTGGGCGAAGGCCTGTAGGGGGAGCATCGTCAGAAACACCAACAACACCTTATATAAAAGAATAAGGCATTGTTTGTCGGATGACTTGCTTTGATTCATGTTATTAATAAGTTTTTAGGTTGATTCGGAAAAATCGCACTGTGTTTTGGCATGGTATGCTTGCATCGGCCTCCCCTGAGGCTGGCGACGCTTGGTTTTGTTTAGAAAAAAGAGGGTGGTAGGCAGCCACCCTCTTCTTTGAATATGCAATAATGGTTTACTTCTGGATGAACTTGCGGCCGTTCTGGATGACGATGCCCTTGTAGCTGGCATCCACCTTCTGACCTGCGAGGTTGTAGACAGCACCATTGTTGATGATGCTGGCAGGAACCATCACTTTCTCCTCGATGCCATCGGCGCTCTGCACGAGGTAGATATCGGTAATCACGATAGTAGCGACATCTGAAGCCTGGAGAGCCACTTGCTTCACCTGGCTCATATCCTTGCCGTCGAACGGGCACTCCAACTTGGTGATGCCGGTATTGCCCCACCATTTGTGGTCCTCAGTCGTAGTCTGGACGAAGCCCTGGGTGTTGACGGTAGTCGGTTCGGCATACACGAACACCAGTTTGGTATAGCCTGACCAGTCAACGGGAATGTCATTCTCAGCCAGCCATGCGCTCAGGCCACCCCATGCCACAGAAGTGAAGGTGACAGAACCATCAGCGTTGTGAACAGCCGTCTCGCTGGCGTTCCATGTGCCGGTGAACTTGTCGATGATGCTCACCTTATCGCCCTCTGGACCTGCAGGAGTGCCACCCACATATTCCACAGCGTTCACTTTCACGCCCATACCCTGGACACGGAGTCCACCATTGCTGTTGATAACGGTGGCATACTCTTCTGTGATCTCGAATGTGGCCTTGCCGCTTGCATCAGGAATCAGAGCCGGACCGAGGTCGCTCCAGTCGGCATTGCTCTTCGGGAGTACCTGGGGTCCCCATTCCCAACCAGCTACTTCTACGGGCTCGCATGAGAAGACGAACTTCTCACCAGCCTTGACGTTGGTCTTCGGAATCAGGAAGTTGACATCCCAAGAGTCGAATACGAGAGGAAGAGCAGGGTCGGTCTGCAAGGTCTCACCTGTTTCGCCGCCGCCCTCATAGGTGTAGGCATATCCACCGAAGCTGAGCTTCGAGCCGGTGCAGAACACATAGTAGGTCTCGCCGCCAGTGACGTCGAACTCCACGGTGCCGGTCACCTTCTCGCTCGAGGTGAAATCTTCATTAAGAGTAACCTCTGTGGGCTCTTCGCCATCGGCCTTCACGGTAATGGCGCTGAGTGGCAGGTTCTCGCCAGTGGAGCCCTTGCACACATAGAAGTTCTTGCCCGAGTTGAGCACGATGAAGGCAACGAGATGGCCGTCGAACTTCGGGGTAATCATGTAGTAAGTACCCGATTTGGGCAGGTTGGCATTAGCAGGCTTGTAGCCCGAGCCGGTGCTGGTGTCGCCATCAAGCTCGCCATCTTTCGGGTTCTGGTTGCCCACCACATACACCACGCGGGTCTTCTCTTCCATCTCACCCGTGTCCTCATTCTTCACCATCACGGTCTGGCCGAAGAGGTCGGCGCAATAGGCCTTGCAAGAAGAGAGTTTGATGTCGTAGTTCTTGGAGGTGCGGTCGTTGCCAAGCACAGCCTTACAAGCGGCTGTCGAGATTTCGGCACCATTGCCATAAGCACCATCATTTGAGAAAAGTGCCTTCTCGGTGGTCTGTGCATTGACGCCCAAAGCCACGAGAGCAGTTGCAATAAAAGTAAAAATTTTCTTCATAAATCAGTTATTAGATTAGACATATTATTTAGTGGGTACAAAAATACGAGTAATTTATGAGAAACCATAATACTTTTTTACCTTTCTATGATACTATTTTGATTTTTTAACCCATAGAAATGAGGAACAGCGCCCACATAGCGCACTTATCTGGGTTATATCAAAAAAAACAGTCACAACCGAGGGCTGGTGTTTAGTTAATTATTCTGAAATGTGGGATTTTTGATACTATTTTGCTTACTTTTGCCGTCTATATGGAAAGGCAGGAAGGGCACAACGGGGCCTTGCCGCACTCATCAAACGCAGAACGAGCATGACACAGCCATACAGAATGTTCAGAAAAATGCCATCGCCGGCCATCAGGGCGATGGTTGTCGTGTGGGTGCTTCTGGGTATTGCCATGGGAGCACGAGGGCAGGAACTGCAAGCCAAGGTGACCATCAACCACAACCAGATACAAGGCACCGACGCCAGCGTGTTTGAGAGCCTTGAGCAGACCCTCACCCAGTTCATCAACGACAAGCAGTGGACGAGCCTGCAATTCCAGGTGAACGAGCGCATCGTGTGCAACTTCAACATCACGGTGACGAAATACGACAACTCGTCGAACCTCTTCACCTGCAACGCGCTGATACAGGCCAACCGCCCCGTGTGGAACTCGGCCTACACCACCACCATCTACAACAACCGCGACAACGACTTCAGTTTTGAGTTCGCACAGTTCGACCAACTGGAGTTCAACGAGGATAACATCGACAACCAACTGGTGGCCCTCATCGCCTACTATGCCTACCTGATCATCGGACTCGACCTCGACACCTTCTCGCCGATGGGCGGCGAGGATGTGCTGCAGCGCTGCATGAACCTGGTGAACAATGCCCAGAATCTGAATTTCCCGGGGTGGAAATCTTTTGACAACGACCGCAACCGCTTCGCCATCATCAACGACTATCTGGACAGCGGTATGCAACCCTTCCGCCAACTGCAATACGACTACTACCGGAAGGGGCTCGACGAGATGTCGACCAACGTGGAGCGCGGCCGCACCAACGTGACCGATGCCCTGCTTGCACACCTGAAGAAATGCCACGAGGACAAACCCCTGAGCATGTTGCCACAGATATGGACCGACTACAAGAAAGACGAGTTGGCCAACATCTACAAGGGCAAGGGCAACCAGAAAGAGAAAGAAGCCGTGTATGACCTGTTGTTCGGCATCAACGCATCGCAGAACAACACTTGGGAAAAAATCAAACAATAAAGCGTCATGCTCAAGCAACTGCACATCAAGAATTTCACGCTCATCGACCACCTTGACATCACCTTCGAGGGCGGTTTCTCCGTCATCACCGGTGAGACGGGTGCCGGTAAGAGCATCATCCTAGGTGCCCTCGGCCTGCTCCTGGGCCAGCGCGCCGACAGCAAAGCCATCAAAAGCGGCCGCGACCGCTGCGTGATAGAGGCCCACTTCGACCTGAGCCGTTACGGCATGGCCTCCTTCTTCGAGGAGAAAGACCTGGACTACGACCCCACCGACACCATCCTGCGCCGCGAACTGGGCAGCAACGGCAAGAGCCGCGCCTTCGTGAACGACACCCCCGTGGCCCTTGCCACACTGAAGGAGTTGGGCAGCCAGTTGGTGGACATCCACAGCCAGCACCAGAACCTGCTGCTCAACAAGGAGGACTTCCAACTGAGCGTGGTTGACATCATTGCGGGCGACGAAGGAGAAATGGAGCGCTACAGGGAAGCCTACGGGCACTACAAGGAACTCGGCATCGAGTTGGAGAAAGCCCGTGAGGCCCTGAGGCAGCACCGTGAGAACGAGGACTTCATCCGATTCCAGCACCATGAGCTGGAGGAGGCCCGGCTTGCCGAGGGCGAGCAAGAAGAGCTGGAGCAGGAATTCAGCATCCTCTCTCATGCCGAGGAGATCAAGAGCGCCCTCTTCGAAACCGACGACATCATGACTGGCGACGGCGGCATCATCGAACGGCTGAAGACAGCCTTGCACAGTGTGGACAGCGTGACGAAAGTATACCCTGCCATCGCCGATGCCGCACAACGGATGGAGAGCAGCTTCATCGAACTGAAAGACATCGCCGACGAGGTGGCACAGCATGCCGAGCGCGTGGACTTCGACCCCTCACGCCTGGAGACCGTAAGCGAGCGGATTGACCTCATCTACCGACTGGAGCAGAAATTCCATGTGGAGAACGCAAGCCAACTGATTGCCCTGCAAGAGGACTTCGAGCAACAGTTGAACCAAATAGACGGAGGCGATGAGCACCTGCACGAACTGGAGGCGCGGCTCAAGGAAACCGAGAACGAGTGCACCGCCCTGGCCAAGGCGCTGACCGCCACCCGCGAGAAGGCCGCCAGGAAGGTGGAGGAGGAGATGCGCCAGCGTCTGGTGCCCCTGGGTATCCCCAAGGTGAGGTTTGAGGTGCAACTCACGGCAAAGCCTCTGAGCGCCGACGGTGCCGACAAGGTGTCGTTTCTCTTCACCGCCAACTCCAGCACTCCGCTGCAGCCCGTGTCGCAGGTGGCATCGGGCGGCGAGATTGCCCGCGTGATGCTCTCGCTGAAAGCGATGATCAGCGGCGCGGTGAAACTCCCCACCATCATCTTCGACGAGATAGACACCGGCGTGAGTGGCAAGGTGGCCGAGATGATGGCCAAGATCATGCGCGAGATGGGCGAGCACGAGCGCCAAGTGATCAGCATCACCCACCTGCCTCAGATAGCCGCCATGGGTGCCCATCACTATAAGGTGTACAAGGAAGAGGGCGACGAGGGAACCGCCAGCCACATGCGGCAACTCACGGCAACCGAGCGTGTAGGCGAGATTGCCCAGATGCTCAGTGGCAGCGACGTGAGCGACGCCGCTATCAAGAACGCCCAAGAACTGCTCAAGAACAGTTGACGATGATATTCAGAAACAGCGAAGTTTTTTTTCCAGAAAGAGAAAGATAAATAATCTGGAAATTGAATTTTCTTCAAGAAATTGAGAAATGTAGAAAACTAGAAATAGAATGAAAAGGATATTTACCATTTTGTGTGTTCTGATGAGTCTGGCCCAGGTCTACGGCCAGCCCAGTGGGGTGAAGAACGCCTCGAAGTCGGTGTTCACCCTGACCACCTTCAAGGCCGACGGTTCGATACTCTCGTCGAGCCACGGCGTGTTCCTCGACAACAACGGAACGGCCATGAGCGACTGGTCGTCGTTCGAAGGGGCCTCGACCGCCGTGGTGGTAGACGCCAGTGGCAAGCGCATGGAAGTGGAGAGCATCATCGGAGCCAGCGAGATTTACGACGTGGTGAAATTCCGCGTGAAGGGGAAGACCACGGGCATCAACATCTCGACGACAGCCGAGGCCGTAGGCGCACCCATCTATCTGGTGGGCTACGGTCTGAAAAAAGCCGAGATCAAGGAGAGCAAACTGACGAAAGTGGAGCATTTCATGGAGAAATACGCCTACTATATCTTCGCCATGGACATCCCTGAGAACACCCTGAGTTGCGCGGTGGTGAACGCCAACGGACAGTTGCTGGGCATCCTGCAGTCGTCGAAATACAGCACCGACCTCCACTCGACGAGCGCCAACTACGTGGCCGACATGCAGAGCGAGGGACTGACGGGCAGCGACCCCACCTTCCGCCGGACAAGCATCCCCATCGCCATCCCCGACGACAAGGAGCAGGCCGTATTGGCACTGATGCTCGCCAGTCAGAGCAGGGATTCGCTGAGGTATGCGAAGACCATCGACCTCTTTATCGAGAAATATCCCGAACAGACCGAGGGTTACTCCACCCGTGCGCAGACAGAGAGCAACCGCAATGACTTCGACGCGGCCAGCCGTGACATGGAGACCGCCATCAAGAAGGCTTCTGCCAAGGACGACGCCCACTTTGCGTATGCCCGACTGATCTATCAAAAAGAGGTGTACAAACCCGACGTGGCCTACCCCAACTGGAGCATCGACAAGGCGCTGGAAGAGGTGCGTCTGGCCTCATCCATCAATCCCCTGCCCATCTACCGGCACCTCGAGGCACAGATTCTCTACACGAAAAAAGAATACCAGCAGGCTCACGACATCTTCGTCGACCTGACCAAAAGCAGCATCAGGAATCCGGAACTCTTCTATGAGGCTGCCCAGTGCAAGACGATGATGGAAGCCCCGGTGGAGGAACGCCTGGCCTTGATCGACAGTGCCATCAACCTGTTCAGCAAACCCTATACCGCCGAAGCGGCCCCCTACTTCATCGCCCGAGCCGGACTGCTGGAGATGAAGGGCGAATACCGCAAGGCCGTGGCCGACTACAACCAATACGACACCCTGATGGCGGGACGCCTGGGCGTGGATTTCTATTACCAACGTGAGCAGTGCGAGGTGAAAGCCCGACAATTCCAACAGGCAATCGATGACATTGACAGGGCCACCCGTATGGCTCCGCGTGAGCCCCTCTTCTGGGCTGAGAAGGGTTCGCTGCTGCTGCGTGTGAACAAGAAGGAAGAGGCACTGGCCGCAGCCGAACAATGTGTGGCCCTGGATCCCGAATACAGCGAGGGCTACCTGGTGAAAGGACTGGCACTAATACAACTCGGCAAGAAGAAAGACGGACTTGCCGCCTTCGAGAAAGCCAAGCAACTGGGCAGCGACCAGGCCGACGCCCTGATTGCCAAATACAAATAGAACTTTTGTCTACTTCTTGGAGTTCAGGAGTTCAGGAGTTCAGAAGTTCAGGAGTTCAGACAATACCAGGGCATGCTGACCGAATGGCGAAAAATAAACGGCAAAATATTTGGTAGTCAGCCAAAAAAGCAGTAATTTTGCAGCCGATTTGGA
>Ga0310695_10014723_pt1 | contig 10523 bp, 8 predicted proteins | sample RumenRJG_04DNA_FD_203882 | JGI IMG/M metagenome (GOLD analysis project Ga0310695, IMG submission 203882) | Bovine rumen microbial communities from Lethbridge, Alberta, Canada - RJG_04 (v2) (version 2) | ecosystem: Host-associated > Mammals > Digestive system > Stomach > Rumen | place: Canada... | reverse complement strand
TTCGGTAGTTGTTCCGGTGCTGTACTGAAGAGTCATTTTCATATCTGTAGCTGTACCGCTCTTTTGCAGAACTGCTGCACTGAAACTGTATGTTCCACCTGCAATGAAAGCTCCGGACGGAAGGCTGATTTCGGCTCCGTTCCACTTGTCTTTACGTCCGGAAACGAACATCGACGAGCCTCCGGCATAGTAGTTTTTGCTGTCACTGCTTACTTTTGCACTGCCCCTGCCCTGCCAGTCGCCGGTACTTTTGTCAAAGTCGTTTGTTATGAAAGCACCGTTATCGTCAGGTTCGACAGGATTATCAGGCTCTACTTTTACACCGTCTCCGATAGTAAGAACATTTTTATTAACTGTTGCCTTACCTGAACTTTCGTATCCTTCAACGTTAAGTGCTACTTCATAAAGGCTTCCCATTTTCATGCCGAAACCTTCCCATGCTTTGAAGTGTGCCGCAACATTTATTGAGCCTTTTGAACGCTTTGAACCGCCTTCACGAACACTCCAATACTGGTTGAAGTCCTCTACACCCTGAATGATGGAAGGTCCGTGATGAGTTCCTGCGTAGACTTCATATGTTGCTCCGTCAACTGTTATAGTACCCTTTCTCTGCTGTTCCTGACTTGATGGTGCACCGCCTGTAGGAGGTCTCCATGTGCCGTAATTGTCAACTATGTAGTACTCGACAAGAGGGTCTTTTGTCCAGCCATAAACACAGAGATAAGAGTTTCCGTTGGGTTGGTAGTCAACATCGTAAGTAACTTCAATGCCGTTCAAACTGTCCCATTTTGTGTTGCCTGAAAACTTTTTTCCAGCTCGGAAAAGGCAGTTATGTGCGTTATTCCAACTGCATGAGAAGGTACCATTTTCACCGTTTGTCATGGATACGCTGTCGCTGTCTCGTTCGCTCCATAGTTCGTAATCGTATTCGCCTTTTTTATCGGGTATCTGAAGCGCATCGGAATTAATCATCGATACAGCTGGGACTGCTGCTGTGAACATAATCCCTGTCAGAAATATACTGACCGTCTTTTTCAAAGCTTTCGATCTCATTATAACCAAACCTCACTTTCAAAAATCTCATACTTCAAATCTTGTTTCATTAAGACTATTTTATTACAAAATTGTTAATACTGCAAGTCGATTTTTGCTTTAAATGATATAGATTCATCAACATTTGCTTTGATTTATACCATAAATAAGCAATTGTTGAATTACTACTTTGCATATTCAACAATTTTACTGCAATTTATCCACCTTAACCGCATAATATGAATATAATTTGGTTATTGACATACTCTGAAAAATGCTTTATAATATACTTATTCAATATAAAGGAGAGAGAATATATGTCATTTGATGAACTGCTTGCAAGGGTCAGAAACATTGCTGATAAAGTTGATGCTTCCGGAGTTGAATTCCTTGCTGTTCAAGTTAATATCACTGGTGCTGACGGCGGTGTGTTTTATGTAGAAGTTAAGAACGGTGTGATTTCTGTTGAACCGTTTGAATACATTGACAGAAATTGTGAGATCACCATTTCAATGGATAATTTTGTCAAGCTTATGGAAGGAAAACTTGACCCCATTGCTGCTTTTACTTTAGGTAAGCTGAAAGTCAACGGTGATATCGGTAAAGCTCTTGATTTTGCAAAGATAATCAAATAAAACTAAAACTCCATAGGTTAATCCTATGGAGTTTTTTATCAGTAAGTTTATCATCTAATCGGCTCAAAAAATAATAAAATCCTGACAAGCCCTAAGACGTGTCAGGATTTCATTTATATGCGATTTATAGCCGTTCAGCTATTACTTCATAGCCTCTTCAACAGCAACTGCGCAAGCAACTGTTGCACCAACCATCGGGTTGTTGCCCATACCGATAAGACCCATCATCTCAACGTGAGCAGGAACAGATGAAGAACCTGCAAACTGTGCGTCAGAGTGCATACGGCCGAGTGTATCAGTCATACCGTAGGAAGCAGGACCTGCAGCCATGTTATCAGGATGGAGTGTACGTCCTGTACCGCCGCCTGAAGCAACTGAGAAGTACTTCTTGCCAGCGTCTGTACGCTCCTTCTTGTATGTACCTGCAACAGGGTGCTGGAAACGTGTGGGGTTAGTTGAGTTACCAGTGATAGAAACGTCAACATTTTCCTTCCACATGATAGCAACGCCCTCACGAACGTCGTTAGCGCCGTAGCAGTTTACCTTAGCGCGGAGACCTTCGGAGTATGCCTTGCGGAATACTTCCTTAACCTCACCTGTAGCGTAATCCATTTCAGTCTCAACGTATGTGAAACCATTGATACGAGCAATGATCTGAGCAGCGTCTTTACCGAGACCGTTAAGGATAACACGGAGGGGCTTCTGACGAACCTTGTTTGCCTTCTCAGCAATACCGATAGCACCCTCAGCAGCAGCGAATGATTCGTGACCTGCGAGGAAAGCAAAACATTCTGTATCTTCTTCGAGAAGCATCTTACCAAGGTTACCGTGACCGAGACCAACCTTACGCTGATCAGCAACTGAACCAGGAATGCAGAATGCCTGGAGACCTTCACCGATTGCAGCAGCAGCGTCTGCAGCCTTTGTGCAGCCCTTCTTGATAGCGATAGCGCAGCCTACAGTGTAAGCCCACTTTGCATTCTCGAAACAGATAGGCTGAATGCCTTCAACGAGCTTATAAATATCAAGACCCTTAGCCTTGCAAACCTCAGCACACTCTTCGATAGAGTTGATGCCGTATTCCTTTATAACAGCAAGGATCTGCTTTTCTCTTCTCTCATATGATTCAAATAAAGCCATTGTACAAGTCCTCCTTATTCTTTTCTGGGATCAACGATCTTAGCTGCGTCAGCAACTCTGCCGTACTGACCCTGAGCCTTCTCGAATGCTGTGTTAGCATCGTCGCCGCCCTTGATGAAGTCCATCATCTTGCCGAAGTTAACGAACTTGTAGCCGATGATCTCGTCGTCCTCGTTGAGAGCGATACCTGTGATATAGCCGTCAGTGAGTTCGAGATAGCGGGGACCCTTTGCAAGAGTACCATATGTAGTACCGATCTGTGAACGGAGACCCTTACCGAGGTCCTCAAGACCAGCGCCTACTACGAGACCGCCTTCAGAGAAAGCAGACTGTGAACGACCGTAAACGATCTGGAGGAAGAGTTCTCTCATAGCTGTGTTGATAGCGTCACAAACGAGGTCAGTGTTAAGTGCCTCGAGGATAGTTCTGCCGGGAAGGATCTCAGCAGCCATAGCAGCTGAATGAGTCATACCTGAGCAGCCAATAGTCTCAACGAGAGCTTCCTGGATAATGCCCTCCTTAACATTGAGAGTGAGTTTGCAAGTACCCTGCTGAGGTGCGCACCAGCCGATACCATGTGTGAAACCGGAAATATCCTTGATCTCCTTAGCCTTTACCCATTTAGCTTCTTCCGGAATGGGAGCAGCGCCGTGAGCAACGCCCTGTGCGATGGGGCACATTGTTTCAACTTCGTGAGAATAAATCATTATAAATACTCCTTTCAGATATTATAAGAGAGCCTGTCCTGACACAAAACAGCCTTTTCAGGCATCTCTCACATACAATAATTATTATACAACATTTCGGCATTCTAATCAAGCATTTTGATAAATGTTCATCAATCTGTTTGTTATATCGAGCTAACAGATAAAATTTAAAAGGGACTCACTATGAGTCCCTTTATAAATATTACTTCATGCCGTATTTTTTAAGGAGTGTATCTATTTTTGTATGAGGATCAATGATCTTGCTGATAGACACGTCATGATTGATCGCTTCAATGAAATATGCGATATACTTTGAAACATCAACCTCATGGAACCAAGGTCTGCTGAGGAGTTCAGGAGATCTGTAAGTGAGGTTGGTTCCGAATACACCGTCGATAATGCCGTCCTCATAAGCCTTGTCGAACTTTTCAAGGCCATTTGTAAAGATGGTGTATGTTGCGTAAGTGAAAATTCTGCCTGCATTCTTCTTCTTGAGGTTGTATGCAAGATCAAGCATAGACTCACCGGAAGAAATGATATCGTCAGCAACGAATATATCTTTGCCCTCAACAGGATTTCCGAGGTACTCATGTGCAACGATAGGATTGCGTCCGTTGATTATCTGTGAATAGTCACGGCGCTTGTAGAACATACCCATATCAACGCCAAGAACAGAAGCATAGTACATATTTCTGTTAAGGGCGCCCTCATCAGGAGATACGATCATGAACTTTTCCTTTGTAAGATTTATATCCTTGATCTCCTTGAGGATAGCCTTGAGAACCTGATATGTGGGCATTACATTGTCAAATCCCATGAGCGGAACAGCGTTCTGCACACGAGGATCATGAGCATCGAAGCAAACGATGTTTGATACACCCATTGCCTCAAGTTCCTGAAGTGCACACGCACAATCAAGCGATTCACGGTAGTTTCTGCGGTGCTGTCTGCCGCCGTAGAGTGTAGGCATTATAACTGTAATGCGGTGAGCCTTTCCGCTTGCAGCCTGGATAATTCTCTTGAGATCCTGGAAATGGTCATCAGGAGACATAGCATTCTTCATTCCGAAATAATCATACTTTATGCTGTAGTTTCCGACATCAATGATGATAAAGAGATCCTTGCCGCGTACTGTTGACTTGATAAGTCCCTTTCCGTCACCTGATGAGAAACGAGGGCACTCACACTCAATGAGGAAGCTGTCAGTTTCATAACCGGCAAGCTTTGACCATTCAGTCAGATAGTTGTCGATCTTGTTACCGAGTTCGGTAACGCTGTTCATTGCAATGATTCCGATAGGTGCAGCGCTTAATTCGCTAGAGAATAAATTTTCACTTGAAGCAGTCATAATTGATTCCTTTCATTTTGAATGGTTTTTACTTGCAGAAGTTCTGGATATAATTTTCGATATCGCCGGCAATTATTTCCTTGGCAATATCCGCATGATCTACCTCATTCACGACAGTAGTCTTATTTTCAAGTTCCTTGTAAACAGTGAAGAAGTGGGTCATCTCATCGAAGATATGCTTAGGAAGCTGTTCGATATCCATGTACATATTGTAATTAGGATCATCAAACGGTACAGCTATTATCTTGTCATCACGATGACCGTTATCAAGCATTCTGATCACACCTATCGGGTAGCACTTAACAAGTGTCAGCGGGACAAGTGTTTCAGAGCAGAGAACAAGCACATCAAGCGGATCGTTATCGTCAGAATAGGTACGCGGAATAAGTCCGTAGTTTGCAGGATAATGAGTAGAGGTATGGAGGATACGGTCCATTTTAATGAAGCCGGTGTCCTTATCAAGCTCATACTTTATCTTGCTGCCTTTTCCGATCTCGATAACTGCGTAAAAGCTGTCAGGTGTGATCTTCTTTGGGTTGATATCATGCCAGATATTTTTCATGTTTGATCCCTCCGCAGTAAGATTATTCGGGTCATTCTATATTTAAGTATACCATTTTTTTAGAATTTGTCAATGTTAGACATTGAACCCTGTTGAATTTCGGCATTATGACGGTATTTTATGCCGATAGTAACGAAAATTTTGGATTTATACCATATTTATAAAATTAGCATATACCAACACGATCAAACAACGTAAAATAGGCATTTTATAATGGTTAAAAGTATAACTTAACGTATATTTTAATTAAATATATACACTTTGAATACAAATATGAACAGCAATTGAATTATTCCAATAAATATTATATTGAAAAACTATTGATTTTTGAGAGGATTTATTGTACAATGTAAATATATGATTTCAATTTCCAGAAGGGATGTGGATCAGACTTGACTAAACATAAGATCGCTGTCGTTGTTGCTGGTATCGATCAGAGTTATCAGAGCAATATATTACAGGGCATAGAATCGGCTGCAACCAATTGTATGCTTGATTTTGCTGTATTTGCTTCTTTCAGCGGAACTATGGGCAACGCAAGTCACGACTCTGGCGAGTATAACATTTTCCGTCTTGCTGATTTTTCAGGATTTGACGGAGCTATCCTTCTCACTAATACTATTGATGACCGCGACGTCGTAAACAGGATACACAGCCGTATCAAGAAAGCCGGTATCCCTGCTGTAAGCATCGATGAAGATATTCCGGAAATGTACTATATAGGAATCGACAACAAATCAGCCATGCGCGAAATGACAGAGCATTTTGTCAAGCATCATGGCTTTACAAAGTTTAATTACATCTCAGGTCCAGAAGGCAATCCCGAAAGCATCGACAGACTTAATGCTTTTCTCGAAGTTCTCGAAGAGAACGGAATAACTATGGAAAAAGACCGCCTGTACTACGGTGATTTCCGCGCTCCTACGGGAAAAGCTGCCGTCGAATACTTCCTCGCTAATAACGATTCGCTGCCTGAAGCGCTTATATGCGCAAATGACGTTATGGCTGCGTCTGCGATAAACGTACTGCTCGACAGAGGTTATAAGATACCCGAAGATATCGCAGTTTCTGGGTTCGATAACACATATAACAATCACAATTTCCGCATCGAGCTTACGTCGGTCGAACGTCCCCTGGCCTATTCCGGTGAACTTGCCTGCGAGATACTGCGTGACCATTTCAGCGGATATGAACCGAAACGGAGTTTCATCTTAAACCTAAAACCGCGTTTTACCGAAAGCTGTGGCTGTCACGACAGTATGATCGGAGATTTAATTCAGTACAAAGAGCTTAATGTCAGCAATTACAACAAAATAGAGCGAATTAGCGAGTATCAGGCGCTGATGAATAAGATTTCATGTGAATTGCAGGACTGCTCTACTTTCGACGAGTATATATCTACTCTCAGAACCTTTGTTATTGACATGGACCCTGAAGAATTCTACTTCTGTTTATGTGAAGACTGGACCGACGAAAGAATTGATGAACGCCGCGGCAGAGAAGAAAGTGAAATTCCTAAGCGTTACACCGAAAATATGCTCGTTCCGATTGCTTATTGTCAGCACAAATTCCATGACGATATCAAGATGATCCGCCGAAGTGAACTCATTCCTAAGCTAAACACCAACCCCGCTCCCGGAAAGTTCTATTATACTGTTCCGCTGCATTTCGGCGAACGCTGTCTCGGATATATGGTAATATGTAATTTCAGGTTCCCGCTTCATAATTCAATGTTCCAGTCATGGTGCATAACTATGAGTAATTCACTTGAAAATATACGAAAAATCATTACTTTGAAGTACGCTGTTGAACGTCTCGGCAAACTCTACGCTCAGGACACTTTCTCCGGCATCAACAACCGCAACGGATTTGTTCTGGCTACCAAAGACATTTTCCGCGACTGTATTTCGCAAAATCGCAATATCATGCTTATGTTTATTGACCTTGACGGTCTGAAAACAATTAACGACACATATGGCCACGATATCGGCGATGTCGCGATAAGGTCGATCGCAAGTGTTCTTCGTGATACCTGTAAAAACGGCGAAGTATACTGCCGATTCGGCGGTGACGAATTCATCGTTTTTCAGGCTGACTCGAATGAGGAAATTGCATCTGCACTGACAAACAGGATAGAACATAATATCCAATATCTTAATGAGAGTATGAACAATCCGTTCACTCTTAGTGCAAGCATGGGATACATTATCGCTCAGCCTAAAGAAGGTGAAGACCTCTTCCAGTTTGTAACAGAAGCTGATAAGATAATGTATGAACAAAAAAGAAAAAAAAAGCTCTCAAAATATCTTAAAAAATAAATTTAAAAAGCCGCTTAGTTGTTTATAAGCGGCTTTATTATGTAACATTATAGTTCAATTGTCAGTTCTACAGGACAATGGTCACTTCCCAATATATCGGTAAGAATCCGAGAATCAGTTACCTTTTCCATAAGTCTTTCTGATACAACAAAGTAATCTATGCGCCACCCGATATTCTTGTCTCTCGCTTTGAAACGATACGACCACCACGAGTATACACCTTCTTTATCAGGGTAAAGTCGGCGGTAAGTATCAGCAAATCCGGCACCAAGCAACTCCGTGAATTTACCGCGTTCTTCGTCGGAAAATCCAGCATTGCCTACATTTGACTTAGGATTCTTGAGGTCGATTTCATTATGTGCAACATTTAAGTCGCCGCAGTACACTACAGGCTTTTTCTTGTCAAGGTCTGAAAGATACGCACGCATTGCGTCCTCAAATTCCATACGATAATCTATTCGTTTAAGTTCATTCTGTGCATTAGGCACATAACAGCAGACAAAGTAAAAGTCATCGTACTCGCAAGTGATTACCCTGCCCTCGTCATTATGCTCTCCATTCAGACCATACACTACGGAAAGAGGTTCTTTTTTAGTGAAAACAGCCGTTCCGGAGTAGCCTTTCTTTATGGCACTGTTAAAGTAAATATGATAGCCTTCGGGCGCAAAATCCGCCTGATCAGGCTGCATTTTCGTCTCTTGTATACAAAAAATATCTGCGTCTGCCTGAGCAAAGAAGTCACCAAACCCCTTTGTAAGACACGCGCGGAAACCATTAACATTCCATGAAATAAATTTCATTTTATCACTCCCCTTCTTGAGACAACACCTCACAAAACCTGCCAAACAGCTTTGAATGGTACTGCCATAAATAATTCTAACATATTCCAGAAAAAATAGCAACAACTGAATAGACTTTTTTCAAAAAAAATGATAAAATATTATTTGTGATTATTATAAAAGGAGTTTTTGTATGCATAAAACTGCACTTGTTACTGGTGGTGCCGGTGGAATCGGACAGGCTGTCTGCCGTAAACTTGCCGCTGACGGATTCAGTGTATACGTCGGTTACTCATCATCTGGTTCCAAAGCGTCCGGACTTGCTGAAGAAATCGGCGGAACCGCTCTGAAGCTTGATGTAACTGACAGCGAAAATATATCAGAAGCTGTCAGATCATGCGGGAATATAGACGTTCTCGTAAATAATGCCGGAGTATCGGAAATTGACCTTTTCACGTCTATATCTCCTGAAAAAAGCCAGCGTATTCTTGCTGTTGACCTTGCCGGAACTATGGAGTGTACCCGGGCTTTTGCAAAGGGAATGATAAGCCGGAAATCGGGATGTATTGTAAATATTTCCTCAATGTGGGGACAAGTCGGTGCTTCATGCGAAGTTGACTACTCAGCCGCAAAAGCAGGTGTGATCGGCTTTACTAAGGCACTTGCAAAAGAACTGGCACCGTCAGGAATACGTGTAAACTGCGTTTCGCCGGGTTTCATTATGACTGAGATGAACAGCCGTTTTTCGCAAGAGGATCTTGATCTTATCCGTGACGAGATCCCGCTCGGTATTTTCGGTGAACCTCGTCATATCGCCGATGCCGTTGCATTTCTATGTTCTCAGTCCGCTGAATATATCACCGGTCAGATACTTGCAGTAAATGGCGGAATGGTTATTTGATATTGTGAATATGCACATAAACAGTATGCCGTTTTCGTATGTTATTACTAAAACGCCGAAAATAATGACAGATTAATGATATTTTTTGATTTTTATTGAAAGTTCTATTATTATATGATATTATAATTGTATTATCGGGATATTCTTATTCCAATTCTAATTTTCCATACACTTACAAATTTATTATGGAGGATCAAAAATGACTGAGACTGATATCAGATCTTCAGCTGATACTGCTGAAAAAAAGTCAAACTTTATTAAAAAATACAACGAACACCGTGAAAAAAATTCAGAAAAGTTCAAGTGGCTTAACCTCGCGTTGATGGTAATATTTCCCATTTTCATCACTTGTATGGCTGAGATAAACCAATGCAAGAAGGTCGGTGTATTTGCCGATTTCGTTGCAAGCCGTCCGGGTGTATTCCTTTTTGATATATTAGCCGCTGAACTTATCTTTGCCGGACTTATCTGTATTTTCCGCAAAGGCTGGATCGCCGCACTTATACATGGTTTTGTCTACATGGCACTGAGTATCACCGAGCTCTTCAAATACGGCACTAACGGCAACCACCTCATCTTGTCCGATATGAAGCTTATCAGAAGCGCGAAAAGCCTTAAATCGTTCGCATATATCAGAATAACTCCTGCACTTATCATTTACTGCATCATTGTCGTTGCTTTTATTCTGCTTATTTTCGAACTTAACCCGAAGCTTCCGCGTCATATACCAATAAGACGTGCAATTGTGACAGCATCATGTACAGTAATTGGAGCTGCAATAATCATGCTCCCTGCTTTCTATAATCCTGTTTACAAGTTTTTTGGTCTTGATACAACCGCTGCAACTAATGCATTTATTCTCAATGAAAAATTTGACAACAACAGTTTTCTCGCGTTTCTCCTTGAAACTGCTTCCGAAAGCTATGCTAACCGCCTTGTTGAACCTGAACACTATACAGAAGAGTTCGTCGACGATATAACTGATCTCAATGTTGCCAATACCGAAGATTTCAACGGTGGAAAAAAGCCGAACGTCGTAGTTATCATGAGCGAATCCTACGCTGATTTCCGTGTATTCGATCAGCTTAAAGTTGACGATAA
>Ga0310695_10014721_pt1 | contig 10523 bp, 5 predicted proteins | sample RumenRJG_04DNA_FD_203882 | JGI IMG/M metagenome (GOLD analysis project Ga0310695, IMG submission 203882) | Bovine rumen microbial communities from Lethbridge, Alberta, Canada - RJG_04 (v2) (version 2) | ecosystem: Host-associated > Mammals > Digestive system > Stomach > Rumen | place: Canada... | reverse complement strand
ACGTGCATCCCGAGCAGCCGGGCAAGGCACTGATGTTCGTCTGGCTGCATGGCGGTGTGCGCGACCAGAAGCTGCACGACTTCTTCATACACAACCACCTGGACAACTGCGCTGCCGACGACTCGGTGGTCCACTATCTCAAGCGGCATGACCTCAAAGCGGTGGTGCTGATGCCCCTGTGCCACAAGGCCGCCCGGACCGAGTGTGTCGTCTGGCGCGACTGCTGGCCCGAGGTCAAGCGGATGATTGACGACTATGTCGACAAGGGGCTGGTCGACCCGCGCCGCATCTATCTGGCCGGCTCGTCCGACGGCGGGCGCGGCACATGGGACTATGTCGAGCAGCATCCCGACGTGTTTGCCGCCGCCATCGCCATGTCGTGCGGGGGTCCCAGGATGACCACCGTGCCCACGTTCTTCTTCAACACCAACGACGAACCCGACTGCACAGCCCAGTCGCGGGCCATGCAAGCCCGGGGGAGCAACATCCTCCAGTACACGCGCTATGATGGCAGCCACGGCGATGACGCTGCCCTGTGCACCGACCAGCTGCTCACCCGCTTCTTCGGCTTCACCCGGCAATGATCCTGCCGCCAGTCCGTCCGAGATAACGGAGCGACATGGGGTCTGACCCTTCTGTGCCACCGAGCGAAGCGAGGCTGGCAACAGAGGGTCTGACCCCCTGCCGCGCTGCGCTTCGCCAATCACCAGCCCCGCCCCGAGGCAAAAATCGTCCCCGATCTCGTCCCCCAGACTCCGCGCGAGATAACGGTGCGACAAGGGGTCTGACCCTCCTGTGCCACCGAGCGAAGCGAGGCTGGCAACAGAGGGTCTGACCCCCTGTCGCGCTGCGTTTCGCCAATCACCAGCCCCGCCCCGAGGCAAAAAACACCTCTTTTTCCACCGCCAATCACCTGACAGTCAACCTTAATTCAACCTCTCAACAGCCACCAACCAAAGATTTGTGTTGAAAAAATAGTTACCTCCGCCATCATTTTTTATTGAAAAAATAGCAGAGTTTACAAAAATAATAGTAACTTTGCAGCTGTGAGAGTGCTGTTGAGGCCTCCTCGACACCGCTCACACCAAATCCCACGTCGAGGCGCTGCCGCCGCTACCAGGCCGACAGAGGCAGAGGGCGGGGAAAGACATATAATATACAGGCGTTTTCTGTGACGCTTTGGTTCTGACCCTTTGAAATCTCGCAAGTTTCAAATCAAGTTAGTCAAGACAAAGCAACGGGAACGCCCCTTTGGGATGATGCTTTTCATTCCTCATCATGGCACACAGCCGTTGTGGGGTGTTATAATCATCGACGTGGGGCTTTCGGCGTTGCTCGTTCCAGCTAACTGGGCAATGCGAGAGCATCAAAGGGTGGAACCGAGCAACCACACTCGGCTCCACGTTTGTTTTTATATGCCCTAGTAAAATAACGCTGATATTCATATATCGTCTTGTGGAGCCTGAGTCGAGCTATTAGTTATTCATGGCTGAATTACAAAAAGGAACGACCATCGAGTTCACTAACGGCAAGCAATGCCGGGTAATTAGTGAGTTGGGACGAGGCGGACAAGGTATAGTTTATCTTGTTGACTATGATGGCGGACAATATGCCCTAAAATGGTATACCATCAAATGCTCACCAGCTTTTTATTCTAACCTCGAAAGCAATGTTAAGCAAGGGGCGCCTAGTCCATCTTTCCTTTGGCCTCTTGCAATTAGCCGACAAATGCTTGGTAGTTTTGGATACATTATGAAGCTGCGCCCGAAAGAATATGAAGAAGTGGGCTCTTACATGCTAGCAAAAGTTCATTTTGCTTCAGTCGATGCACTGCTTGAGGCTTGTTTGCAAATATGCTCTGCTTTCCAGAAGCTTCATATCGTTGGCCTAAGCTATCAAGATATGAATGATGGCAACTTCTTCATCAACCCAAAAACTGGTGATGTGCTTATTTGTGACAACGATAATGTCGCTCCAAATAAGATTAACATGGGCATCGTAGGCAAAAGTGGCTATATGGCGCCAGAAATTGTCGAGAAAGAAGCAATGCCTGACAGATACACTGATTATTTTTCTCTCTCTGTTATATTGTTCATTCTTATTTTCATGAATCGTCCTTTCGAAGGAGCAAGGGTAGCAAACTGTCCATGCCTTACAGAAGATGCAGAGAAAAAACTTTTTGGTAAAGGATGTGTTTTTATAATGGATCCAGATAATGATTCAAATAGACCAGTGCCAACCATTCATACAAATGTTCTCCGCAGATGGCCGTTGTATCCAAGACTTTTGAGAGAAACTTTTATTAAAGCGTTTTCAAGAGAAGCTATTTTGAATCCTACTAAACGCATAATGGACAAAACTTGGCAACAAATTTTGTTGCAAATACGTTCTCTATATGCCAAATGTCCAAACTGTGGAGAAAAGACTTTTCTTAATCTTGATAGTGACAGTAGCACATGTATCGCTTGCAAATCAAGAATTTCCAGACCGCTTCAACTTAAAGCAGGTAATTATAAGATTCCCTTAATCCCAGGTCAACTCATTTATCGCTGTCAAGCTCAAGTTTTATCAGGCAATACAGACCTAAATGAAGAGTTTGCAAAAGTGATAAATAATCCATCTACTGGCGCACTTGGTTTATTGAATTGTTCTGGCACTACTTGGGCAGTTTATTTGCCTACCGGGGAAATTAAAAATATTGAAGACAAGCATGGCATGCCTGCCCTGCCTGACCTGAGAATCAAGTTTAATAATGATATAACAGCTTTAATTACACGTTAAATATGGGAAATCCACTATTAGAGGGGGGAGAAGTTCCCCGTAGAGAGATGACGTTATTCTATTTAGTAGACACGTCAGGTAGCATGTCTGGTGCAAAGATTGCAGCATTAAACACAGCTGTTCGTGAAACATTACCAATTATTGAAGAAATCTCCAAAAAGAATAGTGATGCTAAAATCAGAATTGCTGTACTTGAGTTTTCGAGTGGTTGTGAATGGATGTATTCAGAGCCTAAAACAATCCAGGATTTTGAATGGAGAGACCTTCAAGCAGGAGGTTTAACGTCATTAGGTGAGGCATATAATGAGCTTTCTCAGAAACTTTCGCAAAGTCATGGTTATATGCATGATGCTTCAGGCTCCTTTGCTCCTGTTGTTATTTTGTTGTCTGACGGATATCCTACAGATGATGATAAATATGGTTTAAGTAAACTTAAATCAAACAAATGGTACAATGTGGCAACAAAGGTTGCAATTGCCATAGGAGATGAGGCCCGTAAAGAAACGTTAATCGATTTCACAACAAACGATGAAGCAGTTTTGACAGTACACAATGTGGATGATTTAAAAAAGATTATTCGCATGGTTTCTGTTACTGCATCAAGAGTTAATAGTAAAAATGCCTCAGCGGGAAAAGACGCTCCAGACAAAGCGACTGAAACAATTACTAATATCCAGTCTGACATTGAGAATGACCCCACATTAAAAGGAGTAGATGTTGGGAAATCCACTCAGAACAAGGGGACTGATGTATGGGAAGGCTGGTAAATCATCCGATATGATAACTTTCTACGAGCAAGCCGTTGGCTCAAGTCATCTGACATCAAATAAACCATGTCAAGATAGCGGATTGGCTTTCAGCAAAGATGGCGTTCACATAGCCATTGTTTGCGATGGTCATGGTAGTGATAGTTATGTCCGCAGTGAAATAGGTTCAAGGTTGGCTGCGGAAGTCGCATGCGATAAAATCATTAAGTTCATAAAAAGCGGCAACACAAAATTATTAATAGGTAAGAGAGGGCTTGTCACTGCTGTCCCCTCAAGAAATCCACTTAAAGATAAAGACGGAAATCTAATTCGTTTTGATAATTTGTCGGAAACAGAACAAGAAATTGTTTTGCAAAATAAGAGCTATGTTAATTCAGTTGAAAAGGAAAAAGAGATAGAAGAGTTATTTCGTAATTTTTTCTTATCTATTGTCAATGCTTGGAAAGATGAAATTCATTGTCACCTGAAGCAGAATCCTTTTAGTCCTAAAGAGCGTGAAAAAGTTGGAGCAAGAAGCATAGAAAAAGCCTATGGCTCTACTCTCATGGCGGCTGTATGGACATCCGAATGCTGGTTTGCCTTTCATATAGGTGATGGAAAGCTTTTGTTAGCTAATGAACTCATGGAATGGTCAGAACCAGTTCCATGGGATTGTAACTGTTTCTTGAATTATACAACATCACTATGTGACAATAATCCTGTTGGTGAATTCCGATATGCTTACGATGGAACCGGAAAGTTCCCCATTGCTTTTATGCTAGGAAGTGATGGACTTGATGACACGTTCATCAAAGATGAACTCCTTCATTTATTTTACAGCCAAGTTCTGAAGTTGATTGGGACAGAGCCTAAAGAACAAGTTCGCCAACTTCTTCGAGACAGTCTGTCAAAACTTAGTGAGAAAGGCAGTCATGATGATATGTCAGTGGCGGCTATTGTCAATGAGTCTGCTCTTTCTACGGCAATCGAATACTTCGACATTATGCAACAAGTCCGTTCTCTCAATAAAGAACGATCTCAAAAAGAGGCAGATCTTGCTGCAGAAGAAAATAAAATCAGTTCACTAATAAACGAAATCATACAATTAATGCAAAATCACAAAACCTCAGCTGAGCAATCGTTGGCTCATTATATTCAAATGCTTGAGGCGGTCCAGAATGAAATTGACCGATTGGGAGACGAGCATAATACTATCAATGACAAAGTTAACATACTATCTTCATTGATGACCGGGCTTCAACAAATGAAAGAGACTTTTGACATTTGGAAGCAACAAGGAAAAGAAAAAATAGAGTCGCTGAAATCCCAAGCTGAACAAATCAAAAAAACTCTAGCTAACAAGAAAGAAGTTGGGTCAGAGTCTTCTCAAGAAGCTCCATCGCCTTCTGTGGCTGGAGGAATTATTGAGTCACCTGATACTAATGAGTCTCAACAACTTGAAACACCTCCGCCATTCAATAAAGAGCATGAATCGTTGCCCAGAGAACCAACTGACAATCCAAAAGTCGAACAGCAAGACGTAGACATATCTGAGGCGCAACCACAAAATAGCAGTCAGCACACTGTTGATGAAAATGAGGAACGCAGATTGGACGAGCAATCCATTGCCCAGTTTGCCGAATTAAATAAAGAAAATAATAATATAAATAACATAAAGTAATTTATGGGAAAAGCTATTGGCATAGATTTAGGAACAACGAATTCCGTTGTGGCTTTTAAAGACACTTCGGTTAAAGTTGTCCAAACTGGCGCAAACAATGAGGACTTGTGCCGCTCTTGTGTAGCTCTAGACAAAAGTGGTCAATTCTTAGTCGGTAATGCGGCTTTTAAGAATTGGAAACGATACACCCCAAATATTGTCGTTTCTGTTAAGAGACTTATGGGAACCAGTTTTTCTGACAGACAGGTTCAACAGATGATACAGGATAAAAAATCCTATCCCTACGAAATAGTAGTACCGTCAGGTGCAACTGATGAAGCTGTTGCAGTCGTATTACGAGGAAGAGAGTTCTCGCCAGAACAAATCAGCGCAGAAATATTAAAGTCACTTCGCAACGATGCTTCAACAAAGCTTGGCGAAGTTACGCATGCCGTGATTACAGTACCTGCTTACTTTACAGAGAAACAAAAGTTCGCAACTATGCAAGCGGCAAAGCTCGCAGGGCTTCATGTTCAGCAACTTTTAGCAGAACCGACCGCAGCAGCAATATCGTATGGCTTTGACAAAATGAAACCGGGTGATGAAGCTAAGCAACTTTTGGTTTATGATTTTGGCGGCGGAACGTTTGACCTGTCTATTATTTTGGCTTGTGATGGTCAGTTTATAGAATCTGGTAGTAATGGTGACCGTTGGTTGGGTGGTGATGATATTAACAGAATACTGTCAGAATATGTTTGCAAAGAAATAGAAAAACGAGATGGTTTTATCCTTTCAGAGTTATTGGAAGAAAAAACTGAAAAAGAAAAAGCCGAATTCACATCTGGGCTCAAAATAGAAGTTGAAGAAGCCAAAAAAACATTGAGTCAAGTTGAGAGAGCTACTATTTTCTTTAGCAACTTCTTAGAAAATGAAGAAGGCGATCCTGTTGATGACTTGGTAGTCACACGAGATACGTTTGAGTTGTTGATTCGTCCTCTGATTCAAAGAACAATAGACATTATTGAAAACCTCCTGGCAAAGTCAAATATTCCTATTGAAACGATTGACAATATTCTTCTAGTTGGAGGTTCTTCATGCATACCACTTGTTAAGAAAATGCTTGTTGCAAAGTTTGGTGATGAGAAAGTCCTTTCTTCAGAAAAGCCAATGCTTGCAATAGCAGAAGGTGCTGCGATACTGGCGCATAGTCTACCAACAACAGAAGAAGCGGCAATGACGCATAGTCTACCAACAACTCAAAATGGCGGTGTCACTGAATCGACCAAGCATTGTTTATTTATTCAGCTAATAAATCCTGATGGGAGTTATCGATTGGAAAAGATAATTGACAGCCAAGAAGTATTGCCATTAAGGGTCGATCGCAAATTTAGGACAACTGTAGACAATCAAAAAATTGTAGAAATAAAAATTTTCACAGATTCTGAAAATGGTGGTCAGGAATTAGTGGCAACTGGTTTTTTCACAATCTCCGAAAACCTTCCGTCATTAAGCGATATAAGCTTTTCGTTTAATTTAGATAAAAACGAAACTCTTTCTGCTAAAGCGAAAGTTATAGCGACTGGGAAAGTTGTTGATATTAGATTGGGCAGAGGTTATAATGATAGCCGTTGTTTAAGCGAACTTTCACAGAAAACGGAAGAAGTTCTTGCAAATCAACAAATATCAATTGCCAAGAAAGCTACTTTCATGGCAGAAATGCAGCAACTGATAGATAAGATAAATAAAGAGAATCTATCACCCACGGATGCAAAGTGGAACGATTTTGAGCAGGATGTCTTAGGCTCTTACACTCGTTCACTTATGGGAGAAAAGCAAGAGAATAATTTGGGCGAAATTTTTGCAACTATCCTCTTGAGTCAATTTGGGCAATTCTTGAATCCCTCTGACGCTGATGAATTGCGCGATGGACTTCTCAGAATTAAAAATTCAAATGACTCTTTTGAGAAAGACTCATTACGCAGTAATCTTGAAAAGACAGCCAACAAATACAACCTCCTTATTCATGTGTTCATGTTTAAGATTATTGGTGACAACTCGAAAACTCCGCAAGTTGCAGGTAGAGCAATTTGTGTTTTCGATGAAATGATGGCCGCTTTAAACAATCATAACATTCACGAAGTTAATAGTCTTATAAGTGCCAATACGGATCTTCTGGAGACGATTTCAGAAGAAGGCATTGATATTGGTGCTGGTATTAGTATTGCATGATGGAAAACGTATTCACATGCCCGGTCTGCAACAAAACTGGCATACCCGATTTCAAAAATGAAAACGTGGTATGCCCTTGTTGCGGAACGGATTTAAGTGTTTATAAAACTATAAACGCTGCACAAAAAGCGACTATCCACCCTGAGGGTAAAAACAAAAAAGCACGCATTTTGGCGGCTCTATCCTTAGTGGTAGCCGTTGCCTCACTTATCACATGTGCATATTTGTATTATACAAAACCACCTGTAAAAGAAACTGACAACGATAATCTCATTGCTCAAATTGCCACACTAAAACAGGAGAACAAATCACTTTCTGACTCCATTGCTGTATTGAATAAGAAAACACCAGCAAGGCGTACTTATACTGTGGTAAAAGGGGACTGTCCATGGCGTATTAGTGAGAAAGTATTTGGAGATGGCAGACGATATGATGAACTTTTGCGTCTTAATAACATGTCTACTGCAAATGATTTCAATAAAGTTAAAGTAGGCGAAACTTTGTATATTGAATAATGGGACTTATATCTTGGGTAAAAGACAAATATTACGAGCACAAGTACCAATCTGCGCTTGACTTTATTTCAAATGGTAACGCCGATGGTGCTATTGAGATTCTAAATAAGATTCTCGACAAGCATCCCCTCGCTGCAGAGAAACTTTTAGAGGTTTACCATTCAATCCTATACAACACAGATGACAATACTGTGTTGGGAAAGGTTGTGGAATTATATAAGTGGCAAAGTGGTTTATCAAACCATTGTGTGGCTTTTGCTCGCCAAATCAGTCAACAGCCCAATCGTGTCCGTTTTGCTGTAACATATAGTTCTACGTTATATAAAAATGGCATTCAAGATTTAGAGTCAATCTTTGTTTCGTGTGCAACAGGCATAGTTGTTCATGATGCAAGCATCAAGTCATTGACAAAATTTTCTGATTCCAAACAATTATTATCTTCTTTATCTTCAAACCTTTTTGAGATTCTCAAAAGGGACTTCACGTCAGACGACAGAATTAACGAAGCATATCGAATAGCCCTTTTAATAGAGGAATATAAAACTTCAAATGAATTTAAGATTTATCTTGCTAATATACACTTCTCCTACTTGGCAAACTGTCAAGTAACATCAACTTCTATATCTGAATTCGACAAGCTTTTCAAGGATGCCAAGAATCGATATAATCTAGCGCCATCAGAAGAAAAAAAACTTATTGACAGAGTTTATAAACTGGCCACAGATTTATACTCTAAAAAAGATTATGTTGGCTCATTATTGCTTAGCCAAAGGCTCATCAATATAGATGGCGCAAAACAGATATATTCCACTTCTGCCCTGAAAGTTTATCAAAAGGACAAAAGAAGTAGTTTGGTGAGTTCAGAAACGTTATATAAATCGTTAGGCAATTCAGGAGAGCAATTTTTATCGGGACTAGAATCATTTGTCCCTTATGCGAATCATTCACAAAAATATATAGCCGAAGCTGGCATTATTTTAAGGGCAATTGGACAATCTGGTGACATTGAAAAAGCTAAATCTCACCTTTCACACATTTGGTCTGTAGCAAAGAATGACACTTATTTGACAATTCCTTTTGACACTCCTGACCCCAAATATTGCCGGTCATTAATTTCATACATCTTAGACTGCACTCAAATCTTCTTAGCATCTACCCAATCGTTAAGCATTTTTGTTGATAAGCTTTGTACGTTATCTGATTCAGAACTGGTTTTAAGTAGTTTAGAAAACCTCTTGTCTAAGAATAAACCAGTTGAAAATAATTATATTGAGCAAGTAATCCGTTTCTCCAAACAGCTGAATTTTAAAGAGCGGATCAATCTTGTTAATCGAGGACTTAAAATCAAGAAATCACAAAACCTATATGATGCCAAAGCAATAGCAATAGATGAATATATATCGGCAAAACGATATGATTCTGAATTCGTGATTGAACAATCAAATCAGTTGGTTGGAATACATGACGAAGCTGAGGTCTTCTTGGCAGCAATCGCACTTAATTCAGCAAAGGAATCAACTGAAATTGAAGCACAATTCAATAATTTAAGGACTGCGTTGTTGTTTAAAAAACGACATCGCAACCCGTTTAATGAAAAGAAGTATAATAATCTTGCTAAAGACATTCAAATTCAGTGTGAAAAATTTGCCCAACAGCATTTCACAGACAATAAAGCCAAAGCTATCGAGTTGCTATATTTGCTACGAGACAATGATTTTGAGTGGTACGATTGTTATGGTAGATTGCAATTAAATGCCATTGATGGTCAGAGTTGCACCGAAGAGGTTTTAACCTCGTTGCACGCTATAATAGATGAGAAACCTCAAAAGAAGTGTGCCATAACTTCATCACTATGGGCAAAAGCTATCGAGATGTCCAAAACGCTCTTCTCTAAAGGAGCACATGAAAAAAGGATTGCTGGATTAGAAGACACACTTAATAAAGTTAAGACTAAGTGTGATTCTTCCAATAAAGAAGATTTAGAAAAAGTTATCGTTGGGACACTGGCAAAAACTTATTTATCGAAAGGAAAGAAATCAGAGAAAGCAGCTGATTACAATACAGCAATATCGGATTATACGACATCTCAAGCTTTGGCCCCTACCACAGAAGCTGAAGCGAGGTTATATATATGTAAACTTAAATTAAAAAAACAGATTACCAAGGAAGAAAAGAAAAACATATCAAGAATTCTTAATAGCAATCCTGAAAAAAAATACATTCAAGACTTGGCTTATCGTTATTGCCTATTCCTTCTTCAATCTTTTGAAATTGAAGAAGCTGAAAGTATCAATTTCAGCATTCTAGGTAATGATACCGACATAGTAACTCTATGTAATGACTATAGGATTCGTAAGCAAGAGCAGACATTAATTGAGATTAATGATAAAATAGATGCAATGGCTAAAGGGCAACTATTTGCTAAGGATGCCCTTCTCTTTGGACAAAATATTGGCAAACTGCTCAATAATGTCAATCTGCTTATTAAAGTAACGAAAAAACAATCTGATGAAATAAAGCAGTTTGTCCGCTGTTATGCGATTAAGAAATTCTACGATGAGGAGAATTTCGTTGAAGCTGCTAACGGCATGA
>Ga0310695_10014719_pt1 | contig 10524 bp, 10 predicted proteins | sample RumenRJG_04DNA_FD_203882 | JGI IMG/M metagenome (GOLD analysis project Ga0310695, IMG submission 203882) | Bovine rumen microbial communities from Lethbridge, Alberta, Canada - RJG_04 (v2) (version 2) | ecosystem: Host-associated > Mammals > Digestive system > Stomach > Rumen | place: Canada... | reverse complement strand
GGAAGGTTCTTCTAATTTTAATCACTTATCTATTTTCATTTTACTTATTACTTTATTATTTTAAAAAATAAAAATTCAATTTTATTAAAATTTTATTTTTTACTATTTTTGGAATATATACATTTATTTAAAAAAATATTTCCCTTATTAATGTATTTTGAAAAATCAATAGTTATTATATTAAAGATTTATTTACTCTAAGTAAATATTAATGCAGGTTTAAAAATTTTAGATATTATCTTTTCTATATTTCTTAAATTTAAAAAAAATATTTAATATATAAAAAGTCAAAATAAATTCCAATTTAATTATTGTTCCCATTTTCATTCATTTTCCTTTTAATATTTTTATAATAATTACTTAGGAATATTAAAGTTTGATTAGAACTTTTAATAATCCTTTCTAATTCTTTTTTTTCATTTTGTTTTTGAATTTCATTTTCTTTATTTTTTCCATTTTCAATAACATAAGGTAACATTTTTTTCATTTCTAATAATTTATCTAAAGTCTTTGATTGTTTCCCACTTTTAACTTCATGTGATTTTTCAAATCTTTCAATATCATTTTTTAAATCTTCTTCATCATAATTAATATATAAATCTCCTAATATTTGTTCTAATTCATTTTTCCTATTTGAAATAGAATTTAATTCATTATCTAATATTTTTATTCTTGATTCCATTTTTTCTCTATTTTTTAATAAATATTTTATTTTTTTCTCTGTCATGAATTTTGAATATACTAAATCTTGATCAGAATCTTTTAACCAATTTATTAAAATACTTCTTAATTTAAGAAGAGAATTTACATTTGCACTTTCATTTCTTCTAAATATATTATTATAAATTTGTAATGATTCTTTTAATTTTTTATCATTTTCTTTCATTTGTTTTATAAAATCATTTTCTGAATTAATTCCATTTTCATCTTTTATATTATAAGATGGAACACTTCTTTTTCTTGATGATTTGGAATTATATTTATTTTGAGAAATCATTTTTAATTTTAATTTAATTAATTAAAATAATAAATTTATTTTTTATTTTACAAAATATATTTTATTTATAAAAAAAAATATTTATTATATTATACAAAAACCTTTTTTATGTATATTTTTTCTTTTTTTTCTTAACTTTCATAATTTTATTAGTTAATGTATCAACTTTATTCATATTTTTAGTAAATATACTCATTCTAATAGAATTTTTTCTTGGTCTTTTTGGAGAATTATTTCCTTTTTTATCACTTAATAAAACTTGATCTAATTGAATATATCTATTTGAATCTCTATTTGAATATCTTTCATTTCTTTCAGTTTTATTTTTTTCTTTTTTAATTGAATTATTTTCACTAAATGATTCTAAAGATGATTCTGAATTTGAAAATGAATTTAATAAATTATTTCCTTTTATTTGATTTGATTTTAATCTTCTTCTAGTTTTTATTAATATTCCATTTGTTAAATTATTAGTAATTTTAAATGAAGGATTATGATTTTTTAAATTTAATTTTGGTAAAATTAAATTTTTATTTTTATTATTTCCATTTTTACTTTCAAATAAAATTGCTTCTAATCCATTTTCAATTTTTTCTTCATCTTCATCATCAACAAAATCATCATCTATTATAAATTTCTTTTTACATTTTTTTGATAATTTTTCAATTTCTGATTCAAATAAAAGTAAATTATATTTACATTTATTCCAAGTATCTCTTAAAGAATCATATAATTCATTCAATAACTTATTTATAGAATCTATTATTTCAATTAACATATCTTGAAAATCATATTTTTTTTTAATTGATTTAATATCTTTATTAAAAGAATCTAATTTAAAATCTTCATTTTGTAAAAGTTTAAAAAATGGTTTTTTATCATTAATAGAAAAAGGATTTTTCTTTTGAAAATTTTCTTTAATTGAATATATATTTCTTTTAATATCTCCATATTCAATATTAGTAATAGATTCAATAGGAATACATGGAAAATTTTCCATAATTTCTCTTTCTTGTTTATTTAATTTTTCAACAATATCATAAATTTGTTCTATTTTCTCATTTAATCTTTCATGACTTGATTTTTGAATTATTTCTTTAATTTCTTCTTCTTGATTATTTAAATCTTTTAATAATTCTTTTTGATAAAAATAACCACTTTGTTCTATATTACCTTTTTCTATTTTAATATATTTGTGATTATTATGTGATAAATCAAAACATATTTTACAAATAAATTTACAATCTTCTCTACAAAATATTTCTATTGGTCTTTTATTACATTGTTCACATTTTTCTTTTTTTAAATTTTCATCTGAATAATTTGAATTATTATTATTTTCAAAATCAAAATGCGTTTTTGTAATATCAAATTGTTTTATTGATTTTTTTTCTTCTTTATTATCTTTTAATATCTTAGATGATTTTAATAAAGTGGAATTTAATAATTTTTTAAAAAGATTTTTAGTCTTAACCTCTGTTACTTCTATTTTAATTTCAGTAGAAGATGAAAAATAATCTTTTAATGAAGTTTCATTATATTGTTTTTCAATATTAATATTTTCATATGATAATTTTATTAAATATTCAGGAATATTAAATGATTTATTCGCCAAAGTTCTTAAATATGATATAGGCATTAAAGGAGAAATATTAAATAAAAATGAATTATTTTTATTCAGTAATGTGACATTCATAAAATTTATTTATTATAATCAAATTTAATTTAAAAAAATAAAATAAATAATTTAAGTTATATATTAATTAAGTTAAAAAAATAATGGAAGAAACAAATCAATTAAAAGAAAATAAATTAGAAGATTTAGAAGATATCGAAGTAAATCAAATTTTAGGAAAAATATATTCTGAAAATTTAAAATCAAAAAAAGATAAAGACACAAAAAACACTTTTACAAATATAAAAAATTTAGATTGGATGAATGATTTATTCATAAATAAAGACTTAAAAAATATATATCTCCAAAATAGTCATGTAAAACAAATATTAATAGACCAATCATTATATTATTTATATATTTTTTCATTAATATTTAATGAATGGAATAAAGAAAGAGAAATAGAAAAAGCAACAAAAGAAGAAAGATTACGTCAAAAAAAAGAATATCCATCAACATCAATTTTACCTCCAATTGATATGAAATCAATAATAAAAAAAGTAACAATTCCAATATTAAAAGTAGGATTAATTGGTTGTGGAAATATAGGTTCACAACTTTTAAAAAAATTCATAGAAATAAAAGATAATAAAGTTTTAACATTTAAAATTTTAGTATCAACAAGACGACCAAATAATATTGGAATTGATATTAAAAATTCTCTTGATGAAGATATTTCAATTTTTTTAGATAATGAAAAAATTTTTGAAGAATGTGATATTATTTTTTTATGTATTCAACCACATCAATTAGATTTATTAAGTAAAGAAATTTTTCATAGTTTTAATGAAAAAATGGAAAAAATACAAAAGAAAGAATATAAAATTTATCCTTTAATAATATCATTTTTATCAGCAACTCCAATTGAAAGATTAAAAATTTTATTTCCTAAGAAAGTTAATATTATAAGAACTCAATTATTAATAAAAAATTTAAAAGCAAGAAAAAAAGATTATTTTGGTGATGGAACAAGTAATGTTGAAGAAGAATATGCAAAAGAATCTTGTGAACATTTATTAGGAAAAGAAAATTCAGTTGAAAAAATAAGTTATATTTTTTCATGTTTTATTAATGGGTTTTTTAATAAAGTTTTACAAGATAAAAATAATAAAAATAAAAATAAAAAAAAAGAAATTTTATTTAAAGAAAAACCTGAATTGGTTTTTGATACTATTTTAGGAAAGGGTTCTTTAGAAAAATATAAAGATTATTATGATAGTAATTTACAAGTTTTTTCTTTTGTTGAAAAAGATTCTAAAGCAAATACAGATATGAATTATTTTGAAGAAAATAAAATTATTCAAGATAATATTAATATTTATACTGAACCAAATCAATCTTCTAGTTTAGGTATTAATGATAAAATTTTATGTGAAGATTTTAAAATTAATTTCATGAGTTGTTTAAAAAAAATAATTGTTAAAAAAAAATAATAATTTCATTTATATGAAATTAATAATAAAAGACCATTTTTTTAATTAATTAAATTATATACTTTTATTTTATTTTAAATAATGGATGAAAGTAAAATTAATATATACTCAATTATTTTAAAATTTATGCCAAATAATGAAACAGTTTCAGTTCAAATACCATATAATTGGACAATAAAAAAACTAAAAAATTTTGTTTTAAAAACATTTGAAGATAATTTTATAAATACAAAATATACATTTATATATCAAGCAAATATTCTTGAAAAATACTATAATTTAACAACAAGAGAACTTTTCAAAAATAATAAAATAAATATAATAATAATAAATATAAAAAAACAACCAAATGATTTAAAAGAAGACTTATCAAAAATGAATATAAATGATTTATTAAATTTCCAAGAATTTAAAGATTCAGAAAAAATAACATTTGAAAATTATTGTAAATCTCTTCCAACAAAAAAAATATCATATACAACATTTCCAATAATGAATCCAGTATTAACTCATAAAATAACAATATTAAATAATGAAAATAGTAAATTATCATCATTTGATCCAGGAAGTTTAGAAAAATTTCCAGTAAGAGATTATTTTAAATTTGAAATTTTATTTAGATTAATAGTAACATGTTTTGTAATGAGATTATATACAAAAGATTGGAAATTTCCAATTTTTATTACAGTATTTATAATTTATTATTGGTTTAATGTTAAAAAATCAGTTGAAGAATATTATAAAAAAAAAATAGATGAAATTCAAATGAGTGAAAGTGAAATTAAAGAAATGGAAAAATATGACCCTGAGAAATTTTTATTTGATTTAGATAATAATAATAATGAAAATTCATATATTATAAATAGTTCTGATGATGAAGAAGATGAAAAAAAAGATGATGATGAATTGAAAAATGATGATGAAATTAATACAGATTCAAATAATAAAAATAATAAATATAATATTAATTTTGGGGCAAATCCTAATTATTTTAATAATTTAGATCATCATTTTCCTCCTCCAAATTTTATTAAAAATGAAATTGAAATGGGAGAAATGGAAGGTATTGAGAATTTATTAAATAAAAAAGAAGAAGAAGAAAAGAAGAAAAAAAAAATTATATTACCTGAAACTAAATTTGAATATATTAGAAAATGTATTATTGAAATTATTTATGTTTTTATTATTTCTATTTTCCCAAATTGGTGTGATCAATATGAAGAGGAAAATCCATTTCCTCAAGATAAAAAAGAAACAAATGAAATAAATTTAAATAATGAAAATGATAATAATAATAATAATAATAATAATGAAAATATTGGAAATGATAATAATAATAATAATGAAAGAAATGAAAATGGGAATAATGAAAATCAAAAAAATAATGATGAAGATAATAATAAAAATAATGAAAATAAAGAAAATGAAATAAAAAATGATAATAATAATTCAAATAATGAAGATGAAAAAAATGGAAATGATAAGGAAAAAAGTTTTGATAATAATTTTAATGATAAAAATGAAAATTTAAATAATGAAACTTTAAATAAAAATATGGATGATGAAAAAAAAGACAAAGGAAAAAATGATGAAACTAAAAATGATATTATAAATAATAAATATATAATTGATAAAAATAAAAAAGAAAAAATTGATTAAATAAATTATTATAAAAAATATTAAATTCTTAGAAAATTTTTTCAATTATTTTAAATATATATTGTTTAAATCTATTTTATTATTAAACTTTTGGACAAGAAAATTTTTAAAAATTTTTAAATAATTTTCATTCACATTTTTTATATATTTGGATGAATTTTTTTCAAATATTAATATAATAAAGAAATATAATTATTAATTTATTTTTATAAAAAAATAAAAATTCATAAAAAAGTATAATAAAAATAATATTAATTTTTTAAAAATATAAATGTTAATTTTTTAAATATATGGCAGATAAATCATTAAGTCCAAAAAGCATTAAAATAGTTCCCAATTCAAATTCATCAAATCTAGAAAAAAAAATAGAAAATATTATTCAAATTAATAAATCACGAAAAAGTACCTTATAATATTGATTTAACTATAGAAAATTTATCAAATAAATTTATTTCAAATGAAATTGAAGATTAAATTGGAGAATAAAAAAAATTTAATAATTCAAATATCAAAATTAAAGAAAAAAGAAATTGAAAAAGAGAAAGAAAGAACATCATAAAAAAGTAATTCAAATTATATTATTAAAATTGATGAGTCTGAACAAGATTATGATGGTAAGATTAATGAAATGAAGATAATATAATAAGAGATATTCCTTCTCTTAATTATCAAACTAACATAAATACAATTTTTTAGAATTTTTCATTTAATTAGTTTTATTTTAATCTTTTTTTTTTTTATTTTTTTTTATGAAATTTAATGTTAAAAAAATAATTATTAAATAATTTTTTATAGTCTTTAATTTAACGTAAAAATTAATATATATTATATTTTTCATAAGTATAAAATATTAAAAATATATTATAGGAAAATCAAATAAAATCAAACAAGGATAATTATTATAAACAATAAAAACAAAAAAAAATCCAAATAACAAAAAAATTCAATTATAAAAACCAAAATATTAAAAAAAAAAAATATAAAAACAATAAAAAAAAAAATAACGTTAAACAAAAGAAAAAAAAAAAATAAAAAAAAAATTAAAAAAAAAACCAATCTTTAAATAAAAAAAATATCCATAAAATTAAATAAAAGTTTTTTCTAAAAAAGAAAAGATTATTAAATGAAAATTAAAAAAGTTAAAAAATAACTTTTTAAGGAACAATTCCAAAAACATTAACAAAAGCATGTAAAGAATCATTTTCATATTTCTGAGTAGTAGAACCATCAGTATTAGGATTCCATAAGCAAGTAGAACTATAATGAAGTGATGAGTCACCTTTTTGAAAAACTGTTCCATTAACAATCCATTTAAGTTCTTTATGATTTGAATGAAGATTTTTAATTATTTCATCTACTATTTGATTAATTAATTGTTGGGCTTCTTTTTGATCATATTCTTTTCCATCTAAATTCTTCTTTAATGTATCGTCTACCATTCCAGCTACTTCGTCTTTGTATTCTGAAAATTTGAGGTCTTTTGACATTTTTTTTTATATAATTTTATTTTGGTTTTTTTGGATTTTATATAATTATAATTTTTATTTAAGAATTAAAAATCATTTGTTAGTTTTTTAAATTAATTTTTTTTTATTTTATTTATTTTTACTTTTTAAATGTATTGTATATTTTTTTTTTTTTTTTTTGAGATTTTTATTTTTTTGGTATATGGTATTTATGTTTTGTTTTATTTTATTTTTTTTTAAGTATTTTTTTTGTTTAATTAATAAATGTTGATTTTAGTGTTAAAATAGAGTTGGTATTTATAAAATTTTTTTTTACTATATTTTGGAATTTCTTTTTTAATTCTGATGTTAATTTTTATAAAAAAATCATATTCAAATATTTAAAAACCATAATTTTTATAAGAAAAATATCAAAACATTTTGAATTATTAAATTCATTTATTTCTTTATAAATAACATATAATACATATTTATTAAAACTTTAATGAAAAACTAAAGCAATTTCTGTTTTCAGTTGATAATTATTTTATAAATTTAATATTTTTAATTATTTCAATAATTGATAAATTAAATATTTATTAAAAAAGGAAAAAATATTGTTTATAATTATGGGACAAAAAGATTTATCTTCAATATTAAAAGGAATAACAAATATAAACATAAACAGTTTTGAATTCTTAAAAAAAATAGGAGAAGGAGGATTTGGAAAAGTATGGAAAGTTAGATATATTAAAGAAAACAAAATCGTGGCATTAAAAGAATTATCAAAAAAGAAAATATTAGAAAAAAAAATGATAGATTACATTTTTAAAGAAAGAGATATTCTCTTATCATTATATTCAAATTCAATATCAAATTTATATTATACATTCCAAGATAAAAATAATTTATATATGATACTTGATTATTTACCAGGTGGTGATTTAAGAAATTTAATGAAAAAATATGATTTTTTCTCAGAAGAAGAAATTAAATTTATTACAGGATGTGTTATTTTCGGATTAGAATATCTTCATTTAAATAATATTATTCATAGAGATATTAAACCAGAAAATTTAATAATTGATGAAAAAGGTTATATTAGAATAAGTGATTTTGGTATTTCAACATATATAAATAATCCTAATTTAAATAATGATATTAGTGGAACTTTTGGTTATATTGCACCAGAAAGATATGATAATTTTAAAAAAATTTCTTTTGAAAGTGATTATTTCTCTTTAGGTGTTATTATTTATGAATTAATGCAAAAAGAAAGACCTTTTAAAAAACAAAATAAAGAAGATATTATTGAAGAATTTGAAAATACTAAAATTAATTTAGGAAAAAATAATGTTAATGAAAGATATAGTGAAGATTTATGTGATTTTGTTAATAAATTATTAGAAATTGATCCATTAAAAAGATTAGGAAGAAATGGTATTAATGAAATTAAAAATCATAATTTTTTTAAAAATTTTGATTGGAAACCTATTTATTATTATAAATCAAACAAATCTCCTTTTTATACTAATTATAATGAAAAACAAAATGAAAAAGATAAAAAAGAACATTTAGTTTATAAACTAAATGATAGAATAATTGATGAAAAATATCAAAAAAACTTTGAAAATTTTACAAAAGTTCATTTAATTAATGAAAATGATTTTGCATTATTATATTTAAAAAAATTAAAATATGTCCCTAGTTCTATGAATGGAAATTTATTTCATGTAGTTAAAAAAAAATCAACTACTGAAAGAAATAAAATTCTATCTCCATTGAAAAACAATAATACTATAAAACAAATAATAAATCAAAAGTATGAATCAAAAAATAATGAGGAAATTGTAAATTATTTAAATAATAATGAAAAAAAAAATTATGTCTTTGCTAATTATCAATCAATAAAAAAATCTAAAACAAGAATTAAATTTGATTTATCTTCTCAAAATTCAATTAAATCAATAAATAAAATTAATAATAGTATTGAAAATCAAAAACAATCAAAAACTATTTTGAAAAAAAAATCTAAATATCATAGTACAAATAATTCCCTATTAAGTGATAATAATGTTTTTCTAGAAATGGAAAAAAGAAGGATAAATAAAGAATAATAAAGAAATTAAATGTTTTAGAAATTCATTTCTTTCATTATTAAAAACTTAAATACATAATTTTGACAACATCAATGATTTATATATAATTTTTGTATCAATTATATCAATTATAAATTTATAATTGTTTGTTCATTTATATTAAAAAATTTTGTGAGAAAAATAATATATAAATATAAGAAATAAATAATTATATATTCTCCAATATTAACATAAAAATATGTAAGTATAATTAATATTTCTTTTTGTTGTTTTTTAAATTTAAAATTTCCTTTATACATTATTAAAAAATTTAAAAAAATTAAATTTAATTATGTCTTATAAAGAAAATTACCAATTATATAATTATTCAAATACTTCCAAATGCCAAAGTAATATATCAGAATATAATTATAGTAATGATGAAAGTAATGATTATAAAGAGTAAAAATATATTATTTAAATAAAAAAAATAATAGTCTAGATAATGATATTTTTAATACAGTCCTAAATGATAATAAAGGTAAATTTTAAATTTTTATTATTTAGAAGAAGAAAACTCTTCTGGAGAATATACACATAATAATTATAATCCACTTCCTTTTATGGATGATATATGGTGTAATAAAAAAAGAAATAATGAAAAAAATTCAGAAGATAATATTAAAACTTTAAAAAATGAACTTCAAAAAAAACCATCAAATCCGTTAAATAATCTTTTATATAATAAGTTTCCTTTTTCAAATTTTTTTAAAAATGATTTTAATCCTAATAATATCAAAAAATTAAATTTTAATAATTTAAATAATAAAAAGATATTGAATTCAAATAATTTAATTGATCATAATAAAAATTATAATAATACAAATAATTCATTTTATATACAAAATAAAATATCATCATATAATAATAACTTAATAAATTTTAATAAATATAATCCTATTCAAATTGGAAGTACAATTTCAACATCTTCAGATACAAAAACAACAAGTCAAGAAAGTAATAATTGGCAAATAATAAAAAAATATTTAAATCAAAATGATATTAATAAACAATTTCAAATGACTCAATCAAATTTTTACTCTACATTCTATGATAATAATAATCATATTACAAATTTTAATATTAATAATAATAATAATAGTAATTTTAGTTCTACATTCCCATCAAATCCAAATAATGATAATAATAATAATAATTATTTAAAACAGTATTATTC
>Ga0310695_10014717_pt1 | contig 10525 bp, 8 predicted proteins | sample RumenRJG_04DNA_FD_203882 | JGI IMG/M metagenome (GOLD analysis project Ga0310695, IMG submission 203882) | Bovine rumen microbial communities from Lethbridge, Alberta, Canada - RJG_04 (v2) (version 2) | ecosystem: Host-associated > Mammals > Digestive system > Stomach > Rumen | place: Canada... | reverse complement strand
GATACCACAAACGAAAACGACTACCGTTTCGTGTACATGGTTCAGAATATCCACGATACAACTGTAGAAATGAAGGCGGCACTCAAACATTATGAGGAACTTGCGTCAAGAGACTCGCTCACTAAGATTTTCAACCACGGACGTATCGAAACTGAGATATGCAATGCAATAGAACAGTGCCATAAGAACGGAACCAATGCATCTCTCCTTATAATTGATATTGATTACTTCAAAAAGGTCAACGATTCACACGGACATACAGCAGGAGATGCGACACTTGTAAAGTTTGCAGGCATAATCCGCGAAATCCTCAGCAAGCGTAACGCTTCATTCGGAAGATGGGGCGGAGAAGAGTTTACGGCGGTGATTTACGGATTGAAAAACGAGGAACTCAGAGCTGTAGCTGAGGAAATAAGATGTACTGTTGAAAATACCGATTTTGGCGAAATAGGCAAAATTACGTGCAGTGTCGGCGGAACTGAACTCATGGAAGACGACGTGTTTGAATCATGGTTCAATCGTGCAGACAAGGCTGTTTATACTTCAAAGGAAAATGGCAGAAACCTTGTTACAATAGAATAAATGATATCAGCTGCGGAACACTGAGTCCGCGGCTGTTTTTTATGTCGAAAGGTCAATATTGACATTGGGTCATAAATGATATATAATAAATAATGTATAGTCTGTTGCGGAAAAGGACATAATAGCTTAAAGCAATACCGCAGAAATACTGCCTGACGGCTTTGCCTTAACAAAATGTCCGGAGGTCCGCTATGGAAAATGAGAAAGATACTGCCGCTGAAAACAGCGGTCAGAATACGAAGCATCTTATCCACTGCCTTACCGTGATAGGGCAGATAGAGGGACACTACGTCCTCGCTGAACAGAACAAAACGACCCGCTATGAGCACATTATCCCTGCACTTGTTGCAGTCGAACAGGACAGAAGCGTTGAGGGACTAATGATAATCCTCAACACTGTCGGCGGTGATGTTGAAGCAGGACTTGCTATAGCGGAACTGATTTCCGGTATGAAAACTCCTACTGTTTCACTTGTGGTCGGCGGAGGACACTCTATCGGAGTGCCGCTTGCAGTGAGTGCGAAGGCTTCATTTATAGTGCCGTCGGCATCTATGACTATCCACCCGGTACGCATGAATGGTACTGTTCTCGGGGTCCCGCAGACGCTTTCCTATTTCGACAAGATGCAGGACCGGATAATAGACTTCATCACTCGCAACAGCCGTATTCAGGAAGCGGAACTGCGGCGGCTGATGATGAATACTGAGGAACTCGTGCTTGACGTCGGAACAGTAGTAGACGGCGAAAGAGCGGTAAAGCTCGGACTTATCGACAAACTGGGAAGTCTTGGAGATGCGATGGACTGCTTGTATGGGATGATAGAAGCTACAGAACCGCGATATCCTGATAACGAAGAGAATAAATAGTAAGAAGAACAAATAAAAGGAGACCTATATGCCTGCAAAAAAGAAAAAACCACCAATGGGAGCGGAATTCCGCGACGATGAATTCACTTCCAAGGGTAAGCCTAAAAAGAAAAAAGAAGATGCGGCGACGGAGACAACTGACCCGATAGACAAGGAAAACAGCCGTATTTTATCGGTCGTAATGTTTGCAGTGGGAGTTCTCATTGCACTCATGACCTTTATCCCCGGAAGTGCCGGATGGCACGGGGTACATAGCTTTATGCTCGGACTTTTCGGTATATCGGCATTTTTCGTGCCTGCGATACTGATTTACACTTCGGTACAGATAGGACTTGAAAAAGACCGCGAAAACGTCGTGCGCAAAGCGATATTCGGTATATTTCTGACATTTCTCATATGCTCGGCGATACAGGTGTTCATGGTCGGAGAGATTCCGGGGCATTCGTTCACGCAGAGCATATCAAAAGTGTACAAGGACGGAACACAGCTTCGCGGAGGAGGAATTGCCGGACTCCCGATATCGGGTATACTTCTCGCACTTCTCGGCAAAATGGGAGCGCGCATAGTCGCGGTACTCCTGTTTTTTGTGCTTGCACTCCTTCTCACTAACAAGAGTCTTATTGATTTTTTCAGCTTAGTAGGCAAGCCGTTCATCGGACTCAGAAATTACCTCATGGGTGCCGACCTTGATGATGAACTTGAAGATGAGACCGATGAAAAGACTGAGGAGAGAGAAAAGAAATCGTTTACTGATGACCTCGAAGCGATAGACATGGTAAACAGCCGTGCAAAGCCTCAGAAACTCCCTGCACCTGCCGAGCCGGTAAGTGAAGAGCAGAAGCAGGAAGAGGACGAGTTCAGTATGTTTTTTGATATACCGATACCCGGTGAGGACACTTCCCCTGCGGAGACTGTACACGAGCGTGACCCGCTTGATGTACCGATATCAGATGAACCCGACCCCGACCTCGAAAAGCTGATAAACAGAGCCGCTGAGACTAAGTCTGCGGCAGACGGAGAAGCAGTTGCTGAGCCGGAGGAAGAGGAGAAACCGTCAGTACAGAAGCCGCTTTACATACTTCCGAGCATTGACCTGCTGACAGCACCGAGTGCACGTTCAAACAGTGCGGAAGCGGCGGCAGAAATGCGTGAAAAAGCTGATACTATCGTTAATACGCTTGACAGTTTCGGTGTAAAGGTAAAAATCAGAAATATCTACCGCGGACCCTCTATCACCCGTTATGAGATTCAGCCGGGAGCAGGTGTAAAGGTATCGAAAATCAAAGGACTTGAGGACGATATCGCACTTTCACTCGCGGCACAGGGCGTTCGTATCGAAGCTCCGGTACCGGGTAAAGCGGCAGTCGGAATCGAGGTACCGAACATCAACAAGGACACTGTTACACTGCGTGAGATACTCTCATCGCCTGAATTCCGCAATTCGCAGAGTAAGCTTGCATTTGCAGTCGGCAAGGACATAACCGGCAATGCTATAGTCGGAGACATTACGAAAATGCCCCACGTCATTATAGCCGGAACTACCGGTTCAGGTAAGTCAGTCTGCACACGCTCTATAATCATGAGTATCCTTTACAATGCAAAACCTGACGAGGTAAAGCTCATTCTCATTGACCCGAAGGTCGTTGAATTCAAGGTGTTTGACGGTATACCGCACCTTCTCATTCCTATAGTCACTGAGGCGAAAAAAGCCGCCGGCGCTCTTAACTGGGCAGTACTTGAAATGATGAGAAGATACAATAATTTTGCGGAGGTCGGTGCAAACGACCTGCGTTCGTATAATGAACTTGCGGAGGAAGACGACGATATCACACCTATACCGCAGATAGTCATATTCATTGATGAGCTTGCTGATATGATGCTTGTTGCCGGAAAAGAGGTCGAGGACTCTATCTGCCGACTCGCACAGATGGGACGTGCGGCAGGTATGCACCTTGTTGTAGCAACTCAGCGCCCTACAACCGATGTAATCACCGGTCTTATCAAGGCGAATATCCCGAGCCGAATCGCACTTTCAGTAATGTCGCAGGTCGATTCGCGTACCATTATTGATATGGCAGGTGCGGATAAACTTCTCGGTAATGGCGATATGCTCTATATGCCGATAGGAATGAGCAAGCCGGTGAGAGTGCAGGGATGTTTTGCTTCGAGTAAGGACATAAACGAGACACTGAGCTTTATACGCTCACAGGCTGATGGTGAGTATGATAATTCTGTAATCGAAGCCGTTGACAACTATGTACCGCAGAGCGGCAAGGGCGATAAAGGCGGAGCAGGTGAGAGCGGATTCACCGCAGGAAGTGACGAGGACTTTGTTGTTCGTGCGGCGGAGGTCGCAGTCAACAACGGACAAGTCTCAACAACTATGCTTCAGAAAAAGCTGAGACTGGGTTATGCGAAGGCTTCACGAATAATCGACGAGCTTGAAGAACGCGGAATAATCGGACCGAGTGAGGGCTCAAAGCCGCGAAAGGTGCTTATGTCTAAGATGCAGTTTGACGAGTGGAAGCTCCGTATGCAGGAGGACTGACGTTATGTGCAAAGGAAGTCCGTGAGCCGGGTCGCAAGGGTAAAACTACAGCAACCGCCTTTGGAAAAGGAGAGAGATTATGTACGAAGGATTTCTTCCGACGACAAGAAAAGAAATGGACGAGCTTGGAATAGAGCAGTTCGATTTCATTTACATAACCGGCGACGCTTACGTCGACCACCCAAGCTTTGGAGCGGCGATAATAACGCGGCTCATAGAAGCTATGGGTTTTACGGTCGGTATTATAGCACAGCCGGACTGGCATTCGGACAGGGACTTTAAACGTTTCGGGGCACCTAAGTACGCATTTCTTGTAACATCGGGAAATATTGATTCTATGGTAGCTCACTACACGGCCGCTAAACGCAAGCGCTCGGACGATGCGTATACTGCCGGAGGAGTTGCTGGAAAACGTCCCGACAGAGCGGTTATTGTGTACTGTCAGAAGATACGCGAGTATTTTGGCGGCATCACTATAGCTATAGGCGGACTTGAGGCTTCACTCCGCCGCTTCGCCCACTATGATTACTGGGACGATGATGTCAGAGCGTCGGTACTCGTTGACAGCGGTGCAGACCTGCTTATGTACGGCATGGGCGAACATCAGATACGTGAATTCTGTACTCGTATCGCAGGCGGTGAAAGTGTAAAAACCATGACCGATATCCGTGGTACCTGTTACCTGACAGAGCCGGTAAATACACCGATAGGAGCGGCACAGTGTCCGTCGTTTGAGCAGGTACGCGAAAGTAAGACTGAGTATGCAAAGGCTGTGAAGATACAGTACGACTGGCAGGACGAGGTCTACGGCAAGATAATAATACAGCGCCACGGAAAGATGATGCTGGTTCAGAATCCGCCTGCATTCAGCCTTACTACTGAGGAGCTCGACTACATATACAGCCTGCCGTATACCCGACAGATACACCCCTCATATGAGGCACTCGGCGGAGTACCCGGAATAGAGGAAGTGCGTTTCTCTATTACCCATAACCGCGGCTGTTTCGGCTACTGCAACTTCTGCTCTATCGCGCTTCATCAGGGCAGACGTGTCACCGTGCGCAGTGAGGAGTCGGTCCTTGCGGAGGCGGAGCGTATCACACAAATGCCCGATTTCAAGGGATATATCCATGACGTAGGCGGACCGACTGCGAATTTCCGGCATACATCGTGTGAAAAACAGCTTAGTAAGGGACTATGCATGGGAAAGAAGTGTCTTGCGCCTAAACCGTGTCCTGCACTGAAAGCTGACCATACCGAGTACCTTGCAATGCTGAGGAAAATCCGCAAGGTGAAAGGTGTTAAGCGAGTTTTCATACGTTCGGGAATCCGTTATGACTACCTCATGGAGGACAAGAATGACGAGTTCATGCGTGAACTGATAAAATACCACGTCAGCGGTCAGCTGAAAGTCGCACCGGAGCACTGTTCGGCTGTAGTACTTGATAAAATGGGAAAACCGCATATTGAAGCGTATAAGGCATTTCAGAAGCGTTTTTATGAGATTACAAAGGGCATGGGCAAGGAGCAGTATCTTGTGCCGTACCTGATGTCGTCGCATCCGGGAAGTACACTGAATGAGGCAATAGACCTCGCTCTCTTCCTGCGTGATAATCATATTCGTCCCGAGCAGGTGCAGGACTTCTATCCGACACCGGGAACTATTTCAACCGCGATGTTTTATACCGAGCTTGACCCGTACACAATGGAGAAGGTATATGTACCTAAAACACCGAAGGAAAAAGCGATGCAGCGTGCGCTGCTGCAATATTTCCGTCCGCAGAACCGTGAACTTGTACTGGAAGCACTGAAAAAGGCAGGACGGCGTGACCTTATCGGCTCATCGCCGAAATGTCTTGTTGAGGACATAAAGCCTTCAGGCGGACAGCGCAGACCGGGTCAGAAACCGTCACGCAATTCTAAAGGCGGCGGACTTTCAAAGGGAAAGAATAAATTCCAGAAGCGGGGAAGAAAATAATCGGGATTTCTGCCTTGCAAGAGTTTTGTACAGAGTAAGCGGTGCGAATGGGCAGAACATCAATAATACCGGCGAAAGGAGGAGCAGTTATGTTGATTCAGAAATTTGACGGCGAGTACGCGGTTTTGCAGACTGAAGACGGGCTTATCAGTGTTCACAGGTCACATCTTCCGTCAGCTGCGCGTGAGGGTGATATGGTCAGCTGCAATAATGGCGGATACTCGATTGATAGTGCCGCTGAGACTGACAGTATCAGCGACGATGTGCGGGATAAATTACATAAGCTGCTGACAGGTAATGATTGATACTATTATTGTAGGCGGAGGTGCTGCCGGATGTATGGCGGCAGTGCAGGCGGCTCGGTTTGGCAAGAGTGTGCTGCTTTTTGAGCGTAACGACAATATCGGGCGCAAGCTTCGCATAACAGGCAAGGGCAGATGCAATGTCACTAACAACTCGTCAATGGACGAGCACATGAAAAATATACCGGTCAATCCGCGTTTTTTGTACAGTGCATTTTCTATGTTCAGTGCCGAGGACACTATGGACTTTTTCGAGCAGCTTGGAGTTCCGCTCAAGACTGAACGCGGCAACCGCGTTTTTCCGGTGAGTGACAATGCCGAGGACATAGTTGCAGCATTCGGCAGGGAGATGAAAAAGCTCGGTGTAAAGATTATACACAAGCGTGTCAGCTCGCTTATTATTGAGGACGGCATCTGCTGCGGAGTAAAAGCCGGCGGCGAGGAGTTTCGCAGCGGAAGTGTTCTTATCGCGTGCGGAGGAAAGTCGTACCCGAATACAGGTTCGACCGGCGACGGATACAAGCTTGCGGAGAGCGCAGGTCACACCGTAACAGAGCTGAAACCAAGTCTTGTTCCACTGGTTTCTCCGGATAAGTATTGCGCGGAGATGATGGGACTTTCATTAAGGAATGTTACACTGAATCTTTACGATGGTAAAAAGAAAATCTATAGTGAACTCGGTGAAATGCTTTTTACCCACTTCGGAGTCAGCGGACCGCTTGTGCTGAGTGCGAGCAGTCATATACGTGAGATGTCTGCGGAGCGCTACAAGCTCCTCATAGACCTTAAACCTGCCCTCACTCCTGAACAGCTTGATGCGCGTATACAGCGTGATTTCGCGGAAAATCTCAACCGCGACTTCATCAACGGCATACGAAAGCTTCTGCCTGCTAAGCTGATACCTGTTGCCGTGAAGCTTTCGGGGATATCTCCCGGGCAGAAGGTAAACGGAATCACTAAAGAGCAAAGGCACATATTTGGTGAACTGATAAAAGCGTTTCCGGTAAGGATATCGGGTTTCCGACCTATAGATGAGGCTATCGTCACAAGCGGAGGAGTATCTGTAAAGGAAATAGACCCCGGTACTATGGAGTCGAAGCTTTGTGAGAGACTTTTTTTCGCCGGAGAGGTCATAGATGTTGACGCTTATACCGGCGGATTCAATCTGCAAATCGCCTTTTCGACAGCTTATACTGCGGCGATGTGTATGTAAAAAAATGTAAAAAACGGAGGAAAATAAAATGAAGAATATCAATATCGCAATCGACGGCCCTGCAGGTGCAGGCAAGAGTACAATAGCAAAAATGGTTTCAGCTAAGCTTGGCTACATCTATGTTGACACTGGCGCTCTTTACCGTACTGTTGCACTTTATATAACTGAGAACAACATTGCTGATGAAGACATCGAGAAGTCGCTCGCAAATGCAAACGTTTCACTCGGATTCGTGGACGGTGCACAGCGTGTATTCCTCGGAGACAGGGACGTTTCCGACCTTATCCGCACTCCTGAGATATCAATGGCGGCTTCAAGAACATCCGCTATACCTGCTGTAAGAGCTTACCTTTTCGAGACACAGCAGAAAATCGCCCGCGAGAACAATATCATCATGGACGGCAGAGACATCGGTACAGTAGTACTTCCGAATGCAGATGTGAAGATATTCCTTACAGCGTCCGCTGAAGAACGTGCTAACCGCCGTTACAAGGAACTTGCAGAAAAGCCTGACTGCCCGACATACGACGAGATATTACAGGATATCATCAAGCGCGATTATGCTGATATGCACCGAGAAATAGCTCCGCTCAAGCAGGCTGATGATGCGGTTCTTGTTGACACGACTGAGCTTAATCTTGAAGAATCTGCTGATGCTATCGTCAAAGTAATTGAGTCAAAGATAAACTGAGACATTTTTGTTATGAATATAAGAGTTGCTTTGCCTGACGACGTTCCTGCGGTTGAAGCGCTGTTCGAGGAAATGCTCCGCAGTATATATCCCGGACAGGAGCCTGAACCGTATGAAAAAGGCTGCCTTGACAAATTCTTTGGCGGAGCAGACCGGATATACATTGCGGAAATAAATGATTACCCTGCGGCATATATTTCAGTTGAGGTCTACGAAAAGTATATCTACCTCGACGACTTCTGCGTGTCCGCAGAATACCGCGGAAAAGGAATCGGTACGGAGCTGATTCACACTGCCGAAAAATACGCTGAGGATAATAATATTTCTGAGTCTGTACTGCACGTTGAGAAGTCGAATACTTCGGCATACAAACTGTATAAAAGGCTCGGATATGCAGTCGCCGCTGATGAGGGAGACCGCTTACGCATGAAAAAAGACTTATTATAAAGGAGACGCCTATGTACTACATCGCGAAATTTCTGGTATGGATAGCGTTCAGTGTTTACTACAACCTTCACTTTGAAGGCAGAGAAAATATACCGAAAGGCGAAGCTGTCATATACGCATCAAATCACCGCAGTAATGCTGACCCGCCGCTCGTTGGTATAGGGGCACGCGGAAAATATGCATTTATGGCTAAGGAAGAACTCTTCCGCAACAAGCTGTTTGCGTGGCTTATACGTATTCTCGGAGCATTTCCGGTTGCACGCGGCAAGGGTGATACCGGTGTTATCGACACTGCCGTTGAACGTCTCGGAAGCGGAAGAAGTCTTATGATATTCCCCGAGGGAACACGTTCAAAGACAGGCAAAGTCGGCAGGGGACACTCGGGTGCGGCACTTATTGCGGCAAAGGCTGATAAAAGGGTGATACCGGTGGGAATCGTTTTCGGAGAGAAGCTGAAATTCCGCACAAGGATAACGGTGAGATACGGTGAACCTATAGACCCGAAAGAATATATCGATGACCTTTCCGAACCTAATCCGCGTCAGCTTGTAAAGCTGAAAAACCGCTATATGGCGGAGATAAAGAAACTCGTTGAGGGTGACGAGACAAAGGAGGAAGCAGATAATGCGTGAAGTTACAGTAGCGAAGTCAGCCGGATTCTGTTTTGGAGTTGACAGAGCCGTAAAGATGGTGTATAACGAGCTTGAACAGAATACAAAGGTTGCAACTCTCGGACCGATAATACACAATCAGGACGTCGTGAACGATATGAAAGCCAAGGGTGCACGCGTTATCGAAAACGTGAGCGAACTTGAACCCGACGAGACCGTTGTTATACGTTCCCACGGAGTAGGTATGGACGTCTATGAACAGATAGCACAGAAGGGAAATCGTATGCTTGATGCAACTTGTCCCTTTGTATCGAAGATACATAAAATTGTGGCTGAGAAGTCGTCCGAGGGATATCTTGTACTCATTGCCGGAGATATCGACCATCCGGAGGTCCAAGGAATTATTGGACATTGTAAACAGAATTATCTTGTGTTTAAGGATAACTTTGAGCTAAAACACCTTTTTGAGGAAAATGATAATTTTTTGGGAAAAAAGCTTGCATTTGTCGCGCAAACAACGTATAATATAGTAGTATGGGAAGAGTGTTTAAAGGTGATCCCCAAGAACAGTCCCGATATTGTTATATTCGATACTATCTGCAACGCCACCGATACAAGACAGTCCGATGCGGCTAAGCTTGCTAAGGAGTCTGACATCATGCTCGTGGTCGGAGGCAGACACAGCTCTAATACAGTAAAGCTGTACGAGGTGTGCAGCCGTTACTGCAAAACGTATCACATAGAAAATTCGGACGAGCTTTCATCTTTGAAGCTGCCCTTTGCCGGAAGGATAGGCATTACTGCCGGAGCTTCCACACCGGCGTATATAATCAAGGAGGTACAAACCACTATGACAGAGAATGTTAATCTCACAGCAAATCCGGATGAGGAGATCGATTTCGCATCAGCTCTCGATCAGTCATTCAAAAAAATACATACAGGAGAGAAAGTTAAGGGTATCGTTGTAAGCATCGATAACGCAGAGATCACTGTTGATCTCGGTACAAAGCACACCGGCTATGTTAAGCTTGAAGATCTTACTGATGACCCGACAAAGAAGCCTGAGGACCTCGTTTCTGTAGGCGATGAGATCGAGCTCATCGTTGTAAAGGTTAACGATGCTGAGGGTACAGCTGCTCTTTCCAAGAGAAAGGTTGACGAGCAGGCTGGCTACGAGACAATCGTTAAGGCTAAGGAAGAGGGCGAAGTTCTTGAGGGAACTATCAACCGCGTTGTTAATAAGGGTGTTACTCTCAACTACCTCGGTGTAAGAGTATTCATCCCTGC
>Ga0310695_10014715_pt1 | contig 10526 bp, 16 predicted proteins | sample RumenRJG_04DNA_FD_203882 | JGI IMG/M metagenome (GOLD analysis project Ga0310695, IMG submission 203882) | Bovine rumen microbial communities from Lethbridge, Alberta, Canada - RJG_04 (v2) (version 2) | ecosystem: Host-associated > Mammals > Digestive system > Stomach > Rumen | place: Canada... | reverse complement strand
GTGAAATTCAGGAAAGGCGTTACCGAGGAAGTGCGCCAGGAAGTCCGCGAGTTCATGCGCAACAAGGTGTTCTACGAGGCCGATACCGGCATGGCGGCATCCTTGACACCCATGTTCACGTATCTTACCGAGAAGGGGTATCATGCGGTTTTCCATGTGGACTGCATTGAAATCGTGCCCATCGAGGAATGGGCCAAGGAGGAAATTGCCTCCTTCCCGCCCAAGAGTTCCGCGTTTTACGGCTATATCCTGCATGACCACCTGGTCAGGATGGGATACCCGCTTGAAAAAGTAAACGAATGGATAAAGGGGTAGATTATGCACGAAATTATAACTGACCCGAGAGAATGGGTACTTAACTGGTTGGAAGAACATTTCCTGGTCACCCGCCAGTGTCTTGAAAACTCGACAAGCCTGGTCAACGGTACCATGTTCGATGTCGTGGACGGGATGCTGATGGAATGCGACGCGGAAACCGACTTCGACTGTTTCATCCCGGATGGCACGTTCAGTGAATGTACGACCGTGAATGAACTGGTCGCCGCGTTGGAGCGGGTGATCGAGAATGAACGCAAGAAGACAGATGAGAATGGCTGATGAAAAAGATAGGTATCACCGAAACTTATGACCCGTGCTTCGTCCCTGACTGGGAAACGAAGCTCCTGGAAGCCAACATCGTCATCTCCAAGGAACTCAACGACGAGATGATTGAGAAGCTCCTTCTTGTCCATGCAATCATTATTACTCCGTCTTGTATGCGGCGAAACTGATGCTGCAATGGACCGGCTTGTCGGTAGAGTTCGACAGGACGATTGCGTTTCGGCCTTCCTTGATGATGTAATCCTGCTCATCGTCCACGATTTCTTCTGTCAGGTGGCAGGTGTCGATGAATTCCGGATCGGCCCAGTAGGCAAAGATGCCATCGTCCTCGTCCTCGAACTTGACCCTTACGGTGTCGCCATTGGCGAACTTGGTCGGTATGGTCAGTGTGGCCTTGGGGGACAGCTGGTACCTGGTCGGCTTGGCGAGTGTCGGAATCTGGTCCTTGTCGAATATGGGGCACATCTCGTCCAGGTCGAAATACACCTGGTTATTATGGAAGTACGGGCCGTCTGAATTGCCGAGGTACATGTACTTGCCGAATATGTTCATGAAGTGCAAAATCTGGAACTCGATGAGCTGGATGGTATTGCCACGGACATTCACGGATTTCACCATGTTCCGCTTGAATTCCTCGATGAACTTTTCGAGTTCGAGGTGGTCTTTCCAGGAATAGTATTTCTTGATGATGTCCCAAGTCGTCTCATTGGGTTCGATGTAGACATTGAGATTTACGTTGATTGATGCGAGCATGATTTCTCCTTACAGGTCGCCATTTATTTTTAGCCAGTAGATGCCTAAGTCGTCTTGGAAAAGCTCGATCTTCGGGCGTTTCTGCAGAAATTTGCTGAACGGACGACGGAAGGCAAGTGTATGTGTGGCATCAAATGCGCTGATATCCTCACCGGGCATCCAGAACTTTACTTCCGAACTGGCCCAACATGTTTGACCTTTGACCTTTTGCATAAAAGTGTGCCAGTCGAGATGGATGCCGAACATTTCGTACAGCTTCTTCGATAGGTTAATCTTGGTCTGGGAAATGTAGTGATAGTCGGTACAGTGGTCCGCGTAGAGGGGGTCACCAAATGGAATTGTGACAATGATGGGGTGCGTGGCGTACTTGTACTGCTCACCGCCTCTCAGATAGTTGTACATGGCCAGTTTCCTCCAAAAAAGAAATACCCGCTGCTGATGAGGCTAAGCGTAGCGGGATACGCTGCACCACTCGGCCTCCCCACTGGGGATAACCTGGTCGTTGCAAGTTCCACGGGTTTACATCGGGCCATCGCGATGGCGTAGTTATCGAAACTCGAAAAGCGTTACCGGCCACATTTCTAGGAGAGCGGCGGAAACCTTGGTCCCTTATACGGTCGGACTCCGACCTTCCCATGCATCGCTCATGGGGGCACGTACGGGTATTCTGCTGCCATCAACAGCGTTATTCCCCGTAACGCAAGGTGATATCCCTGCGAGTATTCCAAATGTAGCAAAGAATACGACTGTTGGCAACCGGTTGCCGTTCGGTTTGTCATTTGCTACATTTGTGGCATGAGCAAAAAAACTACCAAAACCAATCTTGAACTCGGAACCGAAGTTTTCGATAACTATATCAATGCCAAGAAGACCTTGACCTCCCGTATCAAGGCCGCCCTTGACATCATGGCACAGTGCAACTCCCTGGACGTGACCCCGGATGAGGCCATCAAGTGGGTTGCACGGGATACCACCAAGGTATCAAGCCACCAGTGGAGATACAATTCCGGGCACGAGACTATATATTGCGACCACATGTACGATTTCCGGGGATCGTTTTCAAGGAAGTGCACCGTGAAGTTGCCTGTCAGGTTCCTCGGCATGACCGATGAGGAAATCCTCAAGGAGAACCGCGAGGCTGCCATCAAGGCCCTGGAAGAACAGCGTAAGGAACTCGAAGACCGCATTGACGAGGTGAAGAAGCCGATTAACGACAAAATCGCCAAAATTGACGCGCAGATCGAGGCATTGAAGCAGGAGTCCGACAATGAAAACGTTTAGTCCGGAACATCCAATGAAAGTGTTCGTGTTCGGCAGTTCGTCCATAGACATGCTTACGGCAGAAATGCTTGATGCACTGCATGAACTCATCAAGACCTATCAGCCCGAATTCCTCATCGGCGACTGCTACGGTGCTGACAACCTGGCACAGTCATTCCTGGAGGATATCGACTATCCCAATGTCCGGGTATTCTGCTCCGGCAAGGAACCGCGCCATGCGCATTTTGCCAATGTCGTATCGTTGTGGAAGGATACTGGCGGTAAGCGCGGTGAAGAGTTCCAGCAGGTGAAGGACGTGGCCATGACAGAGGAATGTGACATTGCCATTGGGTTCTGGGACGGCACGTCACAGGGCACCAAAGCTAATATCGACCGTTGCAAGAAGCTGGGCAAGCCGTGCAAGGTGTTCTTGACACCGCTGTTCCAGAAGAGCAAGGAAACCAACCCGACAAATTTCGTGTAAGGAAATACCAATGTCAGTGAAGGATTTGAAGAAACGGCTTGACAAGTGCGATGCTGAACATGAACAGCAAATAAAAGATTGCACCAATACGGAACTGGAAACCAAGGAGGCCATGGAGAAGGCCGAATGGGCACATGGAAGTGCCGTTGTTGCATTGAAGAATGCAAAGGAAACCAGGATTTCCGACCGTCTCAAAATTGCCAAGGAGTTCATCGACAATGAAATCAAGATAGACCTGAAACTCTCTAAGTATGACCGGGAGGATGTCACCAAGCTCATGATTGAGCTCAGACAGATCCGGTCGAAACATGACACCATCGAGGACAGGGTCGAGATTGCGAAGCGTTTCTGGCGGTTAAAGTCGTACTTTGTAAAGTTTCCGTTACTTATGCGCGTTAAGGCCGCGTTGGAAAAGAAGAAGCCCGATTGGAAAATCGAGTTTCGCCCGAATGAGAGCAATGGTAAAAACCATTGGCTGTGTAACCATAACTTGCGTATCGAAAAGAACACAATGGAGTATCCCGGCCTGGATGATGAATGGCGTGGAAAGTTCGGGGACTATCAGTTCGGGGCGTTATATTTGGGCGATACGTTCCTTTGTGGGGTGACATGCGAACCGCGTGTCACAAATAACTGGCGAGCAACCGAGGGGGGGAACACAATACGCTGGTTCCAGTTTTACCACCCGACCCTCCTTAACGATGTCACTCCCCAGTATTGGATTCAGTTTAGCGGTGTTCGACCGTTGTCGTTCTCGAACTTCGATATATGTGCCCGAGACCGCGATGATGAGTATCGTGACGTAAACAGCGTAAATGAGATACGAGCTGCCGCCATGGACATTACGCCGGAATTCCTCATTTGTGAGGCGAACGAACCGAAACGTAAAACGTTGCGCGATTTGGAAAATGAAGGATACACGCCTCGCGATTTCAATCGCATGTGCGACATCCTGTCATCCATTTGCGAGACCGGTCTGTTCAAGGGGCGCTACAAGGGCGGGTGCAACTACTGGCCCTATGATACTACTGATGGATATGAGCCGGATCAGCGAGCAAGGCGACCCATGGATGAAAACGAGATTGCCGATGCGATTATCCAGCACCTGGATGCCAAGGAGAAAGAGGAAGCCCGGCTTAAGGCCATTGAGGAAGAAAAGAAGCGCATCGCAAATCTTCCCATGAACTCCGAAGAGGCTATCGGCATCAAGTACCCATGGGCAACCAAGGTTGAGAAGGTATTGGATGGCCGGGGTGGATATTCCTACTTCAATGTCCATTGTGGTGGCAAGCACATCATGCTGTGCCAGCGTGATAACGGCTATGCGGAATGGAAACGCGATTTCGATAAGGATTATCAGCAATTGAGTGATAGCCAAGTCAAGACTTACTTAAAGGTAAAGGAAAAGTAACATGAAAGAAACATACGATGCAGACATCGTCCAGATTTACTACAAGGTGACCGTCCGTACCGGCGAACACTACGATGACATCGACCTCGAGGATGAACGGAAAATCTTCCCGGAAATGCTTACCTGGTTCGGACCCACATGGTTCGCACGTAACTTTCCGCACAACGAGGACGACTTGCCGAAGGGTGTCGAGCCCGCACAGCATTTCCTCACATGGGACAAGAAGAAGGGTATCTGCCTTTGTGTCGGGTACTACATTGACCAGGACATCATTGACGATACCGATGATTTCAAGGAAACCTTGGCCAAGATTATCGACGATGCCGAGGGCCAGTTCTCGGACGGATGGGGCGAAGGCTTTGAACAGCGCGATTTCAAGGTCGGGCGTACCCGTTACGCTCCCCAGGCCCAGTCCGATGTCATTGCCATCGTGGCCCCGGTTGCCTGCTATGAAAATTTCATGGTAAAGTGGAAATCGGTTAATGAAATCGAACATACCGACTGGATGCTTGGCTACGACAACGATGCATTCAACATCTGCTTCAACAAGGCAGCGCATGAAAAGAAGCTCCAGGAAAACAAGTATTTCGGTATTGGAAAGGAAGAAATGTTCAAGTTCATCGAAAAGAACAAGAAGCACTTCTTCGTCGCGAGGTAAATAATGAGTACGCATGAACAGAGCGAAACAGTGCAGCTGCTGTACAAGCTGAACATCCGGTCCCTGGAAGACGAGGACGAGGACTATGACGGGGATATCTACTATGACCCGGAAACTCAGGCGCCCATTTTCGCCGACCTGATGTCCGCATTTACCCATTCGTACCAGGCGGTCGATGCTCCGTACTACGAGCTCCCCAAGGGTGTCGAGGGCAGCAACTATTTCATGTCCTTCGACAAGGAACTCGGGGCCGTTCTGTGCGTCAATTACCGCATCCAGCACAAGATACTCTACGATACCGAAAAGTTCATTTCCGCACTCAAGGCGATTGACGACGATATCGGGCGTAATTTCGACAGTTGGATTGATTGCCATTTCGAGTTCAAGTCCTGTGGCAAACAGCTCAGTGTATCGGCGAGTTGGGGTCCTGACCGGATCGTCGCCCCGGTGGCATGTACTTGCCAGTTCCTGTTCAGGTGGAACAATATCGACGAAATCGAGAAGGTGGACTGGGCGATTGGTAATGAGAATGACGCACTCAACATTGTGCGGCCTTCTTCAGGGCGTCATGAGGAAGAAGTCGCAAGGGTCAATCGCCGCATCGAGGACATTACCGAGTTATTGAAGCAGAGAGGCGAAGATGTGGACGGGAACATTTGCATCCAGCATGACAAGGAGTTGCTGGAAATGTTCAAGTGGGTGGAAGCCCACAAGGACCGGTACTTCTACGGAACCTACTGCTAGGGGGAACCATGGCTGAACAATACTCATATTGTGTGGTGGAAGACATCCTTAGCGATGAATTCGATGCTGACGGCCTCCCTATTTCCACGGGGAGAGTTCACATCCTGTTTGATGGCGGTTTCGATGAAGAAGCGTGCCGCAAGTGGATGGAAGAACACCCGGAACAGTGCACTACGCCTTCAGTGCGGGTAATGCCGTTTCCGGAGTAGCCATGGTAAGACATGTCATATATGGTGCCGTGCTCGGCAGGTTTATTATGAAACTTGTCGAACGGTTCACCATGTCTTTTGGGAAGTTCGTTCCTGCGCACATCGAGCCATGTGCGTTAATGATGCGTTATGGGAACAAGGATATATGCTGCGGCGTTGTCCGTAACGGTATAGTTGCCCGTAGGATATGTTATTATCTGGAACGTAACCACTCTAACATCGCTCCGAATTTCTACATAGATGAGAGGTTTTTTAGACCTGCTGTACAATCAATGTATGTGGCAATGTTTCGTGCAGGTAAAAATCAAAATGTCGGGTTATTTTCAGAAAACATACCGCTTCTAGCGTATTTTCCGTTGAAAAGTGCAATGTTTTCATTGCCACCGGTTAGAGCAAAGCATTGACCTTCGCGGCAATGTCGAACATGCGCTCTTCAAGATAGGCCCCTGGGCATGCCTTGTTGGCGAACCACTTGTGCAGGGTCATGTTCTGCACCAGGTTCCCGTCGGCATCGGTCTTGCCCACGAGGGTCTTGTCGTGTTTCCAGAGCAGTTTCTTGATGCTGTTCCTGCGGCAGATGTCTGCCACCAGGTATATGAGGGACGCATAGGCCGCATCGGAGACGGCATAGGGCGCCTTGGCGTCACTTGATACCTCGATGGTCACTGCGCGGTGGTCGTTGGCAGCGTTGCTGCTGCACCAGCTCCTGGATTCCTCGTTCACATAGAGGCCGATGCGGCCATCCTTGTCCACTCCGTAGTTGGAGGAGGCCTTCCTTTCCTTCTTCTCGAATACCTGTCCAAGCTGTTCGGCGGTCATCTGGCCGGCGGTGCAGTGGATCGTAATCGTGTCGATTGCACGGGTGCGCTTGGTGGTCTTGTTAGGGGAAAGGTTGGTGTGGACGACGAGCGGGCTGTTCATGTGAAACCTCTTTTACGATAGTTTATATTGCCATTTTGGTCCCCCTTTGCTACATTTGTTGCATGACCGAAACCGAAGAAATCGACAAACTCATGGAAATTAGCCGGAACGCATATCTTCATGAAAAGGATGCGAAGATGACCAAGAAACTGCGTATCGACGCCCTGGACGATGCCTTCATGTGCCAAATGATTGGCGCATGCGAGAAATACTATACCCTCATGAAGGAGTTGCTGGAATATCCGCGCAGGGATAACCTTGCGGGTACTGAGGCGTTTTTCCGTCGTAGTTGGTGGCATAATGCTTACCTGGAACTGAAAAAACATTTCAGTGGTGGCATAGCTTTCACCTTGTACCGGCGGACTGAAAATGGATGGGCCTACTTTGCCAGCTGTGTCATATGTCCCAATGGCGACGGGTTCGGCCTATATACGCCGGAGTACAAGGGTGATCTAATCCCGTATCGCTCATCGTGCCACGAGAATGCCTATAAGAACATGAACTATTTCGTGAAGCACTACACTGATGAATGGCTGTACAAGGCGATAAGCAAGGAACTCCGCAAGCGCATCGAGGTCAAGGAGTTCAAGAACCGTCTACATGTGGAAAGTGTCACCTAGTTGCCGCCCACTGGACAATTTGCTACATTTTGGGTATGAGTGAAATAAAGCCGAAAATCTATTTCAAGCCGGCATACATGCCGGTTGCCACAAAGGTCGATCGTCAGGATGAACTGGCGAAATATCAGCGTCTGGTTGACGAGCAGACTTTCAAGTATGGAGAGATGGTCCGTGGAGACCTCGGCAATCCTTACGAGTCGCTTGGCGTGGCCGAAGCGGTTGCCGTTTATCCCGAAGAGGCAATGATATACGCCTTGGACAAGAAGAGTGCCAATGTTGCATCCATTCCGTCTAGTGGAAACCAATCCTTTAATTGGGAAATGAACGAGGGAGAACTTGCCAAGCCGACAGACCTGGTAAAGATCTACATGATGACGGGTGGCGATTCGTTTAAGGATTTCCCCTATGTCTATGTTCTCTACCTGACCCCGCGCAGAAAATATATCCGCAAGGTAAGGGTAGCGCCTGAAGGTGTCAAGATACCCATTCCATCTTCCATGGCCGTATTCAACGTAAGCCGAGCACGAGACGGCTACATCACGCTTCCGGTCCCGGTAGAGGACAAGACGGCGTTCAATTCGTCGCTTGAAGAAATTGATATTGTGAACGACTTGACGGAAGCGTTGAATGCGCGTATCATCGTTTATCACGACCTCAACGATGCAGTGAGGAACCTGATGTGCTTTGCGAACCATGACTTGAAGGCCGGAAAGGATACCTGGGTGGCCGAGTGGTCGGACGTTGTCCAGGATAAGGTTACACGGGCATGCGAGGCGAGGAAAGCCGCGGTTGAACGTAAGAAGAAGTATGACGAGTTTGTCAAGACCCTTCCCGAAAACCCATTCTATGCATCGCTCCGCTTCAAGATGCCGTGGGAAAAGATAGCACGGTGGGGATCTATGGTCCTCGGCGCGTTGGTTGGCTTCGGTCTCGGACATATCCTGTTGGGTACATTTGGAGGGTAAATAACATGGAAAAGAAAGACTTAATCAAGGTTGAAAATGCCGCAATCCGCGCCGCGGGTTCCCGCATGGCCAAGATGTTCCAGCCAATGGGGGAACAAGAAGGCGACAAGGAGGCCAGACGCGCCTTCTATGAAGGTTTCCAGGAAGGTGCGGCATTCTACCGTCTCCTCAGTAGCCGTATCGACGACGAGTTCGCCAATCTCATCGAGGGCGCCCGTCTTGACAGCGGTCCCGAGGAAGATACCCATTCCGTCATGGAAATGTGCCTGAAGAACGGCATTCCTGTAATTACCTCAGTGCAGAAGGCGCCAGGCAAGAAGGAAACCGAAAAACTGCGCGAGGATGTCAATAATTACATCGCGACAGTCCCGCTTGATATGAGTCCGGAGGAGGCCAAGAAGTTTGCCGAGGAACATACCGCGGAAAGTGAACCCGAGGAACCGAAGAATGATGAACCTTCCGTGTCCGAAACGATGGAAGACTGCATAAAGGCTACCCCGGAACAATGCCAGGCCTGTGATTCTAATGCGGACTGCCCCCGCTCGTGCGCCAATATCGAAAAGAACAGTACACAGCATAAGTTGTTTGCCAAGAAACTAGAATTTCCCATCGAACAGGCGAAAGCTGAGCCCGAGGAGAATGTGGAAGAACCGAAGATTGAAGCGACGCAACTTGACCCCGAGGGCTATCCCTTGTGGAAGCACCCGATGGATAAGATTGAAAAGGTCCTGGAAATCTTTGGTGTCAAGTTTGAACGACAGGGCGACGAAAATATCCTCTATCTGCGTTTCAAAAAGGGCGATTTGGAATACACCATCTATTTCGAAAAGCAAGAGGACGGGAATTACAAGGTAGTATTCTCCGATAGGGATGACCATGGTGGAAAAGTATTGTGCGATGGCGTAATCGCCGATAGTATGGCACTAATGGCATTTGAACATAGCCTCGCTAAACATATAACAGGTTGGTAATCATGGCAGAAAGTGAACATTTCACCAAGGAACAGCTCCTTGAACAGTGCAAGAACGCGAAGCCCATTCCGGGCCGCAACAGCATGGGATGTAGCGAATCGTGGTACGATCCGTTCTTCTGCTTGCAGCAAATCTTCACCGAGGGAGAACTCGGTGCCATGACGGAACAGGAACTGAACAACTTGTACCGTCTGGCGGACCAGTTGACCCAGGTGTTCTACTAGGAGAAGGAATGATTATCGCAGCAGTTTGCCTTGGCAAGTTTGTTCCGTCCGGGCAGTCAATAAATGTCCCGTTCGGCAAGGGCAATGACCACGGGGAGGCCTACGCGACCCTCCTGCGGTTCTATAATATCCTGGAAAGCCGTGCGGACGGGTTTGCCGCATCGGTCGGTGACGAAATCGTGTTCCTCGACCGCGAGGACGCGATGAAGCATGCCCTTGAAAATGACCAGGTGAAGCCGGAATTCCGCAGGCGCAAGCGCCTCAATTCCGAAATGCTCACCGCATGGGAGCGCGGAGAGGCGTATGACCGGCTTACCGATATGGCCTGGCGCATGAAGGATTTTTATTGGGTGGCAAAGGCGAAGTACGATATTGACACCCGATACAGGCACCTCCCGGCACTTTCCCAGACCGAACGCGAAACAATCTTGAACAATGTGGCAGAAACTTGCGGCTTCCCAGGCGTCTGCTACTAGGAGCAATCATGAAAACTTGTGTATATCCAGGATCATTCGATCCATTTACCAACGGTCACCTCGATATCGCACTCCGTGCGGGCGACCTGTTTGACAAGGTGGCCATCCTGATTTCCCAGAACCCCGGCAAGGGGGAACGTTTCATTCCCGCCGAGGAAATGCAGAAGGCCATCTATTCCGCGCTTGCAATCGAGGGCGCCAAGGGCCGGTGCCCCAAGACGGAGTTCAGG
>Ga0310695_10014714_pt1 | contig 10526 bp, 10 predicted proteins | sample RumenRJG_04DNA_FD_203882 | JGI IMG/M metagenome (GOLD analysis project Ga0310695, IMG submission 203882) | Bovine rumen microbial communities from Lethbridge, Alberta, Canada - RJG_04 (v2) (version 2) | ecosystem: Host-associated > Mammals > Digestive system > Stomach > Rumen | place: Canada... | reverse complement strand
GGGTAAAAACCCCTTCAAATTTCATCAGACTTTTTTGGTTTACTTTTAACCACATGTCTTTACTTTCATTTGAGCCCTTTCTCCGGGATGACATTTACGTCTGCATTTATCATTTTAGGATTCGACTCCCGTAAACATTCTGTATTTCAGCTTCTTACGCGGATTTGTCACTAAGCAAAAATTTTTTTTCTCGCCATTTATCTCCCGACAAAACGAGAAAATCACATTTAGATTTTCCACAACATCCGTATGAAGCACCTTCAGAAGAAGATGGACTGGGCAATTCTTGAGCCATTCATGCCAAGAAAGATGCGTGCAAGCATTATGCGTAAGATGGGATGTCACGTTGGGCAGAATGTGTTCATCGGTGACTTTGTCAAGGTGGACTTGAGTTATCCTGAGAAGATTTTCATTGATGACTATGCTCACATCACAACAGATTGCCTGCTGCTGTGCCATCAGCGGGATTTGAGGAATTATCGCGTGGGCGACAATGCTGCTGACTGTGGCTACAGGCTTGGAGAGATTCACATCGGAAAAGGTGTGATGATTGGGATGGGAAGCATCATTATGCCTGGGGTCACCATTGGAGACGGAGCCATAGTAGGTGCGGGGTCGGTTGTGACCAGAGACATTCCTCCCTATACCATCGCAACGGGCAGCCCTGCAAGGGTTGTGAAACAAATTCCTGAAAGAGAAATTGGAGAATGAATATACTGACATTTGATATAGAAGATTGGTATTGCAACTGTGTATATACCGACCTGAACTGGGACAAATATGAATGCCGCCTGTATGAGGGCGTGGATATGATTCTGGCGGAACTGGACAGGCGGTCGCTCAAGGCTACGATGTTCTGTCTGGGCTGGATTGCGGATCATCACCCAACCATCATCAAAAAGATACACGATGCGGGGCATCATATTGGCTGTCATTCCTACCAGCATCAGCTGCTGACGGAGTTTGATGAGAAGCAGTTCGTGGAAGATACACTGAGGTCCAAGAAGGCACTGGAGGCCATCATCGGAGAGCCAGTGGATGCCTACAGGGCACCGGCCTGGACGGTGGGGGCTGGCAATATCTGGGTGCTGGAGAAACTGGCCGAAATGGGGTTCAGATATGACAGCTCGATTTTCCCTGCGGAGCACTCGTTTGGCGGTTTCCCTAATTATGGTAAGGCAGAGCCATCCATTATCAGGCTGCCCAGCGGTTTAACAATCAAAGAGTTCCCGGTCAGCACCAAGCTGCTGATGGGGCAGCACTTTGTGTTTAGCGGTGGCGGGTATTTCCGTTTTTTCCCACTGCGGTTTATCACCAAGTGGGCAAAGCTGTCGGACTATAATATGTGTTATTTCCATACACAGGACTTTGACAAGGGGCAGCCCAATGTCTCCAAGGACTTGCCGCTGAGCAGGAAATTCAAGACCTATTACGGCATCAAGCATGCCTTTGATAAGTTCAAGTTGTTTCTGGATGAGTTTGAGTTTGTGAATGTCCGTGAGGCGGATAAGATGATTGACTGGAAGGAAAGGAAGTTGGTGTAGGATTGTGTGATGTATGTATAAAAGAAACTGAATTGTCGATGATGAAGCCCAGATGGCTATTTGTGGTAGCAATGCTATGTGCTGCGCTCTTGCAGTCGTGTGCTGCTCCAAACAGGATTTCTAATACCAAGAAAGACATTTCTCCATACGATTTTGGATTGGCTAAAGCCAAAACCGGAGCGGAACGGTACAGTGTGCTGTACGAGACGCATAGGGCTGCAGTGGCAGCAGGCGTGAATGTGGATTACTCGGGAATCAAGAGCATCAGTATTGAGATTCCGGACAATCCCAAGCAGATCTCTCTGACGCGACACAACGACTTCAAAGGTTGTGTGTTCGTGGTAACCAACAGGGCGAAGAACTGCAGGCTGTTTAATTACGCTGCGAAGGAAGCACCTGTATCTGTTGGGAAGAGAAATATCGATGCAGGAGATTTCCACTTGGTGGAGCCGCTCAGGAAAGGTCGCTACCTGCTTCTGATAGAAGATGAAAAACCGTGGGTGCTGAACAGGAAAGGGCACAATTACGGACATCAGCGGAAGGATGTGCTGCTGGTGGAGAACGGGCGGGCGAAGAACTCGGTGATGATGCCATACGACAATGCGTATTCGAAACCAAAGTGTACGTTTGTCACTTTGGATGACAAGCCATTCGTATTCAAAAATGTCACCATTGAAAGAACCACGGGTTGTACGTTTGTAGCGAACGTAGCGTATATCTCGGGTGCTGATAATGTGCAGATTTCAAATGTGAAGATACAAACCCCTGCAAATGATTTGATAAATGACAGGGGCATTATGATATATAACTGTACAAACGTCACCTTGGATAATGTGCGTATTGACGGTACTTATTCGCAGCTGGATCATTCCGGCTACGGATTTACGCTCAATAACATCTGGAACCTGAAGGTGAAGCGTATGTACGGCAAAGCCAACTGGGGAGTGTTTGGGGACAACAATATCAATGTGGCGACTATCGAGGATTCGAAGATCAACCGCTTCGACATTCATTGCTATGGACGGGACATCGCGTTCAAGAATGTGGAGTTTTTTGACTTGTATAACCAGTATGCTTCGCTGTTTGGCACCATACGGTATGACAGGTGTACGTTCACGAACTTTGTGCCGGTGCTGAACGGCGGGTCGTATAACTCGTTTGTGGGGCACGAAATCGTGTTCAACGACTGTGTGTTCAATGCAACGGAGAAGAAGAACTATTTCATACGTATGTCGGGTTTAGGGACTGAGGTCAATGAACGCCATGAGTTGGCGGCGAAGGCCCTGCCCAATGTGCGGATCAGAAACCTAGTGGTTAATTTGACCGAAGGTGCGGACTATTTCTATCTGTTCCACACCAGTGCGGTAACGAAGAATGTGAAATCGATAGGCTTTGTCTCGGCTATTTCGATTGATGGAATGACCGTGGTGGAGGATGCGAACAAGGCATTCAAAGGGATGGCATTGAGCAATGTGCAGCTGAATACGGCCAGACCAGTGGAATGTACGGTGCAGAATGTGGAAGTGAGGAGGGCTGGCGTGGCTGTGAAGTCCTCGTCTGTTTCCAGTGCCAAAGCTGCCGTGCTGAAGGCGAATATGCCGTTGAAAGGCGGCAAGGCCGTGCTACGCAAAGCGGAGGGGCTTCGACAATGAAATTGTATCATCATCTATAATCATTCAAAAACGATGGGTCTGATTTTACGTTATTATAAATGGCGTCATCCGGGTGTGCCGGAAGACAAGATCCCTGCAAGGTATAAGATTTCGCTGTGGGATGGCATCAAGAAACCAATTCGCAAGTGGTTCTCGGCTGTGCTTATCCCTACGATTCCCTTTAGCAATCTGCGCATAAGTTGCTATAGATTAGTTGGTTACAAAATAGGGGGGGGTACTTTTATAGGTATGCGTTGCTACCTGGACGACCTCTGCTATGATAAGATTGAGATTGGCAAGAACGTCACTATCTCGTATGGCGTATATTTCGCCTGTCACGGACGGAAGCAGGGGCACAACAAGATTGTAATCAAAGATGGAGCATATATCGGGATGCACTGCTCGATCATTGCTCCGCAGGATATTGAGATTGGCGAGAAAGCGATTGTGGGTACACATAGCCTGGTGAACCGCTCGGTGGAGCCGGGAGCTATTGTAGGCGGTGTACCTGCGAAGCCGCTGCATAAGAAAGGAACAGATTAGAGATTTTGAGTTTGGATACGAAAGATATAAATCAAGAGGCGTTTTTCGACCTCCTCCGTGCCGGCCTCTGGGAAAAGGAAGTCCGGCTAGCACCATACGGAGAGATAGACTTCTCGGCAGTCCTTGACCTGGCCGAGGAGCAGAGTGTGGTGGGACTTCTCGCCGCTGGCATCGAGCACGTGGTGGATGGTAAGCCGCAGAAGAAGGATGTGCTGCAGTTCATCGGCCGCACAGTGCAACTGGAGCAGCGCAACCAGGCGATGAACTATTTCATCGGCGTGCTGGTGGAGAAGATGCGTGAGGCGGGAATCTACACGGTGCTGGTGAAGGGGCAAGGGGTGGCGCAGTGTTACGAGCGACCGCTATGGCGGGCCTGCGGTGACGTGGATTTCTTCCTGGACGATGAGAACTACGAGCGGGCGAAGAGGTTCCTGAAGCCTCTGGCAGCCTCGGTGGAGGAGGAGTATGTGCGGGAGAAGCATCTGGGGATGACCATCGACCCGTGGGTGGTGGAGCTGCACGGGAGGCTGTACAGCGGTCTGTCGGCAAGGATTGAGCGGGAGCTGGATGATGTTCTGCGCGAGACGTTCGAGAAGGGGAGCGTACGCATCTGGAGGGACGGCGAGACGGAGGTGCCGCTGTTGGCGGTGGAGAACGATGTGTTCTATGTGTTCACGCATATCCTCCAGCATTTCTACAAAGGGGGCATCGGCTTGCGGCAGATCTGTGACTGGTGTCGGCTGCTGTGGACGTACCGTTCGGAGATTGATGTGGAGAAGCTGGAAGGACGGCTGCGTCGGGCCGGACTGATGACGGCCTGGAAGGCGTTCTGTGCTCTGGCGGTGTTTTATCTGGGTTTACCGTTTACTGTTGACGGTTTACTGTTGGATGGAGAGAAGGAGTTAGAGAGGTATCGGCAGAAGGCGGACAGGATTATGGAGTTTGTGCTGATGTCGGGGAACTTTGGACATAACCGCGACCATTCGTATTTTGAGAAGTACCCGTATCTGATAAGGAAGTACGTCTCGTTTGGACGCCGTGTGGGGGATCTCGCCCGCCACGCAAGGATATTCCCGCTGGACTCGGTGCGGTTTTTCCCGGCGATGCTGGTGAATGGGGTGAGGAGTGCGATGAATGGTGAAGGATAAAAGATAATACTTATGATACTGAAATGGATATTTGACAGAGTGGTCTCGCTGTTGGGACTGCTGATTCTGTGGCCTGTGCTGCTGGTGGTGGCCATTCTGATAAAGGTGAAGATGCCGGGAGGGCCGGTGCTGTTCGTGCAGAAGCGTGTGGGGAAGGACGGGAAGTTGTTTAACTGCCATAAGTTCCGGACGATGACGGTGAAGCATAATGGTAGCACTGTATCTGTGGCGGGTGATAGTAGGATTACTCCGCTTGGGGCTAAATTGCGGCACTGGAAGCTGGATGAACTTCTTGGTCTTTGGGATGTGCTCATTGGCAACATGAGCTTCGTCGGGCCAAGGCCTGATGTGCCGGGGTATGCGGATAAACTCCAAGGTTCAGATAAGGATGTTCTGAAACTGAGACCTGGTATTACGGGACCGGCAACACTGAAATACCGTTTGGAAGATGAGATGATTTCTGAGTATGTGGCTCAGAAACAGGCTGCAGGTGATAATCGGCCTATGCAGGAGATAGCTGTGGAGTACAATGATACTGTCATCTATCCTGATAAGGTGCGATTAAATTGCTATTACTACCACCACTACTCGTTCATCAAGGATATTCAGATGATTCTTTGCACGGTGCTGGGGAAGAAAATGAAGTATGCGGGGGAGGAGATATGATTATTGAAAATCAAATAAACTTATAACTTATTATGTCTGAAAGAAAGAGAATTTACCTATGCCTGGCTCACATGAGCGAGGACGGAATGGAGCAAAAGTACGTGAAAGAAGCATTCGATACGAACTGGGTGGTGCCTCTTGGCCCGAATGTTAACGGCTTTGAGAAGGACCTGGAGGAATTCATAAGCCCATCCCCAACCCTTCCCCAAGGGAAGGGAGCTGGAAAGCGAGTGGTGGCTTTGAGTGCTGGTACGGCGGCAGTGCATCTGGGACTGTTGAACTGTGGTGTGAAACCGGGGGATGAGGTGATAGTGCAGAGCTTTACGTTCTGTGCATCGACGCATCCTGTGACTTATCTTGGAGCTACACCGGTGCTCGTGGATTCGGAGCCGGACACTTGGAACATTGACCCGGAATTGTTGGAAGAGGCGATCAAAGACCGTATTGCCAAGACAGGGAAGAAGCCTGCGGCTATCGTGCCGGTGGCTCTGTATGGTATGCCGTACAAGGCTGACCGCATCATGGAGATTGCGAACAAGTACGGGATTCCCGTGGTGGAGGATGCTGCTGAGGGTTTCGGTTCTCGTTATAAGGGACAGGTGCTTGGTACGTTTGGCAAGTATGGTGTGCTGTCGTTCAATGGCAACAAGATGATTACGACCTCTGGTGGTGGTGCGTTGATTACGGAGGATGAGGAGCATTGGCGCGAGATCATGATGTATGCTACGCAGTATCGTGAGAGTTATCCGTACTACCAGCATGAGAAGATTGGGTATAACTATCGTATGAGTAACATCTGCGCAGGCATCGGCCGTGGGCAGATGACGGTTGTGAATGACCACCTTGCTCATCACAAGCATGTGCAAGGGCTGTATGAACAGTTGTTAGCAGATGTGAAGGGCGTTACTGTTCATAAGCAGCCCGATGTAAGATGTAAGATGGCTGATGGAAGAGAAATTCCTGTATATGATTCGAACTACTGGCTGTGTACCATCACCATTGATGAGAACGTGAAGGTAAAAGGTCAGGAGGATGCATATAAGACCATCGTGACAGGTGCTGTCGGTGGTGCTGCTGGTGTCATCCATGCTGCTGAGTCTGCTCATACCGATTGTGAACCGAATGCCAATGTGGAGGCTATGCGTGTGGCTCTCGATAAAGCACAGATCGAGGCTCGTCCGGTATGGAAGCCGATGCATAAGCAACCGTGCTATTGCGCTCCGCTAAATGATAAAGGAGAAATGATAAAAGAGAAATTGTCATGCGGCGCAATTTGTCAGACATTTGCAACGAGCGTGGCGTATGTCAACGGTGTGTCGGAGGCAATCTTCAAGGTCGGCATGTGTCTGCCTGCCGGTCCGTATGTCACGGATGATGATGTGAAGTACATCGTGGAGACTATCAAGGCAAATATCATCGGATGAAGTTGTCGATAGAAGTGTCACACAGAAAGCACGGAAAGCACGGAAAGGGGCGCTTCGCTTAAAATTGATCAAAAATCGGAGAGAAAATAGTTAAGCGAACACTCGCTCGGCTCTGCCGCTTTTACCAAGGCGATAGCTGACTAAAAGAATTTTAGGAATAGTACGAAAATCATTGGATTAAGGCAATTCGGTCATTGAACTGTTGGTGGAGATCATCAATGGGGATATGACCGGTTGTTGTTTTTAGAAAGTGGCTAATCAGCGGGAGGAGTGATGAGTGCGGTGAGAAAGGAGAAAACCCTGCGGAAAACCGCAGGGAGCGGTGACTGATATGACGATTTGTGATGACAAAGAAAATGCTCCTCGACACAAGAAAATGTCCAGAAGCAATCTAAAGACTCAAAATGAGCAAGCACAAGTCAAACCCTATTCGGCGAATGCCGAAGACCAATTCGGTAGTACCTTAAATGAACCAACCTACTAAGGTGACGAATAAGCTGATTACTTCAACGATTGTTGAAAACAGCCTGAATAGTTCTTTCTTCTTCATATTTGTTTCGTTTTTTTTTTATATCTATCTTTTTGTACTGCAGATTATACTGCAACTTTTCGATTTAGTTTTTAAGCTTGCAGCATTTTTTCTTAAAAATCTGTTGTTCTTTCTTAAAATATACTATTTAACACGAATATTTCAAGAGATAATTGAAGGGTTTTTGAGCATAATGAGTTATCATGTTTGATCGTAAGGAATCTTCAGAAGGGTGCTATTATCCAACATTTTTATGCATGGATCTGGATACTAATGATAATTTGCAATATTTGTTACATTATCCACAGAATCCGTGTACTGAGGCTTTGTTTTTGCATGAATACATTCATTATCTTCAAGATTTGACGACTGTTTCAGGTTATGTGCTCACGCTAACCTAAAAATGACCCCCTTGCGCTAATTGAAAAACGACCCCCTTGAAGATCGCCAGAGATCAGCAACGTAGGGGGTGCCTCGGGTCTGCGCAAAATATCATACACATATACCCGATACACTGCCTTACAATTATTAACTTTGCAGTTCTTAATCATAGAGACTGCGCAACAATGATATCAGTGTATCGCAAGAAAGAAATTCTAAATTATCACATCGTCTATGGCTATGGTGCCAAGAAGATCAGGACTGAGATGCTCAAGGCTGGCAAGAAGCCGGCTTCGCGTGGCGTAATACGTCGCCTTATAAACACCTACGAGCATATCCTTAAGACGCAGGGATTGAAAGCTGCCGATTCCTATTATTCAAAGGAGGAAGAGTTCCATACACCTCAGAGAGAACGTACAAAGTTGGACGCCAAAGCTCGCCAGTACATTGAGGACTGCCTTGAGGAAAACAAGAGGAAGATAGCAGAGGGCAACCGTAAGCAATGTATGGATCTTCAGCGTGTTTGGGAGATACTGTGTGAGGATATGGGCTATACGTTCTGCTACTCAACAGTTACTGCCTATGCCCGCTCATACGTATCAAGACAGGTACCGAAGAAGAGCAAGGAATGCTATATCCGCCAGTACCATCCTGCCGGTGAGGAGTGTCAGTTTGACTGGGGCGATGTAAAACTGAAGATAGGCAGCAGGGCGGTAACTGTCCGCATGGCCGTGTTTACGCTTCCGCACAGCAATTACCGTAAGGCCTATCTGTTCATCCGTGAGCATACGCTTGCCTTCAAGGAGTCACACCGTGACTACTTCCATGATATTGGCCGTATTCCTCAGCGTATGGTCTATGACAACATGAAGGTAGCAGTAAAGTCCTTCGTTGGAACGGAGAAGAAACCAACAGAGGCTCTTCTGGATCTGTCCAGTTTCTACGGCTTCGAGTACAGGTTCTGCAACGCCCGCAGCGGTAATGAGAAGGGTAATGTGGAAGAGTCGGTAAAAGTAGTCCGCAAGGAGGTATTCTCCGTGTGTGATAAGTTCTCCTCGCTTCAGGATGCTCAAGAGTATCTAAACAAGGGCTGTGAGCGTCTGAACGGAAAAGGAAAAAGCCTTGCCACGGAAGACATTGTCCGTCTGGCAGAAGAGGATTTTGCCGCTATGAAACCTTGGAAAGACGATATTGCCTGCTTCATGCTGGAGGAACGCCAGGTAGACAAGTACGGAGTCATCACTGTGGAGAAGTCATTCTACTCTGTGCCGGACAGCCTTGTGGGAAAGACGGTACATGTGCGCATTTATACTAACAAGATCGAAGTCATCCACAATGGTCAGGTCGTAGCTGAGCACGACAAAACAGGGAGAGGAGAATGGCATATACTCCTTGAACATTATCTGCACACGCTAAGCTACAAACCTGGCGCCCTGAAGAACGCGGAAGCGCTCAGACAGGCGCCGGAGGGCATCAGAAGAGTCTTCTTTGGATGCTTCCTCAACGCCCCCAGGGACTTTATCGAGCTGCTGTTCTTCGCCAAGGGAAAGGGCATTGTCTATAATGATATCGTAGAGGCGTATGACAGCTTAAAGAGAAGCCATGTCAGCAACATAGACCTCCGGCTGATAAAGGACAAACTTCTGCCTCAGGAGGAGAAGTCTTCTGCCGTCATTATACAAATGAGCCAGTCGTCTGAGGAGATAGAGCTGCAGGCGGAAAAGGGCCTTAAAACCCTAACCGGTATTATGAATCTTCAAGCTACAACTTATGGCACAAAATGAGAAAGAACTGATGAGTGTCTCAGCACTGACCAGAGAGTTGCATATGAGAACTGTCAGAAACCTCTATGACCAGTATCTGGAACAGGCCAAGGCAGAGGGATGGGATTACGAGAAGTTCCTCCGCTCTCTGCTGCAGGCAGAGTACGAGCAGAGGCTACAGAACAGCCAGCAGAAAAGGCTGAAGACGGCAGGCTTCCCACAGTATAAATATCTGGAAGACCTTGACCGCAATGAACTGCCGGAAGGCGTCAAGCCCAGACTCTCAGAACTCGAGAGCCTTGACTTCGTGCGGCAGGGACATAATGTAGTGCTCTATGGTAATCCGGGAACTGGAAAGACCCATTTAGCCATCGGCCTTGGCATAGAGGCTTGTAAGAATCGTATGAGCGTCATGTTTACGTCAGTTCCACACCTTATCACACAGATCAAGGAATGCCGGTCACAGCGTACATTGCACGCACTAGAGACACGCTTTAAGCGCTATGATCTTGTCATCTGCGATGAGTTCGGATATATGGCATGCGACAAAGAAGGAGGTGAGCTGCTCTTTAATCACCTCTCGCTCAGAACGGATACAAAGTCCACTATTATCACTACAAATCTATCCTTCGACAGATGGGGAGAGATCATCAAGGACAAGATCCTCGTAAATGCTCTTGTGGACCGCTTGACTCATAATGCATATCTGATCAATATGAATGGGGAGTCATACCGACTAAAAGAAACGAAAAAGTTTAATCAAAAATTACTTCAAAAAGATGAAAAATAAAAAGAATTTATTACCTTTGCAGCCGTGACCTGAAAGGGGGTCACTTTTATATTAGCAAAGGGGTCACTTCTTAATTAGCGCATGCA
>Ga0310695_10014712_pt1 | contig 10527 bp, 5 predicted proteins | sample RumenRJG_04DNA_FD_203882 | JGI IMG/M metagenome (GOLD analysis project Ga0310695, IMG submission 203882) | Bovine rumen microbial communities from Lethbridge, Alberta, Canada - RJG_04 (v2) (version 2) | ecosystem: Host-associated > Mammals > Digestive system > Stomach > Rumen | place: Canada... | reverse complement strand
TTCATCCAGATGCACATGCCGACCTCGATCTTCGCGGGGTTGATCATGTTGCCGGGGATGACCTTGTTGCGGATCGTGTAGTACGTCGTCGCCGAATTCCACTTCGCGCCCGCGATCTGCGAGGCGGTGACGCCCTTGCTCACCGCGCCCTTCATCGTGTAGCCCTGCGCCTTCAGGTCTTCAATCGTCACCGGGATTCGGCGGAACGGCTTCGCCGGCTGCGACGGCGGTTTCGGCGGCGGCTTCGTCGGCGACGCAGGTTTTGCCGCAACAGCCGGTTTCGGCGCGGGCTTTGCCGCCGGTTTCGGCGGGGCCGGCTTTGGCGCCGCCTTCACCGGCGCCGTGCCGTAGACGCCCTTCATCGTATCCACGTTCCCGTAGAGCACCTTCGCAAGATAGTCGTCGCCGACCGTCAGCCGCTTCGCGCGCGTGTCGGGGTCGACGGCGACGCGCGATTTGAGCTCCAGCACGCGCCGCACGCTCGGCATCGCGAAGAGCATTCCGCAGCGCTTGCGCCCGCGATGCTTCTTCTTCTGCCACTTGTTGGGCGCGCCGTAGGCGACCTGGCTGTGCGTGACGACCTTGTCGTCCGTAAGGTGGTACATCTTCTTCAGGTCCTTGACGAGGTCGCGGATCGCGCGCAGCTGCACAAGCGGCATCTCCTTGTCGTGGTAGCCCACGCATTCGATGCCGATGGAGAACTTGTCGACGTCCTCCTTGCCGTTCCACATCGAGCGGCCCGCGTGGAACGCCTCGCGGTCGCGGTCGACGATGCGGTAGACGGCCCCCTCCTCCGTGACGAGGAAGTGGCATTCGCCGCGCTCGGACACCTTGACGAGCGACCCGCGCGCCGGCGCCTCGGTCGTGTGCAGGACGATGAGCTCCGTCGACCGGCGGATCTTGCGCTCGGGGTTGCGCGGCGAGCGGTAGCGGTTCGACGCGTCGATCGCGGCGGCGTCAAGCGCGGCGAGGACGGCCAGCGCGGCCATCAGCAACGCCTTCGCGAAGAAGCCCCGCGCCGCCGCCATCGGTGCTAGCTCCGCGCCTTGAGGAAGTACTTGTACGCCGGATCGTCCGTCACGTCCGCGAAGGGATAGCCGATCTCGGCGAGCGCCGCGGCGAATTCGCCGCGCTCGGCCTTCGGCACCTGGAAGCCGGCGAGCACCTTGCCGTGGTCCGCGCCGTGGTTGCGGTAGTGGAAGAGCGAGATGTTCCACCGCCCGGCGATGACCTTGAGGAAGTTCATGAGCGCGCCCGGCTTCTCCGGGAACTCGAATGTGTAGACGACCTCGTTGACGATGCCGGACGAGCGGCCGCCGACCATATGGCGCACATGCTCCTTCGCGAGCGCGTTGTCCGAGAGGTCGATGCAGTGGCTGCCCGTCGCGCGGATGCGCTTCTGGAGCGCCTTGCGCGCGGCGAGATCCTTGACGGAGACGCCGACGAAGATGTGGGCGAGGAAGCCGTCGCCCATGCGGTAGTTGAACTCGGTCACGCTGTGCCGGCCGATCGTCTCGACGAACCGGAGGAAGCTGCCGGGCTGCTCGGGGATCGCGCAGTCGAAGATCGCCTCGCGCCCCTCGCCCAGCTCCGTCTGCTCCGAGACGAAGCGGATGCGGTCGAAGTTCATGTTCGCGCCGGAGATGACGCAGGCGTACGTCTCGCCCTTCTTCGCGGCCTTCTTCGCCGCCGCGAGCGCGAGCGCGCCCGCCGGCTCGCACACCGCGCGCGTCGCCTCGAAGATGTCCTTGATCGCCGCGCACGTCTCGGCGGTCGTCACGCGCACGATGCCGTCGAGGTACTCGCGGCAGAGGCGGAACGTCTCCTTTCCGGGCTCCTTCACGCAGACGCCGTCCGCGAACAGGCCGGGGTTGTCGAGCGTCACGCGCCGGCCCGCCCGGATCGAGCGCGACATGCAGTCGGAATCCTCCGGCTCCACGCCGTAGACCTTCACGCCGGGCCGGACGGACTTGATGTAGGTGGCGACGCCCGCCGCGAGGCCGCCGCCGCCGATCGGCACGAAGACCGCCGTCAGCTCGCGCGGCGCCTGCTCGAGAATCTCCTTGCCGACGGTGCCCTGGCCCGCGATCACGTCGGGATCGTCGAACGGCGCGATGTAGGTGTAGCCGTGCGCCGCGATCTGGCGGTGCAGCTCCTCGTACGTGTCGGAGTAGCTGTCGCCGAAGAGGACGATGTTCGCGCCGAGCGCCTTGACGGCCGACGTCTTGATCTCCGGCGTCGTCACCGGCATGACGATCGTCGCCTTGACGCCCAGCTTCTTCGCCGAGAGCGCCACGCCCTGCGCGTGGTTGCCCGCCGAGGCGCAGATCACGCCCCTGGCGAGTTCCTCGGGCCTCAGCTGCGACATCTTGTTGTACGCGCCGCGGATCTTGTAGCTGTGGACGCTCTGCAGGTCCTCGCGTTTCAGAAGGAAGCGGCAGCCGAACTTCGCCGAGAGCGACGCCGCCTCGTCGAGCGGCGTCTGCGCGGCGACGTCGTAGACCGTCGCGTTCAGGATTTTCGTCAGGTAGTTTGTCATGTTAGACTTCTTCCGCGGCGGCTTCCGCGGCGACTTCGCCGAAATCGATGTCGGGGAACACGTCCTTCGCCTGCTTGATGAGGTCGGGATACGTCTTGACCGCGTCCTTGATGAGCACGTCGCCGAACGCCGCCGCCGAGGGATCGTCCGAGCAGACGAGCCGCATCGTCAGCGCCGCGCCGACCATCGCCTCGCCCCAGTCCTTGAGGCTCAGCTTCGGGTTGCCGTTGATGCGGCCGTTCTTGACGAACTTGTTCAGCACCTCGTTGAACGACGTGTGCTGGTCGCGGTAGAACTTGATCCACGACAGCTCCGTCTCCTTGCCGCCCGCCTTCTTGACGTAGTAGAGGTTGGCGGCGGTCGTCCGGGTGACGGTGCAGCCCTTGAGCTTGCCCTTGGCGAAAGTGTAGTCCTTGAGGTTGCGCCCGAGCACGGTCTGCACCGCCTCCATCGCCGCCACCTTCCGGAGCTCCGCCCGGTAGGCGAGCTCGCCCTCCGGCGTCTCGCATTCGCCCTGCGCGGCCTCCAGCTGGCGCCGGGCCGACTTCCAGTCCAGCAGCGCGAAGGTGCGCCCGGCCGCGAGCCCGTCGAACTTCGCCTTGGCGCCCTCGACCTCCGCCTGGATCTTCGCGGCCTTGGCCGCCGCGAGCGCCTCCCGCCGCGCCTTTTCGGCGGCTTCGGCCTCCTCCTTCGCCAGCCGTTCGGCTTCCGCGGCCGCCTCCTCGCGCAGACGGCGGACGGTCTGGTCGATCAGCTTCTTGCTGCGGCCGTTGATGAGGCCCTTGTTCTTCTGCACCGTCTCGACGTCCTTCGAGACCTTGATCGACTCGTAGCGGCCCGTCAGCTCGTTGTTGCGATCGACGAACCGGTCCATCGCCGCGCGGTCTTCGCCCGTCGTCTCGAGCGCCTGGTCGATGTCGGCGAGGAGCGTCCGGATCGCCTGGCCGATGCGGATCGCGCACGCCTCGCACTGGTACGCCTTCTCCCACAGCCCGTTGATGTCGGTCACGACGGCCGGCGGCTCCGTGGACTTGCCGTCCGCGTCCACCTTCGGCGCGTCGGCCGCCGGTTCCGCCGGCGCGCCCGCCATCTCCCCGACCGCCTGCGTCATCGCGCCCGCCATCTCCCCGACGGCCTGCGTCATCGCGCCCGCCATGGCGGACACCATGTTCGAGGCCGTCGCCGCGTCCACGCCGGGCGGCAGCTGCCCGGCCGCGCCCGGGGCCGGCGCGTTCGTCGCGGCGATCGCCGCCAGCAGCTCCGCCGTCGGCGGCGGCTGGAGCAGGTCGATCACGCTCTTTGAATAGCGCTCGGACAGAATCTGCCGGAGCTGGTCGGTCGGCCGCCGGCAGTCCGCCACCGCCTCCGCCGCGAACTTCTCGAAATTCTCCGCAAAGGCGACCGCCTGCGAACGCAGCTGCCGGAGGTTCGTCCGCGTGTCGCTGAAGCCGCGCGCGATCTGCGCCTGCTCCTCGCGCACGCGCGCCTTTTCGGCCGACACCTGGTACCAGACGAGTCCGCCGACGACCGCGCCGATGAGCGCGATCACGCCGACGACCACGCCGACGACCTTCAGCCCGAGGCCGCCGCCCTCCTCCTCATCGTCGTCCGTCGTCTTCTGCGGCGGATGATGACGCGCCGGCAGCGCGGCGGGCGCGCCGTCGTCGAGCTCGGGCACGTCCTCCCCCGCGGGCTTGACCTTGAAGGTCTTCTTCTTCATGACGAGCTTCTTGGTCCGCGTCGTCGTCGTGCCGGCCGGCTTCGCGTCCGCCGTCACGGACGGAATCGGCGAGGTCAGCGACAGGCCCGTCGCCATCACCTTCTTGAACTCCTCCAGCAGCGCCTCGAAGCTCGGGAAGCGGTTCTTCGGATCTTCCGCCAGCATCGTCATCACGAGCGCGTCGATCTGCGGCGAGATGCCGGGCCTGAGCTCGCTCGGCTTCTTCGGCGGCCCCTGGAAGCGCTTCTTCACGACCGCGATCGCGTCCTCGCCGTCGAACGGCGGCACGCCGGTGAGCGCGTGGTAGATCGTCCCGCCCAGCGCGTACATGTCGGCGCGGTAGTCGACGGGCTGCTTGCGGACCTTCTCCGGCGCGATGTAGTAGGGCGTGCCCCAGATCTCGTCCGTCTCCTTCTGCATCGCCGCGAGGCCGAAGTCCACCAGCTTCGCGTTGCCGTTCGCGTCCAGAAGCACGTTCTCGGGCTTGACGTCGCCGTGCACGAGCCCCTGGTCCGCGGCGCACCGCAGCGCCTGCGCCACCTGCTCGCAGATCTTCATGACGCGCGGGATGTCGATCTCCGCGCCCTTGGCCTTCATGAGGCCTTCCAGCGAGCCGCCCGCGACGAGCTCCATCGCGATGTAGGGCATCCCCTCCGAAAAGCCGTAGGAATAGACCTGCGCAATGTTCGGGTGGATGAGCCGCGCCACCGCCTGCGCCTCGCGCTTGAACTTCTCGACGAACTCGGGGTCGCTGCCGTACTCCTTGAGCATGACCTTCACCGCCACGGGACGGTCGAGCATCTTGTCGCGCCCCATGTAGACGCCGCCCATGCCGCCGCGGCCGAGCTCGCGCTCCAGCATGAAGTTGCCGTTGTCGCCGAACGGACCCGGTGTCTTGATCAACTGTTCTTCGCTCATTTTATCCTCCCGATTCGAGGGTTGACGATTGGCCAGAAAACGCATGCCGCCGTGCCGCGCAGCTTCGAGCCGGGGACCGCGCCCCAGTAGCGGCTGTCGAAACTCATCTGCGCGGGATAGGAATTGTCGCCGCAGGCGAAATACGCATCGGGCCCGAGCGTGACCGCGCCCGTCATCGGCCCCGCGTCGTAGCGCGGCGACACCTCGCCCGCCGCGCCGGTCTCGGGCTTCAGCGACGGCTGGCGCACGCCGTCGATGTACACGGCCGCGTCCTTGATCTCCAGCGTGTCGCCGCCCTTCGCGGTCAGGCGCTTGATGTAGTGCGTCCCCTGCGCGAGCCCTTCGATCCCCGTCGTGGAAAAGACCATCACCTCGCCGCGCCGCGGCTGCCGGAAGTTCCACAGCCACCGGTTCACGAAGATGAAGTCGCCCTTCCGGACGCGCCCGCACCAGATGAGGTCGCCCTTGTTCACCGATGCGCCGTCCACCGCGCGGAAGTTCATCGCGTCCGTCGGAATCTTGGCGATGCCGATCGCGTTCTCGTATTCGTTTTCCGCGACGAGGCCCGCGAGCCACCGCACGAGCGACTTCAGCCCCCGGCGGTTCGTCTCGGGATGGTGGAGCGAATTGACGACCATCAGGTCGTAGCAGCCGTCGCCGCGGGCCGCCACGCGCACCGTGCCGCTCCACGGCGCGCGGAACTCCTTGTATGTCTCGCCCGTGAGCGCGAACTTGAAGAAGCTCAGCACCGGCAGGTCGAAGACGCCGTCCGCGCCCGGCTCGGCCGCCACGGTGTAGTTGCCGTAGAGCGTCGGGCGCATCGAGCCCGTCGGGATGTTGAACGGCTCGTAGAAGTAGGCGCGGAAGCACATCGCGACCGAAATCGCGACGACGAGCGTATCCAGCCACTCGCGCCCGATCGCCTGCCAGGTCCCGCCCGGCGACTCCTTCTTCTTCGCGTCGTCCATCGCCGTTTACTTCTCCTGCACCTTCGTCGGCAGTTCGCCGATCAGATCGTCCAGCCGCTGCAGCAGCGACAGCGCCATGTTCTGGACCGCCACGTCCTTGGGATCGTCGCCCAGACGCTTCAGGACCGGCTTCGCCTTCTCCAGCTCACCCGCCAGCTTCTTCGCCTCGCTCGCACTCTTCGCGCGGAAGTCGGGCGCGGCGCAGCGCCGGAAGAGCGCGTAATGGCGGTAGAGCGACGCGATGCCGGGATGCGCCTTCTGGATCCGGTCCTCGTAGTCGGACAGCGCGCGCTTCATCGACGGGAAGCGCCGCGACAGCTCCTCGAAGTCATAGAGGGCCGCGCAGGGCGACGTCTTGTATTCCCTGAGGATCGCAAACACCAGATCGCCCCGGCGCTGCTCGAGCGCGTCCGACAGCCGCTGCGCCTCCGCCGCGATTTCGGGATGCTTGTTCACGATCGCCTTCTTGAGCGACGTCTGGAACGGCGCGAGGCTCTTCCCGCCCGCCACCGCCGCGTCGAAGCCCTTGACGTGCTTCACCTCGCCGACGTAGCCGTAGTACGGCCGCCAGGCGGGCAGCGCCGCCGACGCCTTCGCGATCGCGGCCTTGACCTCCTTGACCGTCTTATCCTTGACGACCTTGCCCTTGTAGATCGGCTCCGTCCCCTCCGGCGGCATCACGTACACGTAGGGCCGCTCGCCCTGGCAGTCCGGCGCGCCCTCGAACGTCACGAACCCGTAGAAGCTGCACGCCCGCATGGCCAGCTCCTTCTTGAGCGATTCGTTTTCGAAGACGTGCGTCTTCAGCCGGTCCTCGGCGAGGTCGTGGAGGTTGTAGACGGCGACCACGTCGCGCTTGACGGGCGAAAAGTCCCAGTCGGTGTGGCCGTTCGGGTTGAACGCGAGCGCCTGGAGCGGCATCGTGGCCTTGATCTGCTCCGCGGCCTTGGACGCATCGACGTCGATGACGATCGTGAAGCGCCCGCGCAGATCGCCGGGCGCGAACAGCCGCGCGTTCTTCGTGCCCTTGACGGAGTCGAGCCCCGTCCACTTCACGAACCCGTCCGCGACGGGCGCGGCCTCCATCTTCCTGACCTCGCGAATCCACTCTTCGATCTTCTCCCGCACCGCGTCTTCCGCGCTGGACTTCCGGCCGCCGCGCCGCGCCGCGCACGCCGTCGCCGCGAGACATGCGACGAGGAGAAGGACCGCGATCTGTCTGACCGTCCGCTTCATGGTCACGCCCTGTAGTTCGGTGCTTCTTTCGTGATCGTGATGTCGTGCGGGCGCGCCTCGCGCTGGCCCGCCGCCGTCACGCGGTAGAACCGGCCCCGCTCCTGGAGCTCGGCGATCGTCTTCGTGCCGCAGTAGCCGAGCGACGCGCGCAGCCCGCCGCAGAACTGCGTCATGATGCTGTGGACGCGGCCCGAGTACGGCACCATGCCCTCGATGCCCTGCGGCACGAGATCGTCCTCCGCCTCGTTGTCCTGGAAGTAGCGCGCGCGCGAACCCTTGCCGTTCTTGAGCGCCGCCATCGACCCCATGCCGCGGTAGACGACGTACTGCCGCCCGTTCGAGTAGATCTTCTCGCCCGGACTCTCCTCCGTGCCCGCGAGCACGCTGCCGAGCATCACCGAGTCCGCGCCCGCCGCGAGCGCCTTGGGGACGTCGCCCGACAGCTTGATGCCGCCGTCGGCGATCACCGCCACGCCCGTGCCCCGGAGCGCCTTCGCCGCGCTGTACACCGCCGTCAGCTGCGGGATGCCGACGCCGCAGACGACGCGCGTCGTGCAGATCGAGCCCGGCCCGATGCCGACCTTGACCGCGTGCGCGCCGCACTTGGCGAGCGCCACCGCCGCCTCGCCCGTGGCGATGTTGCCCGCGATCACGTCCACCTTCGGATAGTGCCTGACGATGTACTTCGTCATGTCCATGATGCCCTTCGAGTGGCCGTGCGCCGAGTCGACGACGACCGCGTCGACGCCCGCCGCCGCGAGCTTCTCCATGCGCGAGAGGTCGCCCTTGCCGCCCGAGACCGACGCCGCGACGCGCAGGCGGAACTTGTCGTCGCAGTTGTAGGACGGGTTGCGGTTCTCGACGAGGCGCTGCACGTCGGTGAAGCTGTAGAGGCCGACGACGCGGCCCTGGCGGTCGACGAGCGGCAGCTTGCCGACCTTCGCCGCGCGCATCAGGTCGTACGCCTTCTTGAGCGTCGTGTTCGGCGCGGCGGTGATCGGCGCTTTCTGCATCACGTCGCGCAGCTTCATCGCGTCCATCGGCGCGAAGCGCATGTCGGAGCTCGTGATCATGCCGACGAGCCGCTCCTGGTCGTCCAGCACGGGGAAGCCGTTGAACTTCAGCCCCATGCGCTTCTTCTCGGCGCGCAGGAAGCTGATGTCGTCGTTCTCGTGGAAGCAGATCGGCGTGGCGATGAGGCCGTTCAGGTAGTTCTTCACCTTCGCGACCTGCGCGGCCTGGTCGTCCTCCTCGAGGTTCTTGTGGATGCAGCCGATGCCGCCGGCGAGCGCCATCGCGATCGCCATCGCGCTTTCGGTCACGGTGTCCATCGCCGCCGACATGAACGGGATCTTCATCTGCGTGCGGCTCGTCAGTTTCGTCTCGAGCGAGGTGTCGTCGGGCAGAAAGTCCGCGTACTGCGTGACGAGCGTCACGTCATCGTAGGTCAGGCCTTCGTACGGGAAGGTCTTCATGAATGCATCCATGTACTTGTTCATAGCTATACTCCGTTCAAGGGCGCAACGCGTCCTTTACCCGCGCATTATACCAAAAAAAACGGCCGCCGCCAACTGCCGGCCGTCGGAAATTCATCAAAACGGAAGGCTCCGGACGCACCGTCCGAAGCCCTCCGGCGCACGAAGCGCCGGGCCGTCGCGAAAAGCCGCCCCGCATCAGCGGAAGAAGACGGCGAAGCCGATCGTTCCTTTGATTACGCCGTAGGACGTTCCGCCCGTCTTCACGGCCGACGCCGCCTTGCCGTCATCCGCGGCGACGGACGCAATCTTTCCCGAAATCGCGCCGTTGGAGACGGACAAGAACACGACCTTTTCCTTCAAGAGGTTCACCGCGCCGACGATATTCAGCACGACACCTTCGCCGATCGTCACGGGCCCGTCGAACACCGCCGGAACGATGGCGCCGTCTTCGCCGACCTCGATTGTGATCGAGCCGGTGATCGTGTAGCCCGTACCGCCCGTGATCGCGCCGCCGCCGACCAGATTTTCGATCACGACCGGCGCGCCGTCGAAGTCGGCCGATGCATTGTCCCCAAGTGCAAGAGTTCCGATGCTCGTTCCACCAACCGCCGCCGTCTCGACGCTCGAATCGACCCACTTGTTCTGGAGGTAGGAGCGGATGGCGGCCAATTCGGCGTTTTCGAGCCTGCGCGAATACGCGAGCGTCTCGCCCAGAACGCCTGCGCTAGGCGCGAGGTTGGCGCGACGGAAGCCGATGTTGACATAGACCGTTCCGCCGTCAAGGGCAAAAGAGTCGAATTCGCCCGCAAGAGTAGAAGCCTCCGCCGTCGCCCAATCGCCAGTGCCGTCCTTTGGCTTTGAAAGACCATGGCAGTAAAGGCCGGTGCCGTCGCCTTCGAAGTCAATTACGTCGATTATGTCGTGGCTGAGGCCTTGCGACAACACAACCTTGGGCGGACTCCATCCCGCTGCATGGATTCCGTTCGTAGTGCATGCGGCGGTGCAACGCACGTAGTCGTATGCCTGCTCCATTTGAATGGCGAACTTGCCATCTCCGTTCCAGTTTATGCCGGAATGGAACGCCACGGTATAGAGCTCCACGAGATTTTCAACCCAGCTTGCATCTTTCTGGTTCAACGCGCCAAGATCCTTGCTCCTGTAGCCGACAGAGACGACCGTGCGCCCCTGGTTTTCGGCGAGGTTCACCGTCCCGGCGGAGACGTAGCCGTAGTTGTTCGTGAACACGAGTGCCGTGAGTCCGTTCATCTTCCATTCGTCGGAGACGAAGCCGGTGTCGGCTTCGTTGTACGAAGCGGCATCCATCGCCGAGCCGAGCTTCGCGAGGTTGGCGACCTTCGTCACCTTTCCGTCGGCGTCCTTCGTGAGCGAATCGACGTTCGACGGGTCGTAGTGCGCGACGGCGTCGTGGAGGAGCGCGTTGAAGCTGTTGGGTATCTTGACCGAGCCGCCGGCAATCTTGATTGAACCGGCGGAGTAGTCGCTATAAGTCGTACCGTAGCTGAGCAGAGAGATGGTCCCGTCACCGCGGAATTCGACGCTTTCCGGCGTGACGACCGCGTTCACGACCGTGCCGGCAGATGAGACGACCAGCGTGTCGTCAATCGGGTCGCCCGCGTTGTTGAGGTCGAGCGTACCTTCAAGAACCGT
>Ga0310695_10014711_pt1 | contig 10527 bp, 5 predicted proteins | sample RumenRJG_04DNA_FD_203882 | JGI IMG/M metagenome (GOLD analysis project Ga0310695, IMG submission 203882) | Bovine rumen microbial communities from Lethbridge, Alberta, Canada - RJG_04 (v2) (version 2) | ecosystem: Host-associated > Mammals > Digestive system > Stomach > Rumen | place: Canada... | reverse complement strand
AAAATGATGCGTTTTTTTGCAGCTCTGCTGTACCGGCATTCTGATTCAATTCTGAAATATAATTAACCCTATATAGTCAGTATGATTTTTTTTGACACAATATCTAGTAATTATTGTTTGATTATGTAATAAACAATTTTTGTGAACTGTTTAAAAATTTGAATGCATAAAATACAAAAGAATTATGTTTTGTTTAATTTATACTCGATACTTGTCAAGTTAGAAAAACTGTGCTTTTTCTAACAAGAATTTTTTTCATTTGTTTGTTCAATTTATGGAGTAAAAATGCAACGTTCAAAAACTGGTTTGAAGTTTAAGCGTACATTGATGAGTGCTTCTGTAGCAATGGCAATTGCCTCTACTTTGGGCATTGTTGCGGCTCCTCAGGCTCAAGCGGTAGTAGCGGCAACTCATATCTATCACAATCATATGCCTAATTTCTGGCCTTATTATAATGTAGACGATTATGCCAAGACCAAGGTAGGCGATCCTATCCGTTACACATATGACGGTCAGGTTATCAGAATCAAGGAAAATCCTCCTTCAAGCTATACCTATTTCAATCCGACAACCGGAAAGGTAATGCCACATGATGATTTTCAGGCTTATTACCAGCACCATGCAAAACAGGGTGCATACAAGTCATGGCCAATTGAAACAGCCCAGAGCAACAGCGGAAGATATCCTTTAAGCGCCACACATGTAACCATGTCAGGTGCACTGATCAACAATCTTCAGAGCTTTGCCGATTTAAATATCGAAGGCATGGGATATGAACAGGGATGGGCCAACGGCTGGAAACAGGTGCAGCCAAGCCTCAAGACCCAGAACGGTTTCCCTGCACTGGATGCCATCCACTTTACCGGTCACCACAGTATGGGACCTCTGGTTGGACCTAAGTATTTCCTGAAAGATCTGATTTTCCAGAATGTAACACTGCAGCAGGATTACTTCCTCGGAAAGAATTTCGTATCATCAAAAGGTTATTTCCCGACAGAACTCGGTTTCTCCGAACGTCTGATTCCTACTTTGAGAAAACTGGGTGTTGAATGGTCTGTACTTGGTGATATTCACTATTCACGCGCATTAAAGGATTATCCGTACCTCGATGATCTGGGCAAGGATACTCTGGTTTCTCCTCCAAACAGAGCTGATCTGCAGAACACCTCCGATGAAGGCGACTGGAAAGCTCTGGCAATGGAACACGAACAGCAGACAACTTACAACAAATTCCCGTTTGCCACAACTCCTCACTGGGTTCAATATGTTGATCCGGAAACAGGTGCTGTATCACGTCTTGCCGGTATTCCTGTAGAACAGGCTGGTTCATGGCTGGAAGGCTGGGAAGGACAGGCCGCTCCTACAGCAATCATGGAATACGACAACAATTCAAGCCGTCCTCAGTACTTCGTAATTGCTCACGACGGTGATAACTCATCAGGTAGAGCCGGTTCAGGCGATACATGGATGAATTCCGGTAACTTTACCTATGCACAGAGCGGAGTGCTTGGCATCGGTGTAAATGAATATCTTGCAAAATATCCTATTCCTGCAAATGATGTTCAGCACGTTCAGGACGGTTCATGGATTGATACCCGTGACTCATCAGGCGACCCTACCTGGTATCACTGGCACATTCCTATGGGTGTATGGAAAGGACAGATCAATGATTTCAACACCGCAATGGGAACAAATTTCCAGATTCCTACGAACAATGACGGCACACCGTTCGGTCATGCCGTTTCAATGGAATTCGGTTATCATTATTTAGAGCGCAACTTTGCATTGCTGCAGGCTGCACAGAACTATGCCGAAACAGCAGAGCAGATCTGGCTGGATTCACATCCTAACTACTGGTCTCCAAAGACCGATGCGGAACGTCAGGTTACCTATGAAGGCAATCAGCTGAACCCTTACATGATGTCATTCCCGGTAAAGGGCGATGAAAACAATGATTACAAGGGCGGTGCAAACCCTGCCGAACTTGGCTGGTACTTCCTGATTGCTTCCATCGATTCAGGTTTCGGTTACTATGATGAAAACACCGACGATAACGTTAAGCCTACTTTAGGTTTCAACCAGTCTCTGTATTTCACAGAACCTTACGTTAAACAGCATATTGCAGAAGACCGCACAGGTCCTTCAATGTGGTGGGTTCAGCGCTATCCGTACAATCCGGGCAGCGGCAACGCATCCAAGGCTGAAGGTTGGACGCATGTTTATGCCGACAATGTATTTGTAATCTATACCTATGCATACGACGTTAGCGGCATCAAGGATGTAAAGGTTAAGATCCGTACCCACAAGGACAAGAGAATGTCTCCTACAGATATTGCTCCTCGTGTATACGATCCTGCATCATTGGGAAATATTCCTAACAACGATCCTTCCCAGGTAGGCGAATGGAAGACCTATGATACCCAGATGAGAGATTTATCTCCTGATATCAACGGTGTACCATGGCAGAAGAACGCCAACTCTGCAGTAATGGATGTTGTTCAGGCCAAGAAGATCGGTAATACCTACTATGCCTACATTGATGAATACCGTGATCAGCTGATTGACTACTACATGGAAGCCACCGATGAGAAGGGCAATGTTACCAGATCTGAAATCCAGTCTGTATACGTAGGTACCGGTAAATTCAAGAAGAGCGGCGGCAAGATCGTTGAGGATATCAACGGTGATATTGACGGTACTCACATGTTCTTTACCGACAACTTCACCGGTTTCGAGGACAGTCTGACTGTTTACGCAAAACCTGCCAATCAGAATCTGAGCGGTGCCACTGTTAAATACAAGGATCGCGGTTCCGATTCATGGAAGTCCAAGGAAGCTTCAGCCGTTCAGGGCGAAAGCAGCAAGTACTTCAAGGCAAGTGTATCCTACAAGAGAGATGCAGGATGCGCAGACATCAGAATCACCAATGACGGCGAAGGCTCACAGTATCCTAACGATGTATGTCTGAGTCAGGGTGTATACACCATCGATCAGGCTACAGGAAATGTAACCGAAGGCAAACCTGCAGATCTGGTTGCCAAGTCTACAATTTACTTCAAGCCTGTTTCCAGTCTGACCAATGTCTGCATTCACTACCGTTCACTGCCTGCATCTGCAGATTCCGGATGGACTACTGTACCGGGCGAGAAGATGGTATACAATTCATCCACAGGTTTCTGGGCTAAAGAGTTGTCTCTAGCAGACAATGCAGAAGGAATCGAATTCCTCTTCAATGACTGCGCTAACTCATGGTACAAGAACGCAAACGGCGGCAACTTTGTGGTTAATGAAGTAGCCAACTATGATGTTGACGGCACAACAGTTAGTCCTCATGCCGACGTTCCTGGTCCTGTTGCCAACAGGAACCCTGTTGCTGTTGTTACTCCTAGCAGCAAGACAATCACTCTCGGTGATTCAGTGGTTCTTGACGGTTCCCAGTCATACGATCCGGATGGAACAGTTGCTTCATACAAGTGGAGTACCGGCGAAACCACCAAGACAATCAAGGTTTCTCCAACCGCTACAAGCAGCTACTCACTGGTTGTAACAGATAACAAGGGTGCAACCTCAACCGCTGCCGCGGCTACTGTAACTGTTAAGATTGAACACAATGCAAATCCGATAGCTGAAATTTCATCTACCGGTCTGACAATCAATGCCGGTCAGTCAGTTACACTGGACGCTTCAGTATCACACGATCCTGACGGAAGAATTGTTGCATACAAGTGGAGCAACGGTGCAACCACTCCTGCAATCACTGTATCTCCTGCCGCAGATACCACATATCAGGTAGTTGTTACTGATGATAAGGGTGCAACCGACAGTGCCAGTGCAACAGTTGTTGTAATTCCTGCAAATGACAACAGACCTCCTGTTGTAAGCATTGAAGCTTCAAAGACTGAAATCAATGAAGGCGCTTCAGTTACATTGACTGCAAAGGCAACAGATCCTGACGGTGATCCATTGACCTATCAGTGGAACAACGGTGCTACAACTGCAACCATCACTGTTAAGCCAACAACCACAACCACCTATACTGTAACAGTATCGGACGGCAAGGCAAACGGCTCAGTTTCCCAGGATCAGACCATCATCGTTATACCTATCAGTGAAAACAAACAGGATCTTCCTGGCTTGTACTTCGCCGGTACAGCAAACGGCTGGTCTCATGACGCCATGACCTACAACAAGGATACAGATGAATGGACCATTGATCTGGTGCTTGACGGCAAGGGCGACAAGAACGGAGCACAGCGTTTCAAGGTAACTACAACTCCTAACTGGAACGGCGATGTTTACGGTTCTGCCGGTGACAAAGCCTTGTGCAAGGATCAGGCTTCCTGCGGTGATGTTGTGATCAGTGAAAAAGGCAGCTACAAGCTTGTTGTAAATGATAACAACCTGACATGGAACCTCATCAAGGCCGGCAATACCGCTCCTGTTGCAGCATTCGATGTTGAGATCAACGGTCTCAAGGTTAAACTTGTTAACAAGTCCACCGATGCAGACAATGATCCGTTAACCTACAGCTGGTCATTTGATGACGGTACAGGTTCAACATCAAAGGATGTTGAACACGAGTTTGCCAAGGCTGGTACATACAATATCATCCTGACTGCAAGCGACGGTACCGACAAGCATTCAGTGAACAAGGAAGTAACTGTTGATGTTGTTGTGTTTGAAAAGACTCTGCCTGCATTGTTCTTTGCCGGCACAACCAATGGCTGGACCCATGATGAAATGACATTCGATGTTCAGACCGGCGAATACAAGATTACTCTTGATTTAACCGGCAAGGCTGACAAGAATGGTGCACAGCGCTTCAAGGTTACCACAACCGGTGACTGGAAGGGTCGTGTATTCGGTACAGCCGGCGGCAACAAGTTGTGCGACAACCAGGCTTCATGCGGCGACGTATTCATCAGCCAGGTTGGTACATATGAACTTGCTGTTAACGACAGAGATCTGACATGGACATTGACTCCGGTTTCAGTTGGCAACCACGCTCCAGTAGCCAAGTTCTCAGCTGTTGCAACCAAGTTGAGTGTTGCTTTCAACAATCTGTCAACAGACCAGGACGGTGATGATCTGTCATACACATGGGATTTCGATGACGGTACAACCTCAAACGAAGCATTCCCTTCACATACCTTCAAGAATCCAGGTACATACAATGTAACTTTGAAGGCCAGTGACGGACAGGCATCTACCGAATTCACAAGCAAGGTAGTGGTTTCAGACAAATACATTCCTGCAACCAGAAGTGCAATGTACTTCGCAGGTACTGCCAATACATGGGGTCACACCGCCATGAATTACAATACCTCTACAGGTGAATGGACCATCAGTCTGAATCTTGACGGCAAAGGTGACAGCAACGGCGGTCAGCGCTTCAAAGTTACCAGCGAACCTAACTGGAATGGTACAGTATGGGGTAATGCAGGCAGCAACAAGCTTTGCTCAAACGAAGCTTCATGCCCTGATATTGCAATCTCCGAAGTTGGTTCATATACTTTGAGTGTTAATGATGCAAATCTGACCTGGAAGCTTACACCAAACAATTAATATAAAAAAGTAAACATTTAATTCAAAATGTAGTTCAAATCCCGGATGTAAAAGTCCGGGATTTTTTATTGCTAACTGTTTGTTTTAATTACATTCAAGCGGCAGAAAAACATAATTTCAGATCTGTCAATTAATCTTAAAATCAAGATTAATCATTAAAAATTCCTTATAATTTTATTAATAGTTGTGAATTAAGACAAATTTATATAAATTAATCAGTCTTATTTATGCATTAAATAGTAAAATTGTATATACTTGTATCGTAAGATTGTATCGTGCAGAATTTATGTTCAAATTAACTTCTGTGATGAGTTTTTATTGTTTTTTTAGGACTATTAGATGTCAATTTTCAGTATGAATAAAGGTGGTGGAAATGCACCAAGATCTGGCGGAACCATCAGATCTACCTCTCATGTACATATTTTAAATGCTATCAGCAATGAAGGTGATCCGAGTCTTTTGATTTGGAAGTCTCCTGTAATGGATTTCAACACTAATTCCGTGCTGATTGTAAATCCCGGCGAAGCGGCGGTTTTCATCAAAAACGGCCAGATTATGCAGGAATTCGAATCAGGACGTTACGAACTTAAAACAGAAAACTGGCCTTTCCTGAGTAATTTAAGAAATCTTCTCAGCGGCGGTCAGTCTGTTTATACCTCCGAGATCTATTTCGTAAGAAAAGCGCTCAGCAATGAAATTCTCTGGGGTACAGATTCTCCTATTCAGCTTCGTGATCCTGTACAGAGACTGCAGACCTCATTGCGCGGAAGAGGTTCCTACAAGGTAACTGTTGATCAGGCTGGTCTGTTTATTACAAAATTGGCTGGCAATGTAAGAGGATTTTCTCCTGAAGATCTGGATCATTACTTCTATACACAGTTCCAGCAGAAGATTAAGTCTGCAATTGCAACTGCATTAAAGAATTCAAACGAGGAAATTCTGGGTGTATGTTCTCGTCTTGACGAATTTGCAACAGAGCTTACTCCGGTATTTGCAAATGTTCTTTCTGAATACGGTTTAAAACTTGAAAACTTTACTATTCATGCTCTTGATATTCCTGAGGATGATCCTAACCGTCTCAAGCTGGAAGAAGCTTATGTACGTTCAAGAGAACTGGATATTTACGGCGACAAGTATCGCATGGTGAAAGGTATGGAAATTCTTGGCGATCTCGCAAACAATCAGAGCGAAGGCGGCGGACTTGCAGGTGCAGGTGCCGGTCTTGGCATGGGTCTTGCGGCAGGCGGTGCCATGGGCGGTCTTGCACGCGAAATTTTCGGCGGTTCTCAACAGCCTCAGCAGCCATACGGACAGCCTCAGCAACCGTACGGACAGCCTCAGCAGCCATACGGTCAGCCTCAGCAGCCATATGGTCAGTACGGTCAACCTCAACAGCCATATGGTCAGTACGGTCAACCTCAACAGCCATATGGACAGCCTCAGCAGCCTTACGGACAACCGCAGCAGCCTCAGGGAGCTCCTGCAGCAGAAGATCCGTTTGAAAAGCTTGCAAAATTAAAGAAAATGCTGGATGCAGGTTTGATTGATCAGGCTGAATTTGATGCAACCAAGAAGAGCATCCTCTCCAATATGTAAATTGTTCAGGTGTTGCTGCTGTATATTTGCGGAATTAGATTTTTAAGGAAAAAATACAATGAATACAAAGATAATTTCCATGCTTTTAAAATTAATATTTCCAATTACATTTAATGTGATTTTTCTGTTAATTTTAATATTTGCGGAATCAGTGCATGCACCTGCGTGGATTGCATGGCTCTTTGTGAATATTGCATACGGACTGATTCTGGTTCAGCCTTATGTAAGTCCTCAGTTACCTAATTCCACGGCAGCAAACTATATTGTTTATGCAATTGCATATGGCGGATTTGCCATTATTCTTCTGCTCGGATTCCTCTTCATGGCTATTAATCCGCAGAGCGGCGGCATATTCGTCTTCGTACTGTTTTTCATACTGACCATGATTATAGTGGCTTCGATTCTGGTTTATCAGCTGATGAATCACAAAGCTGCTGTAAGTCTTAACGGCCAGATTGATGCAACAAACAATATCCGTTCCATGGCTTTTGATCTTGAAAGTGTTTCAAGTCTCTTTTCCGATCCTATTCAGAAGCAGGCTTTGCTTTCCCTTGTTGATTTTATAAAGGCAAGTCCTTCTCTTTCAAATGATTCGGTTAAGGAGTATGAGGATGAAGCCGCAGATCTGATTCATCAGATTGTTAGCAAAATCAAAGCCGGCGAACAGGCTGACTATACAGCCATGATAGAAAATGTAAAGGTTGCATTAAAGAACAGAAATAATAAGTTAAAAATGATGGGATAACATATATGAATACTACCAATGAATATTTAAAGCAGTTAAAATGTTCCGGCTGCGGCCAGAATATCACTGATTTTGATAGAAATGCTGATTTTGTGGTTTGCCCTTACTGCAAGGCAAAATCTGTAAATCCGTTCAAAAATCAGAACAATAACAGTTCAACTGAAGTTACCGACGGCAGTCAGCCTAGCCTGATTTTCCCGTTCCAGACCACAATTGATGATTTCAGCGATCAGATTATTGCTTATCTTGTTAAGACCAATGATGTGCCTCTGGATATTTTCCAGCAGCTGTCTTTTGACAATATCATGAAACTGTATGTTCCTTATTTCAATTATCAGGGCAACTTCAACAGTTCATGGCAGTGCGAGGTTCCATACAAGGTAGGTTCAGGTCAGGATCAAAAGACTGAATATCGTCCTCACAGCGGTTTCACCACCGGTAATTTCAAGGTTTTATGTCCTGCATGGACCAATACCGCATCAAATGATGAAGACAACACTCTTCCTGGCGAAATTATCAGATTCATTGAAAACGATGATGTGGTAAAGGGTTTCAAGGATCAGAATGCCGCATTGTTCAATTCATCAATGGTTCAGAATTCAGACAATGAAGATGAGCCGAAATTCAAGGTTATGAAGGTTAACAAGGATCCTCGTTTAACCTGGAATACCGAAGGTACAAAAGTTGTTGAAAAAATTGCTGAAAACAGAGCAGAGGAGCAGGCTCCTAGCGGTTACCGCAATTTAAGAGCTTCCACCAATTCAAATCTTGATTTCAGTTATCAGCAGAAGAGTGAATCAGTTCTGGTTCCTTTCTGGTATACACAGTATTCTTACGGTGAACAGCAGTACTTCTTCGTTTCTTCAGGCGTTAACAAGAATCTGAAGGATATGTCTCATCCTGTTGATGATTCATTACATAAGAGAAACAGCATTTTCGGTTTTTCAATTTTCGGTCTTGTTATTCTGGCAGTTATTCTCGGTTTTGCAGTAAACTGGTATGTTGCCATTGCTCCTTTGGTTATCGCAGGTGTTCTGTTTTTCATTAACTACCGTTTCAATTCAACCAACAAGGAAGCAAGAATTGCCGCTGCACGAAGTGTATTCGGTGATTTGGAGATTCTGAACAAGCTTTAGTTGATTGTCTGTAATTACATATCTGTATACAAAGAACCTTCCGGTGAGCCGGGAGGTTTTTTTCCGCGCACAGCTGGTATTCTATCATTGCTGTCTTCAACGCTCTTTGTCGTCACATTCTTTGGAATAATAATCAGAATACATGCCGGATGCTATGTTTATTTAATCTTTGCCGGTGTTTTTCGTCAAACTGTGATGTTCCAGGTTTTTTACAATATTTTGAAATCAGTATTTTCAGCAAAAAAATCCTCATTTTTGCTTGTTTCCGGATTGGCAAATGATTCTGCACCGCCAGAATTTTTCCGGTAATTCAGATTTTGCAAATCATGCTTCATTTGCTTTTATTAATTTAAGCAGAGAATTTTATCTCTGCTGCGGAAGGCACGTTTCTGTAAACAATTATTTATCTGTCATCAAACGATTAAATCCTTGATAAAGTAATCGGTGCATGGAGGCGGATATTCGTATTGAAAAATAATAAAGGTACCATGCGGTACCTTATTTATCTAGGAATAATACTATGAATGAAACTTTATATCAGCATCCGTCGGTGAATACCTTAATCTGTGTTCCGCCGAGATTGCCGTTGTGCTGCTGATTGGTATCCTCATAACATGGAGTGTTATAGAATACATAGCACTGGTTTGTATAGGTTTTCGGATCTTCCGTCTGATATGCAACAGGAAAAGTCATTCCCTTAACGGAAACGAGAATCTGTGTTGCGCCTGATGGCCATTTTACGAATTTATATGTCCAGTCGGAGTTACCGTCTTCGCTGAAGGTTCCGTCCAGTGCCCTTAAAATACCGTCATCCGTTGCATCCGGGAAACCGCATCTCACCCGGACTGCATCCTTGCTGCTTTCGTTGCAACTTGACTGGCTGGTGGAACCGATGCAAACGTACTGGGCTCCAGATGATACCTTGTTGGCAACAAGCGCCTTTCCGTGAACCAGGGTGGCAGCTCCCTTCATGGCTCCGGCTAGTCCCTGAAGAGCTGAAGCTCTGGCGTCACCCTGCAGATCTATGATCTTCGGTGCCGCCGTTACAGCCAGAATTCCGAGAATAACAATTACTACAATCAGTTCTATAAGGGTGAAACCTTCCTGTTTAACATTTCCTTTCACAACAACACCTCTTAAAATTTATGAAAATAACGGAAATCGACCACTTCATCTTTCCCTCTTTTCTTTATACCTTAAATTTTAAATATTCCAAGCATTTCGCGGGATTAGTTGCAATATTTGTGATATTAACGATAAAATTTTTCTGTAATTGCCGTTTTGTTTTATGAAAATGTCAGTATTCATATAAATACCATCTGAAAAGACGTTCTGCATGATGAATGCGTGGCATGTGATACTCCGGGCACCGTTAACCTTTCAAGCCGAATGAGCCTGTTTACTTCATCAGTTTCATCGTGTTCAAGCCGGAAAAAAGATTGTAAATCTTTGATAAGTATTAAGGTATAATATACGGGTTTTTTA
>Ga0310695_10014710_pt1 | contig 10527 bp, 9 predicted proteins | sample RumenRJG_04DNA_FD_203882 | JGI IMG/M metagenome (GOLD analysis project Ga0310695, IMG submission 203882) | Bovine rumen microbial communities from Lethbridge, Alberta, Canada - RJG_04 (v2) (version 2) | ecosystem: Host-associated > Mammals > Digestive system > Stomach > Rumen | place: Canada... | reverse complement strand
TCCCTCGCGCAAATCACGTACCCGCAGTACGTTTGGTTCGCGCTCGCTCGTTAGAATACCCCTTCACTCATCCCGATTTTACGCTTTGCGCATGGATGGGTGCGGGGGTATTTTTAATACCAAACGGTATGCACGTTGCGTAGGTAGGGCGATTGAGGGGGCTATCCGCTCCCTCGCGCAAATCACGTACACGCAGTACGTTTGGTTTGCGCTCGCTCGTTAGAATACCCCTTCACTCATCCCGATTTTACGCTTTGCGTATGGACGGGTGCGGGGGTATTTTTAATACCAAACGGTATGCACGTTGCGTAGGTAGGGCGATTGAGGGGGCTATTCGCTCCCTCGCGCAAATCACGTACGCGCAGTACGTTAGGTTTGCGCTCGCTCGTTAGAATACCCCTTCACTCATCCCGATTTTACGCTTTGCGTATGGATGGGTACTGGGGTATTTTTAATACCTGTCGGGGTATTTATGTAATCCATAACGTTATACTCGTTGCCAAGAATTCGGCGGAAGAGCGTATACAACTGAGTAACGCTCGGCCCCCAAACTGCGGCAATATGCCGACTTTTGTTTACAAAACGGGGCGGATTTGATACAATCGAAGTTGAGGTACGTATGCAAGCACAATTTGAACGAACGGCAATGTTATTGGGGGAAGAAGCCCTTGAACGATTGGCTACCAAGACGGTGGCAGTTTTTGGATTGGGCGGCGTTGGCGGCAACGTAGTGGACGCTTTGGCGCGCACGGGCATAGGCCGCTTTGTGTTGGTAGACGGAGATGCGGTGGCTGTCAGCAACATCAATCGCCAGCTCATCGCCAATATGGATACCATCGGCTGCGACAAGGTGGCGGCAATGGCGGCGCACATCGGTCGGATCAACCCGGCGGCTGTCGTCGAGGCGCGCAAGACCTTTTATTTGCCCGATATTGCCGACCAATTCGATTTTGCGGTATACGACTATGTGGTGGACGCCATCGACACGGTGAGTGCCAAAATCGACCTTGCCGTGCGTTGCTGCGAGGCGGGCGTACCCCTCATATCGGCGATGGGCTGCGGCAATAAGACGGATCCGTCGCGCCTTGTCGTCGCCGATCTGTTTGCGACCCAAACCGACCCTTTGGCCAAGGTGATGCGCCGCGAGTTGCGCCGCCGTGGCATACGATCGCTCAAAGTGGTGTATTCCACCGAGGCCCCGCTCACGCCGCTGTGGCAACCACGGGACGCCGCCCCGGGGCGCCGCGCTACGCCCGCAAGCTGCGCTTTCGTGCCCCCTGCGGCGGGCATAATGCTTGCCGCCGAAGTGGTGAAAGATCTGCTGTCGAAAGATATAAACAATAGTTAATTTACAGTGCAAATCAGCGATACAAAAAACCTCTTGGAACGGTGTCCGAGAGGTTTGTTTTTGCCTATTCCGGGCGGTTTTCGGTATATAATGCTATCCAGTGTTTGCGTCGCTCGGGCGTGATGCCTTGCGCCTTGCAAAGGTAGTCGGCCACCGAGGTATAGCGCGCCAGTATCTCGTTTTGGGCGGTGTCGAACAGGTAGTCGTGCACCGTTATCATATCGCGACAAAAGCGCAAGATATATTCTTTGCGGCTGACCAAGCGCACCAAGCGGCATATGCGCTCGGTCTCGGCGGCGCGGTAGTCGTTGGATAGCAGGTATTGTCGACGGCATTGGTCAAAGGTGCGGCCAAGTGCCAACTCTATGATCATGGCGCCTATGCCCGTGCGGTCTTTGCCCGCCGTGCAATGGAAGGCGAACGTCTTGCCTTCGTCCATCAAGCGCCACAGTTCGGCATATCCGTCGCTGAAAGGCATCTCCACGTACGAATTGCGCACGAACGATCGCACTACGTCCAACTCCTCCTCGCTCATGCGAAAAAACGAGCGTATGGCGGCGGCCGTTGGGGCTATGCCGTTGGCGTCGCTCTCGCGAAAGATAGACGCGTTGACGTGCGCCACGCCCTCGGGCAACCGATCCGGCTTTTCGGTCGATTCGGCCACCGTGCGAAAATCCACCACCTCGTCGAGTTGCATATCGCGTATAAATCGGCGGTCGGCTGCGTTCTTCGGCGCAAAAACCGAAGTGCGAAAAATCTTGCCTGTTTTGATGGGGCCGTAGGGCGTTTCCAGCCCGCCCAAATCTCGAAAATTGATCAATTTGACGCGACTCATGCGCTCATTATACCACGCCGCTCGGCCTCGCGCAAGACCTTTTGCTCCTTGCCGCAGACGTGACGTGTAGGGTAGGGTTTAGCGGGCGCTGTGTTGCAAAAGGTAGGCGTCGCAAGTGTTTTGCATGAGCATAGTTACCGTCATGGGGCCTACGCCGCCCGGTACGGGGGTGATAAAACTGCAATGCGGGGCCACCGCGGCATAGTCTACGTCGCCGACCAGCCCTTGTTCGGTGCGATTGATCCCCACGTCCACCACCACGGCGCCCTCTTTGACCATATCGGCCGTGATCAAGCGGGGTTTGCCCACCGCCACGCACAAGATGTCGGCGGTACGGCACACGTCTTTCAAATCGGGGGTGCGGCTGTGGCACACGGTAACGGTGGCGTTGGCATTGAGCAACAGCATAGCCAGCGGTTTGCCGACCAAATTGCTGCGCCCCACCACCACGGCGCGCTTGCCCTCCACCTCTATTTGGTAGCGTGCCAGCAGTTGCATAATGCCGTAGGGCGTGCATGGTAGCAGTGCGGGCAATCCGCAAAATAGCTTGCCGCGTTGCACCACGTGCAGCCCGTCCACGTCTTTGGCTGGGTCTATGGCCGCAAGCAGGCGCTGTTCGTCGCATCCCGCGGGCAGGGGCAGTTGCAACAATATGCCGCATACCGCGGGGTCCGCGTTGAGTGCCTCTATCTCGGCTTGCACATCTTGGTCGGTGGCGTCGGCGCCAAGCACTATGCGTCTGGATAGGATACCGACCTCGGCGCACGCCTTTATCTTGTTGGACACGTACACGCGGCTGGCGGGGTTATCTCCCACCAAAATAACGGCCAACGTCATCGGCTCGCCGAAGCGGGCGGTTGCTTTGGCCACTTGCTCTTTGATGTCGGCGCGCATGATTGCCGCCGTTTGTTTGCCGTCCAGAATAGTCATATCAAAATAGCCCCGTAATGGTGCCGTCGTCCTTGACGTCTATGTGGTTGGCCGCGGGCACTTTGGGTAGGCCGGGCATGGTCATAATGTTGCCCGTATACACCACCACGAACCCCGCGCCCGCCGATACCTTGACGCCGCGCACCGTAATGTTGAACCCCGTAGGCGCGCCCAGCAAGGCGGCGTTGTCCGAAAAACTATATTGCGTTTTGGCCATACACACGGGCATATTACCGTAGCCGTCGCCCTCCAACTTGTCTATTTGCCGCAAGGCTTGCTCTTCCAGCACTATGTCGTCGGCACCGTACACACGGGTGGCGACGGCGCGTATTTTGTCGGCTATGCCGCCCTCGTCCAGCCCATAGGCATAGCGAAACCGATTGGGTTTGTCACATAGCGCCACCACTTCACGCGCCAAGTCGACTGCGCCCAAGCCGCCTTTGGCCCACACTTCGGAGAGTACCACGTTGCATTGCAGGTCGCCCAATGCGCCTTGCAATGCCTCCAATTCGCGCGGGGTGTCGGTGGGAAAGCGGTTGATGGCCACCACGGCAGGTAGGCCGTAGACTTGGGTGATGTTGCGCACGTGGCGGCGTAGGTTGGGTATGCCTGCCTCCAGCGCGGCTATATTTTCCTCCGCCAAGGCCGTTTTGTCTGCGCCGCCGTGCAGTTTGAGGGCGCGCACCGTGGCCACGATGACCACAGCAGACGGCTTGAGGTCTGCCAAACGGCACTTGATATCCAAAAATTTTTCGGCCCCCAGGTCGGCGCCGAAGCCGGCCTCGGTAATGACGTAGTCTGCCAACGCCATAGCCGTTTTGGTGGCCAAGACCGAATTGCAACCGTGCGCAATGTTGGCGAAAGGCCCGCCGTGTACCAAAGCAGGCGTGCCCTCGAGCGTTTGCACCAAATTGGGCTTGATAGCGTCTTTGAGTAACGCGGCCATAGCGCCTTCTGCCGCAAGGTCGTGCGCCGTTATGGCGTTGCCGTTCGCGTCGTAGGCCACCACAATGCGGCCCAAGCGCGCTTTGAGATCGGCTATAGAGGAGGCCAAGCACAGCACGGCCATCACTTCGCTGGCTACCGTTATGCAAAAATGGTCCTCGCGCGGAACGCCGTTTTTGCCGCCGCCCAGCCCGCTTTGTACGTTGCGCAGTTGTCTGTCGTTCATATCCACGCACCGCGGCCATATCACGCTATCCGGGTCTATGCCCAACTCGTTGCCCTGAAAGATATGGTTGTCGAGCATAGCGGCCAGCAGATTGGCTGCCGCGCCAATGGCGTGAAAGTCGCCCGTAAAGTGCAGGTTGATATCTTCCATCGGCACCACTTGGGCGTATCCGCCCCCCGTGGCTCCGCCTTTGATGCCGAATACCGGCCCCAAACTGGGCTCGCGCAGGGCAACGATGGCGTTGCGACCTATGCGGCGCAGTCCGTCGGCAAGCCCCACCGTTGTGGTGGTTTTGCCTTCGCCGGCGGCAGTGGGGTTGATGGCCGTTACCAATACCAGTTTGGCTTTGGGCGGGCGGTCGGCCAAGGCAAGGTCCAGTTTGGCCTTGTAGCGGCCGTAATATTCCAAATAGCATTCGTCGACGCCTGCCGTTTGGGCTATTTCGCGTATGTGTTTGGGCGTATGGCTTTGGGCAATTTCGATATCGCTGGGCATAATGCTCTCCTCGAGCGACTTTCGCCTTTGGGCGGCGAAAGAAAACGCTAATTGTTGATGTTGGTGTTTTTGGTGATGACGTCGTGGCTGCCGCCCTCTACGATAGAGGTGGCCGATACCAGCGTGATCTTGGCGTCGCGGTGCAGCGAGGCTATGTCGGTTACGCCGCAGTTGCACATGGTAGAGCGCACTTTGTACAGGCTCTTGGCCACGTTGTCTTTGAGGCTACCCGCATAGGGCACGTAACTGTCCACGCCTTCCTCGAACCCAAGGCCGCTCTTGCCGCCCAAATCGTAGCGTTGCCAGTTGCGCGCGCGGTTGGATCCCTCACCCCAATACTCTTTGACGTAGGCGCCGCCGATGTTCAGTTTGTTGGTGGGGCTCTCGTCGAAGCGTGCGAAATAGCGGCCCAGCATCAAAAAGTCGGCGCCCATGGCCAAAGCCAAGGTCATATGATAGTCGTGCACGATGCCGCCGTCCGAACAAATGGGCACGTAAATGCCCGTTTCGCGGTAGTACTCGTCGCGTGCGGCTGCCACTTCGATGACGGCGGTGGCTTGGCCGCGGCCGATGCCTTTTTGCTCGCGCGTGATGCAAATACTGCCGCCGCCTATGCCTACCTTCACGAAGTCCGCCCCCGCTTTGGCGAGGAAGAGGAACCCGTCGCGGTCTACTACGTTGCCCGCGCCCACTTTGACCGAGTCGCCGTATTTGGCACGGATAAAGTCGAGGGTGCGTTTTTGCCAAACGGTGTAGCCCTCGCTGCTGTCTATGCACAGCACGTCGGCCCCCGCTTCGATGAGGGCGGGCACGCGTTTTTCGTAGTCGAGGGTATTGATGCCCGCGCCGACCATATAGCGCTTGTTGCCGTCCAACAATTCGTCGGGGTTTTCTTTGTGCGAGGCGTAGTCTTTGCGGAAGACGAAATAGGCCAGATTACCGTCGGCGTCCACCAAAGGCAGCGAATTGAGCTTGTGCTCCCAAATGATGTCGTTGGCTTGGGTAAGGTCGGTGTCGGCACCGGCCACCACCAACTTGTCGAGGGGCGTCATAAAGGTGGATACGGGGGTATCGGGCGCCATACGACTTATGCGGTAGTCGCGCCCCGTCACGATGCCCAGCAACTTGCCGTTGCCCGTGCCGTCCTGGGTGATGGCTATGGTGTTGTGTCCGCGGGTCTCCACCAATCGCAGCACGTCGGCCAAGGTGTCGGTGGGCTTCAGATTGCTGTCGCTTACCACGTAGCCCGCGCGATACTTCTTGACTCGGCGCACCATTTCGGCTTCGTCCTCTATGGATTGCGAACCGTAGATGAAGGATAGGCCGCCTTCTTTTGCCAACGCTATGGCCATGGTGTCGTTGGATACCGATTGCATAATGGCGCTGACCATGGGTATGTGCAGTTGAATGGCGCTCTCTTCGCCGCGGCGGAATTTGACCAGCGGTGTGCGCAAACTGACGTTGGCGGGTATGCACGTCTCGTCGGTATAGCCGGGTATCAGCAAATATTCGCTGAAGGTACGGGCGGGTTCGTTGTAGTAGTATGCCATAAAAACCTCCTCTGTTCGTCGCAAGCTTGGGGCTAGTGCGTATATATTTTAATAATTATAAAACAATCGATATCTTCAAATCAAGCGCTTTTTGCGCTCGCCCAAAAAATACGCCTACTCCTTTACTTTTGGCGGGGATTGAGATATAATTGAATATACGAAGTTGCGGCTTTACGCCGAATAGAGGAAATTATGCCCGCTCCATATACGCACCTATACTTTGCTATGCAGCTCAAAGAGCAGTTGCCCTACGCGTCCAACGCCGTGGTGCGGCTCTATCCCGAGGCCTATCGCTTGGGCGCTTTGGGCGCGGATATTTTGGCACCTATGGGCAGGCTGTCGGCCGAGATGGACGTGGCCGCCCCCTACGAGTTGTTCGAGCAAACGGGCGCGCATATCTACGAGAGCGGCAGCAAGTGCCAGCTCGCCTATATGCTGGGTATGCTCACCCACTACTTGTTGGATAGTCGCATCGAGCCCTATTTGCACTATTTGGCCGAGAACGGCGTGTGGCACTACTTCGATGACGGCAAGGACGTGTTGAGCTACGAGCAAATACGCGACTCGGTGGACTTGCACGTGGCCAACGCCTATCTGGACGGCAAACTGGAAAGTTTGAGCCAAAACCAAGTGAGCGAAGACGTCGCCGATGATATAGGCAAACTCTACGAGCGCGCCGTATGCTCGGTGGTGGAGCACGCCATTAGCCAAAAACAAGTGAAGACCTGTCTGTCAGCACACCGATTGGGCGCGGTGCCCGAGGGGTACAATTTGCCCGAGCTGGACTACCTCAATCGCAACCACCGCGAGTGGGAGACCATACGCAACGGACATTGGACCACCACCTTGTCGGTGGAGGAATTGCTCGAAAAATTGCAACCCATCGCCCTTGGCCTTATCGACGACTATATGGGCAGGGTACGCTCGGCGTACGAACTCAATCGCCGCGCATTTCAGGTCAACCACCAAGGCATATTGGTGTAGTGCGAAAACCCGTCGCGCTTTGGCAAAACAACGCAAAGCACCGACTGTAACGGCATTTCCGTTGGTGATCATTCGGTAAGGCTGTCTTTTGAAAAAAAGCGTGGAATAAGGCCGGTGCGTTTTTAGTTCTCTGATACCCATACGCGTGCGTCGCGGTTGTTATATGCAAAAGTGCACCGTTGCACGCGTTTGCGGCTACTTTAGGCCAAATCGAGCATAGGCAATATGTCGGCAAACGTATCCAGCACCAGGGTGGGTCGCACGGTGCTTTCGGCCAACATCTCGCGGGTGGTCTCGCCCGTTAGCACCAATATGCCCGCAAAACCGTTGTCTACGCCGAAGCGCACGTCGGTATACAGTCGGTCGCCCACCATTGCTATCTCGTTTGGTTTGAGCCCGAATTTTTCGCCGACGGCCTCGGCCATGGGGTGGTAGGGCTTGCCTACTATGACGTCGGGCAATTTGTCCAGCGTTTTTTGAATAATGGCGATAAAGCCGCCCATATCCGGCATATTGCACTCCAAGGCGGGGCAGAAGTTGTCGGGGTGCGTGGCTATATAGGTGGCGCCCGCGTTGATGTAGCGGCAGGCGGCGTACAGCCTGTCGTAGGTGAGGGTGGTATCAAACGCTACCACCACCACGTCGGGGTAGTCGGTGCGCTCTGTCGGTTCACCCTCTATCACGTTCACGCCCTGCCTGCGCATTTCCTCTCGCACGCACGGCGTGGCCAGCGCATATACTTTGGCACCCTTGTGGTGCTTGTTGAGATAGCCGCAGGTGGCCAAGCTCGACGTGTACACTTCGCTTTGGTCGGCCACAAAATCGTAGCGGCGCAGATGTTCTACGTATTGGTCTTGGCTGCGCGACGAGTTGTTGGTCAAAAAGCATACTTTTCGCCCGTTGCGGCGCAAGGTTTCCAGTGCCTCGAAGGCGCCCGCTATCTTTTGCGGCCCCAGATATACGGTGCCGTCCATATCCATCAAAAACAGTTTGATTTGCTTGAGTTCTTCTTTGGTCATAGGTTTCTCCTTGGTTTATACGAATAGGTTGAGGTTGCCTCGTAGGTACAGGTGCTTGAGCGGGGTGTACGTGGGGTGTATTTCGGCCACCACGGGCAGCAGTGCCACCACTTCGGCCGCCGTCAGGTCTTCGAAGTAGCCGTAGCCCGCGCCTCCCGCCAGTCTGCGCCAATATTTGGCCATCGTGCTCATATCGTCCGTTTCGCGGCGATAGTCTTGGGCAAAGTCGCGCCATGCCCAATCCACCTTGGGCACGGTGGCTGTCGGTTGCGCTTGGGCAACCCAGCCCAGTCGTCCTATCGCCTCGACCACAGACGGCCTTGCGGGCGGCAACAAAAGGTCGGGCATATCCGGGCAATCGGCCAGAGCGCGGCCCAGCGCGTAGGCCGCCGCAAATATGTATCTATTATACGACATATTGCCTTTTTTGTACACACAAATTGCCAATGCCAGCGTTTCTATTTCTTGTATGGGGGCACCGGCGCACGCCGACAATGCCCGCCAAAGCGCTTCGCCCGCCTCGGCGTTGTATTCGTTGCAAGCCAATAGCGCGCGTTTGGCGTCGGCGGCCAAGGCGACCAAGGGCGGGTTGTCCCCCTCTTTGCCAAACATTCGGTTGCGGTAGACCTCGCACGATAGCCCCATATAGGCGGCAAATAGATATTGGTAGGTTTGTTGTACGCCGTCGCGCGTGGGCTGTGTGGTCGCGCACAAAAAGGTGGTATGCGGCGCGCATTGCACAAAGGTGGGCGTTTTGCCTATCGTCCACAGCGTGTGGCACCACAATGCCGCCCCCACGTAGTCGAGTGGCACGCACCACAAGGGCAAACGGTGCAGTTTGGCCAGCAATTTGCCCACTTCCATGGCGCATCGCCCGCCTACCGCCACCACCAATCGCGTGGCCGAGGGCAACGTGCGCACCGACGTGCCGTAGTAGTCGCCGAGCGTGGTCGCCTCTACTGCGAGGGACTGTATCTCCAAGCCTTTGGCGGCCAAATAGGTGCCCAGCCCGCCGTCGTGGCCGTCACATACCATATAGATGACGCCGCCCGCACGCGGTAGCGGCAGGTCGGCAAAGGATTGTATTCGCACTATTTCGGGGGTGATCATGCCCGCATCATAGCACAAAAAAACGCCCCATAGGGGGCGTATGCCGTCGAAACGAGGCCTACCTTGTCAAAAGGCGGCTAACGTGAGCAAAAGGCTGTGCACGTAGTGTGCCAGCGAGGTGAGATAGGGCAGTTGGGCGGCTAGGCTCGTGCCCTCGCGTCGGCGGTACAATTCCTCGCACACTTGGGCATTGGCCAACAACGCTTGGCGCAGTAGGTCGCCGTAGCTTTTGGCGTAGGGCTGCTCCGCTTCTACGTCGCACGCGCCCGATTGCATAGCGTCGATTTGGGCGCGCATTTGTCCCACCGCGCCTATGGCCTGCCCCGCCAGCGAACGCACCGTGCCGTTCTGCGCCCCTTCGAGGGGGGCAAGTAGCGCGCCAAGCCGCGCGACGTGGCGGCAAAGGTCGCCCCATTCGGCTACGGGCGGCTCTATGGACATAGGGCGCACCGCACTGTATTCACGAGCCATGGCTTCCAGTTGTTGCGGGGAGGGAAATGTATTCATACCAATAGGATATGCACCGCACCCCCTCGTTATGCCGCAACATCACGCCAAATTCGCCCGTACTCTCGTTCGTTGGTGGGGTGCCCGCCGTATAGGGCGACCGAGGTCGTCGGCGAGAAAACGGGCGCAACGGGCGCAATAGTTGCGTGGCCGTATAAGCCTTTGCTTGTGGCAAAGACTATCCGTCCCCTGCCCCAGTGGGGGAGCCTTCCAAAGAAGCAATCATGCACGTGCTGCGCACTATGTTTTTTGCGCACGCAACTTCGCTTGTGCAAGCACAGACTCGTTGCGTGTACAAAAAAAGCAATCCTGCGTGGCCGTATAAGCCTTTGCCTGTGGCAAAGACTATCCGTCCCCTACCCCAGTGGGGGAGCCCTCCAAAGAAGCAATCTTGCACGTGCTGCGCACTATGTTTTTTGCGCACGCAACTTCGCTTGTGCAAGCACAGACTCGTTGTGTGTACAAAAAAAGCAATCCTTGTACAATGCCAACTACGGCGGAATCCCTCCCACTCCTTATATCTTTCTGTATACATTGAATTTGTATTTAGTAAAATGCAGACAACACCACGGATCGGC
>Ga0310695_10014709_pt1 | contig 10528 bp, 5 predicted proteins | sample RumenRJG_04DNA_FD_203882 | JGI IMG/M metagenome (GOLD analysis project Ga0310695, IMG submission 203882) | Bovine rumen microbial communities from Lethbridge, Alberta, Canada - RJG_04 (v2) (version 2) | ecosystem: Host-associated > Mammals > Digestive system > Stomach > Rumen | place: Canada... | reverse complement strand
GGCAGCGGACCCGGCGTGGGCACTTGCGACCTCAACTACGACTTCGCCTGTTACTCCAACATCGACTTCGCCGACTGCGCCGCGGGCTTTATCCGCACTGTGGCGGAGGGTGTATTTGGAATCGTCGACGGCAGGGATATCCGCCCGTCCTTCCCCGCGTCGTGGAACGAGGCGGAGATCAAGTCGCCGTACATCTCCTACCGCTGGACGCGCACGGGCGGCGTGAAGGTGACGGGCGGCAGCCGCGCCGCGACTGTCAAGGTAGTCGCCGCGCCGGAGCCGAAGTTCGCGGGCGCGGCGATTCCGCCGCGCCATGCGCGCTGGGGGCATCCGAAAGGCGAGGGGTCTGACCTCTCTGTCCCTCCGGGAACGAATGCGGAGTATGTCGACCTCACCAAGGCGTTCAACCAGAATCTGCGGCTTCTGCACAAGGGGAAGTACTCTCCGCGAATCAAGCACAGCACCATTCAGGCGAACGGACGCAGCTGGTGGGAACGACACGAGGTCGTGGACAACCGCCATTGGCCGAAGGACTACTATGTGCCCAAGAAGCTCGACTGGCCCGCCGACGGACACCTCGTTACGCAATACGGCCCTGAGTTCCATCTCGGTCCGGCGGACGGGACGAACTCCGTGTTTGTGTCGTTCTACGAGCAGTTCCCCGACGCGGTCGAGATTCCGCTTTCAGGCAAGGCGCGGAAGATTGCGCTTCTCACGGCGGTCGTCACGAACCCCAACGTAGCGTGGATGGAGGCTGCGGTCGTGAAGGTGCGCTACGCAGACGATACGGAGGCGGTGCTGCCGCTCGTGCCGCCGGACAACTGCGACGACTGGCTTTCGTATATGCACGGGCAGTGGAGCTATCTCGACATGACCAAGGACTGCAAGCCCTACGCGGTGAACGGTCGGCCGGTGATGTTCGGCAAACACGCCACGCACGGGAACGCACACGCTATCGCGCTCGATCCCGCGAAGGAGCTGAAGTCGCTCCGCGTCGAGTGCCGCGGGACGGAGACTTTCGTCGGCCTGCTGGCCGCGACGCTTTATCGCTAGAAATTGCCCAACACCTATGGGCGAGGTTGTGGTATAATGCTTTTACACCAATAAATTCCAACCAGGACAAATGACATGAAAACTGCTTCAACGAGAAGGGCGTTTATATCGGGCGCGGCGGCCACAGCCGCGCTCGCTGCGTGCAGGGCCGGTGGGTTCATCTCCGCCGCGAAGGCGCGTCGGCTGAACATCCTGTACATCATGACTGACGACCACGCCGCGCACGCGATCGGCGCGTACGGCTCGCGGATCAACAAGACGCCGCACATGGACGAGATGGCGCGCAGCGGCATGATCCTCTCCAACTGCTTCTGCACCAACCCCATCTGCACGCCGAGCCGCGGCGGCATCCTCACGGGCGAGTACAGCCACCGCAACGGCGTGCCTGTCTTCAACGACATCTCGCGCGACAAGAAGACCGTCGGCGGTTACATGCGCGACGCCGGATACTACACGGCGTTCGTCGGCAAGTGGCACCTCGGCGGGCCCAAGACCGTGCGCGACGAGGACTGGGACCGCTGGATGGTGTACGCGAACCAGGGCGTCTACTTCAATCCATGGTTCTGGGAGAAGAAGGACGGCAAGATCGTCCGCACCGACTATCCCGGCGAATACGCGACGGAGAACATCACTCGCGTCACGAAGGGCGTGATCGACGGCGCGCTCGCCACCGGCAAGCCGTTTTTCGTCATGATGCACCACAAGGCGCCGCACCGCAACTGGCTTCCGAGCGACAAGTACCGCGCGAAGTTCCGCGCCATGACGCTGAAGGACATCCCGATCCCCGCGACGCTCTTCGACGACTGGAAGGGGCGCGCCTCGCCGATCAAGACGACGGCAATGACGGTGCTGCGCCACATGCGCCTCAAGGAGGACCTGAAACTCGCCGAATACTTTTCCGGCGGCGGACAGTTCGAGTTCGAGGGACGCCGCTATGAGGGACGCAAAAACGCGCAGGGGCAGTACGTGGACCGGTGGCCGGAGGGCATGGAGAATGACGACCGCGCGAAGGCCGCGCTCTCGTACCTTCGGTACATGCAGGACTACCTCGCGTGCGTCCAGTCCGTGGACGACTCCGTCGGCGAGATGCGCGCGTACCTGAAGGAGAAGGGGATTCTCGATGACACACTTGTCATTTACACGTCCGACCAGGGTTTCTTCCTCGGCGACCACGGCCTCTACGACAAGCGCTTCATGATGGAGGAAGTCATCAAGATGCCGATGATCGTCAGTTGCCAGCGGCTCATCAAGCCAGGCTCCGTCAATGGCGACATGGTGACGAACATCGACTTCGCTCCCACGTTCCTCGACATCGCGAACGCGCCGAAACCGGCCCAGATGCAGGGCGAGAGTTTCCTGCCGAACCTCGAGGGCAAAACGCCGTCCAACTGGCGCAAGGACTGCTACTTCCGCTACTACGTCGAAGGCGGCGAGCACGCCACGAGCGCGTGGTACGGAATCCGCACCGAGACGGACAAGCTGATGTACTACTACAAGCGCGACGAGTGGGAGTACTTCGACCTCGCGCGCGACCCGGAGGAGCTGTCCAACGAGTACGCGAACCCGCGCTACGCGGAGCGCGTCGCCGCGCTGAAGAAGCGCCTGTACGAGCTGAAGGCGTCCCTCGGCGACACGGACCAGTACAAGGACGCGAAGGAATACGGGCCGATTGGGCGATGAGGCAGTTCTCGCTTCTCGTCAAGCCCGTCGGGGCGGACTGCAACCTCGAGTGCCCGTATTGCTTCTACCGCCACGGGCGCGACGCTCATTTTGCCGGTCTCAACGGGCAGACTGCCCGTTGTGCCGGTCGTATGCCCGACGCCGTTCTCGAAAGGATGCTTGCGACCTATCGCGAACTTCCGATTGCCGAGCACGCCGTCGCGTTCCAGGGCGGGGAACCGCTGCTTATGGGTGAGGGGTTCTTCCGTCGTGCGGCGGAACTGGGGGACGGCGTGTCTTTTTCCGTACAGACCAACGCGACGCTTGTGACGGATTCGCTTGCGCGGTTTTTCGCGGAGTCTGGGTGGCTCGTAGGGGTGAGCCCGCATGGTAGGACACCGGAGTTCCGGCGCGGATACGAGCGGCTGGTTGCGGCGGGGGTACAAGTGAACGTGCTCCAGCTTGTGACGAAGAACGAGGTCCGAAAACCGGAGAAGCTATACCACTACATCCGCGACGAGCTTGGCTGTCTGTACCACCAGTACATCGAATGCACGTGGCCGGAACCGTTTGAAGTGTCGGGCGAGGAGTGGGGCTTTTTTCTGGTGCGGCTCTTTGACGAGTGGGAGGAGTGCGGGGACGTCCGCCGCGTGAGCGTGCGCACGTTCGACTCGCTCGTGTCGCAGATCGTCTATGGCGTGCCGACCTTGTGCCAGTTCGCGAACGACTGTCGGCACTACCTAGTGGTGGAGGCGAACGGTGACGTATTCCCGTGCGACTTCTACGTGGAGCCATCGCTCTGTCTTGGCAACGTTATGCGCGACAGCTGGGAATCGATCATCGAGTCGCCGCTGTACGCGGAGTTCGGCGCGCGCAAGCGCGGGCACCCCGACTGCCCTCGCAACCGCCACACGCTTGACTCGGGATGGCAGCGGTTCTACTCGCATGCCATTCCTCGACTCTCCGCCTTCGTTATGTGATGAATCACCTTTCCTCCTGTTATAATACATAATTCCTTTTTTATCCCTTTTTGCGGGAACACTCCCCACATGTGCCCACCTTCAGCAATGACAGACTCAATGTAAGTAAGTGAAACGACAGAGTGAATGCGAGTACAACGGGCGCATCTGCATTTTTCATCCGCGCATATTTTGAAACAACTGAAACAACTTGCAAAAACAATTTTTTCTTCTCGCCGCGTAACTACGCGGCGTTCTTGAATCGGCGGGCGGTTGCCCGCCGCACTCAAAAGGAAGTTGTTTCAGGCAAGTTGTTTCCCATCATTAGAGGATGTGGTGGTGAATTATACAGATGCGCCCTTACTTCACTCGAAAGGCGGGGGGACGACCTTGCCGTCGCGTTGATCCTCCACCTTGTGGTCGTGGCCGACGTACTGGGCGTTCGAGCCCATGAAGACGAGGAGTCGCTCCCATTCCTCCGGCGTGAGCTTCACGCCGTGGTGCCCCTTCTTCAGCATCGCGTAGAGCGGCGAGGCGTACGCGCCCGTCGTGCGCGGGGCGGTGTAGGCCGGCTCAAAGAACGACTGGTAGTGTCCGCGGCGCTTGTGCGTAATCACGTAGTCGTACGCGAAGAAGTGGACGTACGGCATCAGCGAGTTGAACGACGTCGAAAAGCCGTTCGGGTCCTTGCGCCAGTCGCCGGCGCGCAGGTCCGGCGCCTTCGGGGCGCGCCTCCCGCCGTGGCACGAGACGCACCTGGCGTCCAGGACGGGCTGCACGAGGCGCGCGAAGCTGTACGGCTTCGCCCCCTCGGGAGCGGGCTTGATGCGGCTCGGCGCGCGGCGCATCGCGGCCGGGAGGTCGGCGCCTGGCTTGCGGGCGGCGGTCGTGCGCTCCTCGTGGCAGCCGTTGCACATCAGCTTCTCGCCGGGGTGGACGTATGTGTCGCTTCGCATGTTCTGCACGGTACACCCCTCCGCGTCGAGCGCCTGGAAATAGAGCGGGACGTCTACCGGCGCCTCGAAGAACGCGCTGCCGTCCGCCTCGACGGGGACCGTCCCCAGGCACTGGCGCGCCACCTGCTGCGTCTCCGCGCCGAGGCGCGGACGGCTGTTGAGCGGGCTGAACTTCGGCAGCACCTGCCAGATGCGCAGCGCCGACACCTTTGCGTCAGACGGGAACGGAATCTTGCTGTCGTAGACATTAACGAGGCCAATCTGGGCAGTCTTGGGAAGCGCGTCCGGCGGGATGACCGCGGGGCGCGTGCCGTCGGGGTTGGCCGGCCTCCCGACGAGCGTCTGGTGCGCGAGGATCGGCGGCCTTGTGCGCGTCATGAGCGGCATCGGGTCGAGGCACGAGATGGTGGGATGGGTGTAGAGCCGCGTCTTGTTGCCGAAGACGTCCACGAGCGTTATCGCATACCGCCTGACGGAGCGCACGTTGTACTTTCCGTTGGCGTTGCCGTCGTAGACGCAGATGAAGTATTTTTCGCTCAGCGGCCACGGCGTCGCGTACGCGCCGCTGGTCTGCCCGCCGCCGCGCGTCTCGCTTTCGGGGAGCGGCTGCTCAGGCGTGACGCGGCGCACCTGCGACATCCTGTCGTCGTCGCGCTTCGCGGGGTCGACCAGGATGATCGAGCCGTAGGCGCAGCCGTGGTGCGGCGCGGCAACTGCGGAGTAGAGGCGAGAACCCGGCACGGCGCGCCCGCTCATCTCCATCAGGGGGCTGGACCCGGAATGCTTCTCGCGCGTGTTGCCGTTCACCGCGCGCGGGTCGCGTCCGTCTGGCGTAGTGCGCCAGAGGTGGTGCGCCTGGCTGAAGCCGCGGTCGACGTAGTCCCAGCGAGTGTAGAGGATCATGCCGTCATGGTCTACGCTGGGATGCCACTCGTTCGTCTCGTGGGGGCTCAGCTGCACGATGTCAGTCCCGTCGGGGAACATGGTGTGCAGCGTGAACGTCGGTACGGGGCGCCCATGGCAGCGCCCGAACCCGCCGCGCCGCTCGGAGATGAACGCGAGGCGCCCGTTGGGCAGCCAGCACGGGTCGAAGTCGTTGACGCAGCCCGTCGTGAGCTGACGGAGCGACGAGCCGTCCGCGGCGCAGGTGAAGACGTGGTAGACGGTGTTGTCGTTCCACTTGCGGATCTCCGGCTTGCCGCGCGTGTAGGCGAAGGCGATGGACTTCCCGTCCCATGAGACGTCGGGCGAGAGGTATCCGCCAGGGCCGAGGGCCTGCCCCTTCCAGTCGCCGTCCTCCACAACGCGCCCGTCAAGGATGTCGCGCGCAACGGGGTGGTCGGAGAACGGGGCCTCCAGCACGTAGAGCCCGTCGCCCACCGTCGCGCCGTGGAGCGTGGCGTGGAAACCGAAGTACTGGTCGCACATGTGCCAGCCGCCGTTGAACTCGTCAAGGGGCAGGGCCTCGTGCCCGACGAACACGAGGCGGTCGATCCCCTTCAGGAGCGGATTCTTGAGCGCGACGCGGCGGTTCAGGGCGTGCACGGCGGAGAACGCTGGGAAGCGCGTCTCGCGCCAGTCGCGGCGGGACGCCACCGCGCGCGCGGCGATTCCGTCAAGTTCGCGCGTCTCGGCGGAGAGGTCGACCCCGGCGGCGGAGAGGTCGGCGATGAGCGCGCGCGTGCGGCGAATCAGCACGTCGAGGGGGTCCTTGTCCCCTGGAAGGATGCAGGCGGCGGTGTCCACGCTCTGCGACGCGGTGAGCGCCGGCAGGCCGCCCCAGTTCTTGATGTCGCGTTCGATGAGCTCCCAGTCGAGACGCGCGTACTCGTGCGCGCCGCCGGCGTCCGGCCATTCGCCTGCCGCGGCAGGCAACGCGAAGAACGCAGCTGCGGCGGCGCAGAGACTTATGGAGGTAGCCGTGCTCATTACGAGGTTACAAGTAGATGCTTTCATAGTTCACCTTGCCGAGAAGTCCTTCCCCGGCCCGCTATTGGGAATTATACCATTTTCCCTCCCCCGCCGCAATGGGGAATTTCTTCGATGGACAACCCAAGAGCGTACAAGCGCGGCCACTTCCTGCCGTCGGCGCCCTTCTCGGACCTGAATATCACCCCGTCGAATCGCCAGTCTCCGAGGCCGTCCACCAGCGCGGACCATGCCACGAGATCGTACCCTCAGTAGCCGTCCCGGCGCGATGCCGTGCACGGAGCCTGCATCACTTAAACAGACGGGAGACCCTGAGTCCGCGACGCTTAACGTCCTTGATGAACAACGCCGCAAAGGCGTCCGCTCCGGCAGGGATGGGATGGGTGAAGTCCGTATCCCTGTTCTGGTAGATGCGAGACGACGTAGCGAAAAAGCTGTCCGACTTCGCCTTTCCGACACTCTCGAGAAGGTCGTAGGTAAGCACGTGCATATCGACGAACTCCGTGCCAAGTTCCACGCTCAGGTTACGCATTGTCTCGGAAAAAAGCGCGAGCGATATTCCATTCGATGAAACAGCCTCATAGAGATTGCCCGAATCGTCGAACGTCCCTCTCGATATCGGCGACATCAGCAAGGGTTCCCCGCCCTTGGCGCGGATGTCAGCCACATATCTCCTCACATAATCCGCATATGCCGCGACGCCGACTTTGGCGTCGTTGTGTCCGAACTGTATGCCCACGAAGTCTCCCGGCTTTATCGAGGCGACGAGCGAATCCCATCTGCCCTCCGACATGAAGGACTGGGTGGAGGCTCCGCTCCTTGCGCGGTTGTCAACATTGCAACCCGGACGCATGAAGCTTTCAAGCACCATTCCCCAGCTCGCGAAAGGCGGAGAGGGATTGCGCCCGTATTCGTCGAGGGTGGAATCGCCCGCGAGCAGAAGCGTGGCCTTCGGTGCCGGTTCGGCCTCTTCGCCGCCGCCACCGATTATAATCACAAGCCCGTCCGTGCCGAGCATGAGCCTGTTCCCCCTCATGAAGAGGCGCGCATGAGGCCACGGCGCGCCGACAAGCTCAAAACGGTCTGCCGTCACCCCAGGCGGGATGTTTCCCATCAGATGCGCCACACCCCCGCGAAACCCAGGGACGGAGACCTTCACCTTGCCCGTCGAGGGAAGCGCGATTCCGAACAACCTGAGCGCGGGCTCCTTCGACCCTCGCACGACGTCGAATGCCAACGTGGAATCCTCCGCGCAAGTCAGTTTTCCCCACAGCTGGACGCTGCGCTCCGCGTCCGTCTGCACGGCCTTCAGCGTCGTGCCCGCATTCAAGACCATCGGACCGACACCCGTAAGAGCCGTGTCGTTGAGAACGAACGTGGCCGTGTCCTTCACCGTTATGGTGCCGGGGAAACGCGAGCCGTACACGCCAGAATTGAACACCACCGTCCCGCAGCCGTCAACGGTTATATTCACCTTGTCCGCCGTCGTCCCGCTCAAGTACCCGCCGATGCCGCCAATGCAGGTGACGGTGCGCGGAATCGACGGATCGTCGTAATCAGAAGTCCCAAGTTCGAGAGCGCATTGACTGTTCATCGAAAGCGCCATGTTGTCGGAGCGGGTCGGGTTTGCGGCAAACGAATAGTCGGCGTAGGGATCGATGCGCACCGTCCTTACCCAGCTGTTGTCGAGGTTGATGTAGTAGTACCGGGACGCCGCGTTGGCCTGCGTGTCGCCGAACGTGAACCCGCCGCTGCCGACGATGTAGTGCGCCTTTGTGTAGTCGGCACTGTTATGGTAGGACGACAGCCAAAGATGCCCCGCTCCGTTGTGCGTGAAGGTCCTTGCCCTGAAGCCTCCCCAGGTCTTGTTAGGCGCTCGGAAGATGTGCTTTCCGGCGGGGCCGGTGTACTCGAACTCGTCTGCCGTCACGCCACCAGGGGAATTTACCGACGTGTCGCTGATGAAGAATGACTTGGCACCTGTATAGGTGATCTTCCCGGCGACATTCAGCCGCGCGGCCCCCCAGAAACAGAGTCCTCCCGCCTCGCATCCGGGAGATGTAAGATACCTGAAGTTCCAAGTTGACGAATTAAGCGAGATGTCGAACCCGGTCATCGTCTCGAACTGGATATCATCCGAAATGTCCTGTGTGATTCCCTTGTAGGTGGCGGTTATCACGCTGAAGTCGAGCGTGTCACCCGCCTGCGGGACGTATCCGTTCTGCCAGTTGGCGGCGACGCTCATGTTGCCGCCGTTTGTGTTGATCCACTTCGCGGTTTCGCCACGCGTCGGCAACGCCGCTGCCACGAATAGCGCAAGAATCGCCGTCTGGCAAAATGTGGTTCGGAACTTCATAATCCATCCAGACGACGACATTCTCACTTCACCACTATCATCAACCCCGCCGGTTTCATTTTGAGCTTGTTGCCCTCGACGTAAAGCCGCGCGTTGACGTATGGTCTCTCAGCAAAAGCAAAACTGTTTGCCGCAGTCCCCGCAGGGAGATTGTCGATTAGCGTGCATTTTCCGCGAGGGCAGTTCGACACTTTCACCTTCACCGTTCCCGAAGCCGGCAACGTCAACCCGTTCAGACGCAGCGGCGCGGCGGTCGTACCCGTCGCGAAATCGAACGCGAGAACGGAATCTGCAGCAAGCGTCACGGCTCCGCCAAGCGCAACCGTGCCCGCAGCGGTGGTCTGTACGGCTTTGAGCGTCGTGCCGGAATTGAACACCAGTGGACCAGCCGGCGTCGCCACCGTATCTCTGAGGATGAATGTCGCGGTATCCTTCACCGTGGTCGTGCCGGGAAAACGCGCACCACCAGATGGCGTGTTGAACACAATCGATCCGCAGCCATCGACGGTGAGCGTCATCTTGTCCGCCGTCGTCCCGCTCAAGTACCCGCCGATGCAGCCAACGCAGGTGACGGTGCGCGAAATCGACGGATCGTCGTAATCAGAGGTCCCGAGTTCGAGAGCGCATTGACTGTTCATCGCAAGCGCCATGTTGTCGGAGCGGGTCGGGTTTGCGGCAAACGAATAGTCGGCGTATGGATCGATGCGCACTGTCCGCGCAAATTTGTTGTCGAAGTTGATGTAGTAGAACCGGTCCGCCGGGTTTGCCTGCGTGTCGCCGAACGTGAATCCGCCGCTGCCGACGATGTAGTGCGCCTTTGTGTAGTCGGCGCTGTTATAGTAGGACGAAAGCCAAAGATGCCCCGCTCCGTTGTGCGTGAAGGTCCTTGCCCTGATGCCGCCCCAGTTCTTGTGATGCGCACGGATGATGTGCTTTCCGGCGGGGCCGGTGTACTCGAACTCGTCTGCCGTCACGCCACCAGGGGAATTTCCCGACGTGTCGCTGATGAAAAATGACTTGGTGCCTGTATAGGTGATCTTCCCGGCAACGTTCAGGCGCGCATCCCCCCAGAAACAGAGTCCTCCCGTCTCGCATCCGGGCGACGTCAGGTATCTGAAGTTCCAATTCGAGTCATTGAGCGAGACGTTGAACCCGGTCATCGTCTCGAACTGGATGTCGTCCGAAATGTCCTGTTTGATTCCCTTGTATTGGGCGGTTATCACGCTGAAGTCGAGCGTGTCGCCCGCCTGCGGGATGTATCCGTTCTCCCAGTTGGCGGCGGCGCTCATGTTGCCGCCGTTGTTGGTATTGATCCACTTTGCTGTTTCGCCAAGCGTTGGCAACGCCGCCACCACACATATTACCGCGATGGCTGCGCTAAATGCACCCCCCCCCCCACTTTCCAGGTGTTTTCTCCAACTTTTTTCATTTTGCTTTCTCCTTCGTTTTGTGGCTCTTACACCTTTTCATTTTGACGGTACACATTATACCATATTTCCTCCCCCGCCGCAATGGGGAATTTCGCTGCGACACTAACAATAAAACTTTACGTCGCCGAATACTTCCTTCCAACGTCCGGCGGAAGCCCTTCATTTGTCCAGAAATAAACAAGGTAC
>Ga0310695_10014708_pt1 | contig 10528 bp, 9 predicted proteins | sample RumenRJG_04DNA_FD_203882 | JGI IMG/M metagenome (GOLD analysis project Ga0310695, IMG submission 203882) | Bovine rumen microbial communities from Lethbridge, Alberta, Canada - RJG_04 (v2) (version 2) | ecosystem: Host-associated > Mammals > Digestive system > Stomach > Rumen | place: Canada... | reverse complement strand
CCGGGAGAGCGGATGTTGATCCCTAATGGCGTACAAATGGAATTATGCGGCAGTCAGGATGTAGAAATTCAAATTCGGGCACGATCAGGCTTAGCGGTAAAATATGGCATTGCGTGTGCAAATGGGGTAGGAACCGTGGATTGCAACTATCGGGGGGAACTTAAGACGATTTTAATTAATTTGGGACAGGATGATTTTACAATTGCCCCAGGGGATCGGATAGCCCAAGCCGTTGTTTGCCCAATTTATCATCCGGTTTTAGAATGTGTGGACGATTTATCCGAAACATCGCGGGCGGCAGGTGGTTTTGGATCCACGGGGCGAGGGTAATTTTTCCCTATTTTGATATCAGAAAAAGGTTCGCAAAACGCGAACCTTTTTAAATATGGGGCGAAAGATGAGACTCGAACTCACGACATCTGGTACCACAAACCAGCGCTCTAACCAACTGAGCTACATTCGCCATGTACAGGACATTTTAAAGGAATTTGACAAAGAAGTCAATAAGTTTTTATTAAAATAGGATAGGAAATCAAAAAGACATGAATTATCCTAAACGACCGACAAAGGGATTGCTTGATTGCCATTTGGCTTCGTAATCATATTTTGCCTTACAAACCTTTATGTCGGCTTCATATTCGTTTTGTACCCAGAAAATTTTTGTAGTTGCCTGATAATCATAATCAACATAAAACCATTTAGCATCTCCTTCAGCTTGATAATCATGTTCCACTTCATAAAACATTAAGTCTGCTTGATAAGGTTGATCTGTTAAATAGAGTTTAACGTCTGCTTCATATTCATTTTTTACAACATAAATTTTTGCCATTTTTTTATCCTTTGTTTGCGTTGTTTATTTTTCGTTGATAAAATCTAAAATATCTTTTACAAGGTGGGCTTTTTTGAAGGCATAAGTTGTTGTCCGACCAACAGCCCAACGTTTGGGGCGAATATATCCTTTTTGCAGTGCCTGTTCTTGCCAAATTTTTATGTCATTTTTGTGTTTTCTTGTAATATCTTTATGGTCAGAAGCACATTTTAAACACAGCTCCACAAAATTAGTTCCATTTTCTTTTAAATGAATTTCAATCTGCTTGTATTTTTCAATTTCCCCTATTTGTTTCCAGTCAAGCCAGCAGGCATAAAATTCGCCCCCGCGAGGATGTACCCAGCCTATATTAAAATTTTTCCCCTTTTGTTTTAGGGTCTTATAAAGGAAATCAAACCATTTCAAAGATATCCAAGTAGAAATATCTTTTTCATCGCAGGCGGAAATTTCATTTTCTACCATCATAAGTCGTTCATAAAACATATCCATAACTTTGTCTTGATGACAATCTTTTAAAAGCTCAATCAAGTCTTGACGGCGCAAAGAACAACAATCTTTATTGGATAAAATAGTTTCATCCGAGGAACGATAAGAGTTCACATAATCCCCTGTTTTGACATAACACACCTTAATCTTTTTATCTGAGGTAAATTTTTTATCATTCGAACGCATATTTTTGACATAGCGGATAATCTGATCATCATGCTCGTTCGTATAAGTTTTGTCTTCAATAATCAAAATATGATTGGTTGTGACAATTAAAACATCAACATGATTTACCTGTTGCCCTACCGATAAAATTTCTTCTTTTGAATCAATACCACATTTTGACAGAAACTTATGGGCTAGGGCATATTCCTTTGGAAAATCGCTTTTATACTTTTCTTTTCCAAAAGCTAATAAATAGCATAAGAAGGCGTCTTGTGATAGTTCGCTTGTTGCGTAGTTAAAGATGTTTGGATTGTCCATTTTTCATACTCCTATGTGTTTATAAATAGCAACAAACACACTGTAATATGTATTTTTAAAAACATCAAGCCCAAAATACACATTTTAGTGTTATGGTTTTTTACACATCAAAATAGGAAAATTGCCATATAATGAAAGAGGTTATTATGGCAGAAAAAACGTTTTTAAAAACGCTGGGCGAGCGTATCGCTATTTTACGAAAGCAAAAAGGTTTTTCACAAGAAGAATTTGCTGAAAAATCGGGTAAAATGATAAATACAATTTCTAACATAGAACGGGGACTTTCAGATCCTAAGATTACAACGCTTTTTGCTTTTTCAAAGGCTTTAAATATTTCTATTCAGGATTTATTAAGAGACATGCCGCCCAGTAATATCTCACATTCAGATACCTTACAGAATATTATTGATTTACTTGAAGGGCAGGACGAAAAAACTCTGAAAATATCTTTTAAGCAAATTGAAGCCCTTTTGGGAATGAAGTAATCTAGGGGAATTGTCTTAAAAGCCCCCAAATTCTCCTTGACAAATCTGGGAAAAGGCGTTAAAATTCAACAATGAAGGATGGGCGTTTTTCTTGGCCAGTAGGTCAGGTTCGGAAGGAAGCAGCCTAACCATGAACAAGCGGGTCATCCTTCACTTTTTTGTAAGTTGAGGGGTTATGGGACAAGAACAATCTGTTGTACTGGCACGTAAATATCGCCCGAAAGTTTTTGCTGACTTGATTGGGCAAGAGGCGTTGGTAACGACGATTACCAATGCGATTGCGACGGGACGATTGGCCCATGCTTATATTTTAACGGGAATTCGGGGCATCGGAAAGACCAGTTCTGCCAGAATTATCGCCAAGGGTCTTAATTGTGTAGGGCCAGATGGAAAAGGAGGGATGACCCCTAATCCGTGCGGGGAATGTGCCCATTGTAAAGGGATTGCCGCTGATGCCGATATTGATGTGATTGAAATTGATGCCGCCAGTAATACTGGGGTGGATAATGTGCGGGAAATTATTGAAGGGGCCAAGTATAATCCCGTATCAGCGCGCTATAAAATCTATATCATTGACGAAGTTCATATGTTGTCCAAGCAGGCGTTTAATGCCTTGCTAAAAACATTGGAAGAACCCCCAGAACGGGTTAAATTTATTTTAGCAACCACCGAAATCCGTAAAGTGCCGGTCACAATTTTATCCCGGTGTCAGCGGTTTGATTTGCGTCGGGTGGATGAAGAAACATTGGTAAAACACCTAAAATCTATTGTGGCCCAAGAAGGGCGGGAAGCCGATGACGATGCTTTATACCTGATTGCCAATGCTGGGGAAGGATCGGTGCGGGATGCGTTGTCTTTATTGGATCAAGCGCTAACGCAAGCCACAGGAACAGTCCATTTGGAAGATGTCCAGAAAATGCTAGGGCTGTTTGATGCAGGGGTTTTGATACACTTGTATCAATGCGTTTTAAAAGGGGATATGCCGGCTGCCCTTGCTTTATTACATGAACAATTTGAATGTGGGGCCGATGCCTTAACGTGTGCCCAGGATATGTTAGAATTGACCCATTGGTTGGCACGGGTTAAAATTATGCCAGATTTGTTAAAGGATGTTACTTTATCCAAAGACCGTAAAGAAGTGGCTGCGGAATTAAAGGATATTTCTATGGGGAATTTGACTAGAATTTGGCAAGTCTTATTTAAGGGAGTTCAGGATATAAAAGTGGCGGATAATCCTTTTATGGCCCTAGAAATGTTGATGATTAAACTTGGGTATTTGGCCGACGTTCCCCCTTTACCGGATTTAGTTAAAGACCTAAAAAAAAACGCTGATACGCCCCGCCTGATGACGGACGAAAAAAAAAAGGAACTTAAGGTCATAGAAAAACCGGTTTCTGTAGAAAATACAAAAACTATATCAGAAAATCATCCCCCAGTTATAACAGAATCCCCAAAATACGAAATTAAAACACTGGCGGATTTATCTGTTTTGGCCCGTAAGGAAAAAGAATTTATTTTGGCCTTTAATATTGAAAATTGCGTGCGCTTGAACAGTATTACGGGAACGGAAATTTCTTGTGCTTTAACAGAAGAAGTTCCCCCATCATTCGCAAAAGATTTACTAGACTTTTTAAAACGGGTGACAGGGGTGGCGTGGACGATGACCTTACAACAAGGGGGGGGCGCTACCTTAAAAGAGGAAAAAGAAGCTGCCTTGACACAAGTGCGCCATCAAATTGAACAAGAGGCGTTGGTCCAAGCCGTTTTAAAACAATTTCCCAAATCTTCTATTTCAAAATTTAAACTTAAAAAAGAAGAATCTGTGTCCGATGAAGATCCTAATACCGCTTATGGGGATCGCGCGCCGGCGATGGATGAAGAGTAATTTCCATACATTTTGGATTTAATCTTGTTAAGGTATATCCCGGTGTTTCTAACAGAACTTCGGCATTGAGATGGTGGGTTTGTGTACAGGGACGAATATAGGGAATCATAAAAGCCATTACATAACTTTCTAAAAACCCAGAATTAGGATCCATATAAATCAAATCTGTTAAAATAGGATATTCTTTTGCTTTTTCAACAATCACTGGATTGTAAATTTTGGGTCCCCGGAAACGAATGTTGGTATCAGGATATTTAGCTAAATCCGTTAAAGCAGATTCAAGCCTAAAAATGTCATAATGCTTTTGGGCAATCAGTAAATTTCCATAATGTACGGTGAAGATGAAACATCCCCAAAAAAGGCCAAATGCAATGAGATCTGGTATTGTGCGTGTTTTATCCCCCCCTTGGTTTAAAGTCAGGACCATTAAAGTAGTTGCCATTCCAAAAGAGGTTAAAGCTGATAATTCAGAGGGTTGAAAAATAAGGGGGAAAAAGGGAATTATTCCTAGAAGAATAAGAATCCCAATTGCCCCTAAACCATTATAAAATGGGGGATAATCATTTTGGGCATTTAAAGATAGAAGTAAAATTTTAGTGCCAAAACAGACCAAAGTTAGTCCCCAAAAAATACCTAAAGGAGTAAAGGCCCAATGGGTATAAACTAAAGAAACAGCTTCTTTTAATAATGTTATATTCCCTAAAACGGGAAGGGCTTTTAAAAGAAAGGCATTGATGCTGAGGGCAAAAAATAGGCCCCCTAAAAAAGCCCCTAAAGTTAATCCGATGTGTTTGAATAAATCGGGGGCATCCCCTTCTTTTAGGAAATCTTTGAATTGACAATAAACATATAAAAGCAAAAAGAGGGCGCCAGCTGCTGGAAAAGAGGTAAAACTAATAATGGTACTTAAAAAGACGGCCCCCAGAAAAAGTAAAAGTTCCCCGCCGAAAACAAAAGGAACAACGGCACACAACATTGCAAAACAGGCCGGAAACATCAAAAATTTTGAAGATAAAACCGGTAAAAAATAAGGGGTAAGACCTATTAAAGTGGATAAGCATAAAGAAAAATAACTGATGCGTCCCATGACAACTTTAACGGTAATAAAAGACGTTAGTGTTAAACAAACTAGTCCTAATAATTGTGGTAAGGGAGAAATATCTTGGGGAAGGGCCGAAAAACTGAAAAGACGTTGCCAAAGCCCCAGTAAAGAAAACCCTGTATCAGATAAAGAAAAAACATCTGGATGGGCAATATAAAGGATGTCATTTTGATAAATGGCATAAGCTTTGAATAAAGAAAACATCCCTAAAAAATAGATTCCAAAAGTGAATAATAACTTTTTTAGGATTTTTTTGCATTGGAAAAACGAAAGAGTTAACGTGCAAATTTGGTGAAGTAAGTCCATAAATCCTCCTTATTGTTTTGCGTCAATGAGGACGCAATAATCATTGAGTAAAGTAAGTGAAAATTCATTATCTTGGTAAATTATTTCTTTTGATTTAGCTTTGTTTGACTTGATTCGGCATTTGGAATAAGAAGGGCCAAAATAAAAATTTGTATAATAAAGGGGGGGGGCTAAAACCAGTTTACGGTAAAAAGGATATTCTTCATAGCGTCTTAAAACCGCTGGCGCCCTAGGCGAGGCCTTGAATAAAATATCCCCATAGGGAAGTTTGCCCAGTTCGTGTTCTATTCTAGACAGCTTATAACGATCATATTCCCATTGGATAAAGAGTAAGTTCCCGTATCTTAATGCAAAAACCACTAAAGCCCATAAAATAATGTAAGACAGAACGTGATACAAAAATGTCATTCCTTTGCCAAAAATTGGAAACTGAGAAAAGTCTAATGTTAGGAAAATCATAAGGCCGATCGCTAAAATCCCACCCACCCCGACAAAAATTCGGGGAGATTGGACGATTTCAGTAAAGAAAATAGTCCAAATAAAAATGCAGGTAATCATCCCAATAAAAATAGCTGGGGCCACACAAAAAGCAATTATACGCCGAGGGCGCGATATTCCTAACAGAGCCTTGAATAAAAACGCTATTAAGCAAAATCCTAAGAATAGATAAGCTAATGTAGCCATAGGTGTCCCTTGCCAAGGATCTTTGAAAAAATCAATCCAGATGGTGGTCAAGTTTCTTATGACAACCTCTGAACACGTTACATTCTCAGCCATTAGGCATAAAACGCTGCGGTTTAAGGTGTATAAATTGGTATTGATTTGTCGTTCTATATAGGTATAACCTAAGACAACCGTTATAACAATAATAGCCGTTATCCCTGCTTTGATAAGTAATGTTTTTATCTTTGCCCCGTGGATATATTCTTGAAATAACAAGTATAAAAAGGTCATTCCTAAGATACTTAAAGTCGCTTGATAAGTACAACAAATTAAAAAAGTACAAATCCCTAAGGCCCCATAAAATAATCGTCCTTTGTTGAACCATAAAAAAGGTAGAGTGGACCATAACAAAGACAGGCAAAAAAAGGCGCAATCAAACTTGTAAGACAGGTTTTGCAGAAAATAAGGGGATAACCCCAAAGCTAGCCCCCCTAAGAGGGCGCGATAAGTCAAAGCCCCCGTGATTGTATAGGTTAAAATTAAAGTGGCACTTGTTAAAAAAGTGAGGGCTAAGATGTTGACAATAGGGGTAATATCTCGGTGATAATAGCTAAAATTCATGGCATACCCGATATAATCATTCAAATGTCGCCCCCCACCAGACCACCGGCGGATAGCATTCCATGCCCGCACGAAATCATCCCCAGTATGAAAATAATCAGCTAAAAATAAAGATGAAAGGGCCAGTAAATAACACCCAAAAACAAAGAAAAATTTCTTGTTCATTTCGGGTAGAGAAAAAAAAGAAAAAGGTACCTCAAAAAAGGCGGATAAAATTGATTTTACTTTTTTCATGTCGCCCATTTTAAGCTTAAAAAATAAAAGTACAAGTTTTTTAAAACGGTTTTTGAAAAAAGTACTTGTGTTTCTAAAAAAGATAATTAGAATAGGGAAACAAAGGGTATGTTTTGTGCATTTTTTTGTCTTTGGACAACATCTTTAAAAAGGGGAGGCAGATGACAAAAGTTGTTTTAGAAAATGAGTATTTACAAGTTGGTATTTTACCTCAATCGGGGGCATGTTTGTCGTTTATGACATACAAGAAAAATGGTGAATTTACAAATATTTTGCGCCCGTTGGATGCCCATCAGAAAAATGAAGCCCTGCATTCTGCTTTGTTCCCTATGATTCCCTTTTGTTTTAGAATTCAAGGGGGGGAATTTACCTATTGGGGCATTACTAGACGCATGAAAAAAAATAAAGCCGGGGAATCCAATCCTATCTATGGGGATGGTTGGGAAAATGCTTGGAAGGTAGAAGAAAAAAGTTCAGATAAAATTGTTCTGAAACTTGTCCATGATAAAAAAGATTGGGGATACCCTTTTTCTTATACGGCTCATGTGATTTATAGCTTGATTGGATCCACCTTAGATATTCAAATTAAAATTAAAAATGATTCTGTTTTGCCAATGCCGTGTGGTATGGGAATCCGCCCATTTTTTAAGAAAACACCAGAAGTGCAATTGAAATTTCGGGCACAAGATGTGTGGTCCAATGGGAAAGATGCTATTTTGGGTCATCCTTACGCCATTCCTGGAAATTGGGATTTTTCCGAAGGGAAACCCTTGGAAAAGAAAGTCTTTGAAACCTGTTTTGGGGGATTTGATGGACAGGCGGAAATTACTTATCCCGAAGAAGGAATTAAGGTTGAATTGCGGGGGGACGAGCAATTTAGACATGTTGCCTTAGAAACACCAGGGCGTAAGAATTATTTCTGCTTATCCCCAGCGACTAATACCGAAGATGCTTTTAATTTGGCTTTTTCTGGGGTCGTTGGAACAGGGATTAAAAGTATTGGCCCTTTTGAAGAGGCAACGGCTCATCTTGAATTAAAAGTGAAAGGGTAAGATGACTTTAAAAAAAGTAGCAATTGTTCTATCCTGTTTTAATGAAGAAGAAAATATACCGGTTGTTTATCAGGCCTTAAAAAAGGCTTTAAAAAATGTATCTGTGGATTTGACTTATATTTTTGTGGATGATGGGTCAACAGATGCTACTTTTGCAGCGTGTCAAAAGTTGATGCAGCAGGATGACAGTGTTAAAGTTGTTAAGTTAACCCGAAACTTTGGTCATGAAATTGCAATGACCGCGGGGATGGAACAGGCCGGAGATGTTGATGCTGTCGTCTTCATGGATAGTGATATGCAACATCCCCCCGCTTTGGTACCTAAAATGATAGAACTTTGGTTATCGGGGGCAGATGTTGTCCTAACAAAACGGCAAAATAAACTGCAAAAATCAGGGGTGTATCATTTCTTTTCTTGGGGATTTTATAAGGTCTTATCGCTGTTATCCAAAACGGAAATTGCCTCGGATACCCCAGATTTTCGTTTAATAGATAAATCGTACCTTGTATGGTTAAAACAATGCCAAGAACCTGATCGTTTATTTCGGGGATTATTGAATTGGATGAAGCCAAGTTCAACATGCGCCGTTGTTCCCTTTGAAGTACCACCGCGTTTTTCGGGAACGACAAAGTATAATTTTAAGCGTTGTTTTAAGTTAGCAATTAATAGTTTGATTCAGTTTTCGGAATTGCCACTTTATTTAAGTTTTTATGTGGCGGTATTTTTGGGAATTATGGCCTTAGGTTTGTTTGGAACGGCTTGTTTTTGTGGGGGATTATGGTGGCTGGCAAGTCTGATTTGCTTTTTATGTACATTACAGTTTGCAATCTTAGGTGTTATGGGACTCTATTTAGCAAAAATCCATGTAGGGGTGAAAAAACGGCCACTTTATTGTGCTCATGTTTATCAAAAAAATCATAGATTAGAAGAAAAGTAAAGGTAAAATCATGTTAAAACTGTTTAATTCAAAAACACATCAAAAAGAAGAATTTGTTCCTATTTCTGACAAGCAGGTAACTTATTATGCGTGTGGACCAACGGTCTATAATTATGTGCATATCGGCAATTTACGTTCTTATATGTTTTCGGATATTTTGAATCGTTATTTACGGTACAAGGGATATGCTGTTAAATTTGCGATGAACTTAACAGATGTAGATGATAAAACGATTCGGGATTCTGCAAAATCAGGAAAGAGCCTGAAAGAATTTACGACCTTTTATGGGGATGCTTTCTTGAAGGATTTGGAAACTTTAAGAATTAAACGTCCTGATTTCATTATTCGGGCAACGGAAGAAATTGACGCAATGATAGAACTTATTCAGCTTTTATTGGATAAAGGGTATGCGTATAAGGCCTCTTCCGGGGACGTCTTTTTTAAGATCTCAAAATTTGCTGATTATGGGAAAATGGCAGGGCTAGATAAGGCGCAGCTTAAGGCCAATGCCGGGGGGCGTCTTGCTGACGATTACGAAAAAGAAGATGCCCAGGATTTTGTTTTATGGAAAGCTTGGGTGCCATCGGATGGACCTGTGGTATGGGATGCCCCTTTTGGAAAAGGACGGCCTGGATGGTCTATTGAATGTTCGGCAATGTCCCGAAAATATTTAGGGCAACCGATTGATATTCACTCTGGGGGTATTGATTTGATTTTTCCCCATCATACAAATGAAATTGCCCAATCCGAATGTGCTTATGGGGTGGAGTTTGTGCGGACGTGGATGCACTGTGCTTTCTTAATCGTGAATGGCAAGAAAATGTCTAAGTCCTTAGGTAATTTTTACACTTTGCGGGATTTAATGGATAAGGGTTATTCGGCGTTGGCTGTGCGATATGAGCTGTTAAAAGCCCATTATCGGGCGACGATTGATTTCCAAGAAAGTCAATTGAAAGGAAATGAATCTGTCATTGAAAAACTAGGGGATTTGGTGTTGCGCTTGAAAGATAATAAAACTTCTGGGGCTGGATGGACAGATTTAGATAAAGCCCTTGAACGCGCCAAAAATGATTTTGAAGAAGCCATGGATGATGACTTAAATGTGCCGGTTGCACTAGCGGCCTTGTTTGACTTTATTGGGGATGTGAATAAGAACTTTGCCGTTTTATCTGCCGCAGATAAAAAACGAATATGTGATTTTCTGTACCGATTGGATGAAGTTTTAGCCTTGATTCCTAAGGTGTCATCAGATGTGACCCCAGAACAACAGGCACTGATTGATAAACGGGAAGCTTATCGGAAAGAAAAAAATTGGGCCGAAGCAGATGCCCTTAAAGAACGTCTGAAAGAAATGGGTATTGAAGTTAAGGATACCCCAACAGGGCCCCAAATTAAGAAGTTATTTTAGGGATTTCATGACTTCTAAAATATCTTTTTCTTCTAGG
>Ga0310695_10014707_pt1 | contig 10529 bp, 8 predicted proteins | sample RumenRJG_04DNA_FD_203882 | JGI IMG/M metagenome (GOLD analysis project Ga0310695, IMG submission 203882) | Bovine rumen microbial communities from Lethbridge, Alberta, Canada - RJG_04 (v2) (version 2) | ecosystem: Host-associated > Mammals > Digestive system > Stomach > Rumen | place: Canada... | reverse complement strand
TGGCATCTTCACGGAAAAGAATTGTACCACTTACCGTTACTTCTCTGGCTCCAGCCTTTTTCATATGAGCAAGCTGTGCTTCATCCGCAAGTCTAATATTCGCCCCCGCTCGAATAGCCTTTTTTGTAAGTTTTGGAATTTTCATCGAAATTTTAACATTGGATTCCTGTACAAAAAAGAAAAACCCCCGATTAAACAGAAATTCAATCGAAAGTTTTCTTTTTATTATGGCAGGGGCAGAAGGATTCGAACCCTCGACACGTGGTTTTGGAGACCACTGCTCTGCCAACTGAGCTATACCCCTGCAACATGAACGGAGAAGGCGAGATTCGAACTCGCGCGGCCCTTACCGAACCCTAACGGTTTAGCAAACCGTCCTCTTCAGCCACTTGAGTACTTCTCCAAATAATATATCATTATTCTATTATTTATTATCTTTATAAACTATTATAGTTGGCGGAGAGGGTGGGATTCGAACCCACGGTCCTTACGGACACTGGTTTTCAAGACCAGCACCATCAACCACTCGGACACCTCTCCTCATGAATTCTACTAAATAAACCCCGAAAAAAATAAATGGTGACCCATCGGAGATTCGAACTCCGGACACCTTGATTAAAAGTCAAGTGCTCTGCCACCTGAGCTAATGGGTCATCTTCACTGGGGTAGCAGGACTCGAACCTACGCATGAGGGAGTCAAAGTCCCTTGCCTTACCACTTGGCTATACCCCACTATCCCCTGGGATAAAAAAATTTGGTGAGCCCGCGGAGATTCGAACTCCAGACACACGGCTTAGAAGGCCGTTGCTCTATCCAGCTGAGCTACGAGCCCACACTTTAATAAAAATGGAGCGGATGATGAGAATCGAACTCACGCCATCAGCTTGGAAGGCTGAGGTTCTACCATTGAACTACATCCGCAAAAATTGGAGCGGAAGACGAGATTCGAACTCGCGACCCTCGCCTTGGCAAGGCGATGCTCTACCCCTGAGCCACTTCCGCACATTTGGTCGAGGGAGATGGATTCGAACCATCGTAAGCTTAGCTAACGGATTTACAGTCCGCCCCCTTTAGCCACTCGGGCATCCCTCGAAGTATTCAATTGTGGAGCTGGCGGAGGGAATCGAACCCCCAACCTGCTGATTACAAATCAGCTGCTCTTCCGTTGAGCCACGCCAGCAAATATTGGCGACCAAGATCGGGCTCGAACCGACGACCTCCAGCGTGACAGGCTGGCATTCTAACCAACTGAACTACTTGGCCATAATCATTGAACATGCTTTATTATTATACCATACCTTGTCATCAGCATGCAACTACTTTTTTATTTGGTGGGCGTTATTGGGCTCGAACCAATGACCCCCTGCTTGTAAGGCAGATGCTCTCCCAGCTGAGCTAAACGCCCAAAACTAAAGTAGTTGTTATCGTTTGAACGCCTCGCGACAGTTATTAACTATACAGGAGTTTCTCCCATTTGTCAACAGAAAAAGCCAATTTTTTAAAATATTTTTTTCGAATACGCCGGATGCGTATTCCCGCCCTTATAGCCAGTTCATAGAAAAACTGCGGAAACCAACCACCACACACAGAAGCGCCGCAGTCGCTTCTGGCAACCTGCGCTCCAGATCAAAGCTCCGGGCTAAGGTTTCACGCACTGGGGAGATTGCAGGTCATGACTGAAACAGGCACCGGTTATAACCAGCTAAAGCGGTATTTTCTTCAGATCTTTTCGTTCATTTTTTAGAATGGCCTGTCCGTTTGTGAAACCGGAAATCAATTCCTTACATGAATTTTTATACTGATCGCCGGTAATAATATCGAACGCGACCCGATCTGTATAAGTAATCGAGTCGAGGTGCGCCTGCCCTGCGAAATCATAATTTTGGATCCTGTTAAACGAGGAATAATCGACCTCATACGACAAAACGTCCACTTCTTCCACCGCGCACGGAACTGCGGCCTCCAGACCCAATTTGGCGCTTGAGGTATACGCTCTGACCAGCCCTCCGGTACCGAGCTTGATTCCACCAAAATATCTGGTGACCACTATAACCAGATTGGTCATCTCCTGATTCACCAGCATCTGAACAATGGGAGCGCCCGAAGTCCCCTGCGGTTCTCCGTCATCGCTGCCCCATTGAATCTCAAATCTGCTTCCGACCACCATGGCCGGAACATTATGCGTTGCATCACGGTGCTCTTTTCTGACCTCCGCAATAAAAGCATCCGCTTCTTCCTTTGATTCAACCGGAGAAACATGCGCTATAAACCGTGATCGTTCAATGATCTGCTCCGCTTCTGCCGTCCGGAGCACCGTGTTGTAAAGCTTCATACTAAATTCTGACTCCTGAAATAATTATATATCAATTTTTTCGATCTGATCTCTGAGGAATTCATTTGTGATCTTGATCCTCGTTCCTTTCATTCCGAGGGAACGCGATTCAATAACGCCGGCGCTTTCAAGCTTCCGAAGCGCGTTGACAATCACTGACCGCGTGATATTGAATTTATCAGCGACCTTGCTCGCAACCAGAAGCCCTTCTTCACCTTCAAGTTCTCCAAAGATTTTTACAACGGCATCCAGTTCCGAATATGAAAGGGTTTCGAGTGCCATATTCACAGCGTTTCTTTCTCTGCTGTCAGCTTCTTCTTCCAGCGCGATGCTCCTTGCAACTTCAAGTCCGACGACCGTCGCACCATATTCAGCGATCGCGATATCTTCATCCGAGTACATATCGTCCTGTCTTACAAGAATTACGGTCGCTACGCGATTTCCTCCGAAGATAACCGGAATAATTATATGAAAACGGTCGGAATACTCGTAATCCGGTCCGAAAATCTCCAGAACTTCCTCATTACCCAGATTTTCTTTTGTATCATAAAATGTCAGGAACTTTTCGTTGTAGGCAGCGTTTAAAAAGCGGCCGTTCGATTTTTCGTCCAGGAGCGAACGATCATCTTCGTCATGTTTAGCCGCAAGAACTTTGCCCCGTTTACTCAGCACATACATATCCGAGTGAAGCATTACACCGATGTTGTCACAAAGTTCATCAAAAGCAACATAACCGGTTGTACTTTCCGATAACATACCGTTTAACTGCCTGATTCTTGCTAAAAGTCTTCCACTCATGATTCTTTCCTCTTCTTTAAATGCTACACAATGCAGGTTATAACGATCGGTCAAAGGATATATCTATCCATATCGTCTTTCTTAATAGTATCTTCAAATTTTTCATCAACAAAATTTTTGTCAATTATAATTTTTCCGTTTTCATCAGGCTCCGGAATCTCAAAAGAAATGTCCTCCAGCAACTGCTCCAGGATAGTCGATAATCTTCTGGCACCTATGTTTTCGGTCTGTTCGTTCATCAGGAATGCCATCTCTGCCAGTTCATTGATCGCATCATCCGTAAATTCAAGGTTTATGCCTTCTGTCGACAAAAGCGCCTGATGCTGCTTGGTAATCGCGTTTTCAGGTACCGTAAGAATTTTAATAAAATCTTCAGTATCGAGACTGTCCAATGTGACACGAATCGGGAAACGGCCCTGAAGTTCCGGGATCAGATCGGTCGGTTTGCTGGTATGAAATGCGCCCGCGCCAATAAACAGCACATGATCTGTTTTCACCGGACCGTATTTGGTATTGACAACACTGCCCTCAACGATCGGGAGAATATCCCGCTGAACACCTTCCCTGGAAACATCTGCTCCAGAAGATGTATAGGAACTGCCCGAAGCAATTTTATCGATCTCATCAATAAAAATAATCCCGTTCTGTTCCGCGTTTTCCACCGCTTCATCAGTAACCTGATCCATATCCAGCAGATTCTGCGCTTCCTGCTCCCGGAGGATTTTCCGCGCTTCACTGACGCGAACTCTTTTTTTCTTTGTCCGTTTCGGCATCAGGTCACCGAAAATATTACCAATAGCGATGCTCATTCCTTCATTGCTCATGTCCAGCTGGTTACCCTTCGGCGTATCATCAACCTCGATCTCTACGAACTGTTCCTCGAGCAGTCCGTCTCTCAGCTGCTGACGAACCTGATCCCGCGCCATACTGACGCCGGATTCAACGTTCTGCTGATTACTTTTTTTCAGGTTTTCTTCATAAAGCTGTTTCTGACTCGGATAACCGCCGCTGTTCATCAGAAAATCAAAAGGACCGGAAGTCTGTTGTGTCTTTTTCTGCTCCCCGTCACCCGGTACCATCGCTTCCACAATCTTATCTTCTGCGATTTTTTCCGCGATATCATATTTTTCTTTAAGCTTTTCAGATTTGGTGATGCGGACAGACGCTTCAACAAGATCTCTGACCATGGAATCGACATCTCTTCCGACGTAACCGACTTCCGTAAACTTCGTCGCTTCAACTTTAACAAACGGCGCCTTCATGAGCTTAGCCAGACGCCTTGCGATTTCAGTCTTTCCGCAGCCGGTCGGACCCATCATCAAAATATTTTTCGGAGTGATTTCCTCTCTTATCTCTTCGGGGAGAAGACTTCTCCTGTATCTGTTTCTCAGAGCCACTGCAACTGATTTTTTTGCATTATCCTGTCCGATAATGTACTTATCGAGTTCCGTCACGATTTCTTTTGGTGTCATGCTCTGTACCTGATCAGCCATAGACTCTCCTTCCATTATAATCGACTAGTTAGATAAAATCCACATAATTTTTAGAATTTTTTACTTATTTTAAATATTTTTTATTTAGGCGGAACCGGCAACTTGCCACTACGCGCTGAAGCGCTGTGACCGCTTCAAGAGACCTGCGCGCCGGCTCATAGATTCAGATCGGGACTCGGGCGCCGGACGTGTTCGCGCGTTACAGCCGAATCAAACGCCTGCAGTAAGCTCTATTCCCCGTTATAAACTTTGCTTACAATTTTTCAACAGAAATCTGATCGTTTGTATATACACAAATCGAGGACGCGATCTTCAGTGATTCTGTAACGATTTCCTCCGCAGTCATCTCTGTGTGATTAAACAAAGCATTTGCAGCGGAATACGCGTAATTCCCACCGGAACCGATGGCAACAAAATCCTGATCCGGGGCAATGATCTCTCCGTTTCCTGAAATAATAAGAATCTCATCTTTGTCCGCAACGATCATAAGCGCCTCAAGGCTTCTCATCCCTCTGTCAGAACGCCAAAGCCGGGCCAGGTCAACCGCCGCGCGCTTCAGATTCCCGCCGTGTTCTTCCAGCTTGCTTTCAAATTTCTCTGTCAAAGAGAAAGCATCCGCAACACTTCCGGCGAACCCCGTCAAAACAGAATCCTTATATATTTTTTTCACCTTTTTTGCGCCATTTTTCATAATGGCGGTTTCCCCCATGGTTACCTGACCGTCACCTCCAATGCAGACGTCATTCGGCCCTCTTCTGACAGCACAAATCGTAGTCGCATGAAACTGTACCATATCAAAATCCTCCAATATTACTCGTATCATTAAAAGAATACCCGGAAGCAGTCGTTTTCAGTCGCTTCCGAAATGCGATCTTTTCTTTACTTTCTTACTCTCTGTGTCTGCATTCCGGATTAGAACACTCCAGTGTTCCGTTCTTTGTCTTCTTTTCGACAAAAAGACTTCCGCAGACCGGACATTCTTTTTCGACCGGCTTGTTCCAGAAGGACTGTGTGCAGTTCGGATAGTTGCTGCAGCCATAAAAGATCCGGCCTCGCCGCGAACGTTTTTCTACAATTTCTTTTCCGCACTGCGGGCACTTTACACCGACCGGTTTCATGATCGCCCTGGTGTTTTTACACTCCGGATATCCGCTGCAGGCGACAAAGTCCCCGTATCTTCCCGATTTTATCACCATCGGCCTGCCGCAGAGTTCGCAGTTTTCACCGGTCGGTTTGTCTTCGATCGTGACTTTTTCTATATCATTGTCAGCAATCTCCAGTTCTTTTGAAAACGGACCGTAAAAATCACGGATGATCTGCTTCCAGTCGGATCCCTTCACTTCAACATCATCCAGTTTATCCTCCATACCGGCAGTAAAATGAACATCGACTATTTCCTTAAAGTAATTCTCCATCAGTTCGTCAACAATAAAACCGAGTTCCGTCGGGTTCAGGGTCTTTTTTTCACGTTTGACATAACGCCGGTCCGTCAGGGTATTGACAATCGGCGCATACGTGCTCGGACGTCCGATGTTGAGCGTTTCCAGTTCCTTAACAAGGCTTGCTTCTGTATAGCGAGGCGGCGGCTGAGTGAAGCTCTGTTCACCTTCCGCTTTGGTAACGTTCAGCTTTTCACCTTCTTCAAGCTTCGGCAGGAGCTTATCTTTGTCGTCATCCGACTTGACGGGATAGACTTTGCGATAACCGTCAAATACTAATCTCGAGCCGGACGCGCGGAAACCATATTCCCCGTTTTCGATCACAGCCTGAACGCTCTCAAATCTGGACGGGCTCATGCGGCTGGCTAAAAAACGCTGCCAGATCAGCCGGTAAAGTTTGAACTGGTCGGATGTGAGAGAATCCTTGATGTCCTCCGGGCGGATTTCGATATTTGCCGGGCGGATTGCTTCATGCGCATCCTGGATCTCTTTCTTCTTATTTGTATAAACGTTGTCAGCGTGGTATTCTTCACCGAAATGTTCATTGATGTACGCTTTTGCGGCTTCTTTTGCCTCGGCGGAAATACGGACGGAATCGGTTCTGAGATAAGTGATCAGACCTACGGTTCCTCTGCCCTTGATATCAATACCCTCGTAAAGCTGCTGTGCGATACGCATCGTCCTCCGGGTATTGAAATTAAGCCGCACAGACGCATCCTGCTGCATGCTGCTCGTCGTAAACGGCGCAAATGGTTTTACTTTCCGTTCCCGTTCGTTGATTTTTCTGACAATATAACCCTTCGGATCCAGTTCACGCAGAACTGCGTTTTTTTCCTCTTCATTATTAATTACGAGTTTTTTCCCGTTCTTTGTAGTCAGGGTTGCTTTAAAGCCTTTACCTTTGTCCGCGTACGCATAGATTGTCCAGTATTCCTGTGGGACAAAGGCTCTGATCTCGTTTTCCCGGTCACAGATAATTTTCAGCGCTGCCGACTGAACGCGGCCGGCGGAAAGACCTCTCTTTATTTTTCTCCATAAAAGCGGACTGATCTGATATCCCACGAGGCGGTCTAAAACTCTGCGCGCCTGCTGCGCGTCAACGAGATTTTTATTGATCGTGCGTGGATTCTTCACGGCCTCCTTTACCTTGTCCTTGGTGATCTCATTGAATTCGATCCGACAGGGTTCGGATTCATCGATTCCCAGAAGATACTCGAGATGCCAGGAAATCGCTTCCCCTTCACGGTCCGGGTCTGTTGCGAGAAAAACTTTTGACGCTCTTTTCGCTTCTTTTTTCAGTTCCTTGATGATCTCGCCCTTGCCGCGTATAGAAATATACTTCGGTTCAAAATCGTTTTCGATTTCTATACCCAGTTTGCTTTTCGGCAAATCTCTGACATGTCCCACGGACGCGACAACTTTATATCCTGAACCGAGAAACTTTCCGATCGTTTTTGCTTTTGACGGTGACTCAACGATTACCAGCTTTTTTCGCCTGGCTTTTGTACCGGAAGCTGCCTTAGCCATTCATTCCTCCTGATCGTTCAAAAATATTTTCATATTTAATGCGGTGTATTATATACCAACAAATGTTTTTTTGTCAAATATTTCTTAAAATTTAGTTATCCCTGTTCAGAACCGGGCACCGCCAAACAGTCAATATTTGATTTTCAGATCAGTTTTTATCATACGCCGGCTTTTCAGATGCCGGATTTGTCGATAAAAATCCTTCCCATATAAGTGACAAGAACGCCTTTCATTTCCATAAGCGAAATCAGCGCGCTGATCCGGGAAGGCGACATTCCGGTCATCCTGCAAAGCTGTTCCGGCATAAGCTCACCCGCCTGTTTAATAAGATCATAAACGGCTTTTTCATCTTTGCCCAGGCTGACCGTTACAGGCGGCAAACCGGATCCACAGAGATTCATGGAATCGAACGGATCGTTGATCACCGTCATGATCTGCGCGCCGTCCTGGATCAGTTTATTGGTTCCCATGCTCTCCGCGCTGAAAACCGATCCGGGTACCGCAAACAGGATCCGGTTCTGGTCGACAGCATACTCCGCAGTCTTTAACGCGCCGCTGCTGAAGGCTGCTTCCACGACTACAACCACCTCAGAAAGGCCGCTGATCAGACGGTTCCGCACAGGAAAATGCCACCGTTTGGGCCCGTCGCCCTCTTCAAACTCAGTAAGCAGAAGTCCGCTCCTTCTGATCTGTTCCATCAGCCGCTGATTGTCTCTCGGATAACAGATATCCAAACCGGTTCCGAGCACTGCAATCACCGATCCTCCGGCATCGATCGCGCCCCACAGCGCGGCGGAATCGATCCCGCCCGCCATACCGCTGACCAGCGTAACTCCGCACTCCGCCGCACGCCGTCCCAGCTTCCGCGCGACATTCGCTCCATACGGCGTGCACTTACGGCTTCCCACAACCGCGATACAGCGACTGTCCAGAAGCATCAGGTCCCCGTCACAGTACAGCCGCTTCGGCGGATCATCGATTTCTTTAAATAACACAGGATATTTTTTGTCATATATGTGAATCGTTTTTAACATTTATAACCTCATTTCTCTATATCCCGGGCGGTCATCCGGTTTTCCAGACAGGCGGCCAGTCCGTCCTGTCCGATATCACGGGCGGTTATCCGGCTTTCCGGCATCCTCACCGCGTCATTAACTGCCGTCGGCGGAATCCGAGCGCTTCGCACACGTGCTCAGCGCAGACATTCTCACATCCTTCAATGTCCGCGATCGTCCGTGCGATCTTCTTTGTCCTGGCAACCGTCCGCGGATTGAGACCAAGACGGTCGTACGCTGTTTCCAGAATCTTCTCGCACTCTTTGTCAAGAAAAACCACACGATCAGTCTGACGATCGTTCATCTGCGCATTCAAAGTGATGCCGCTCCCCTCAAATCTTTTTTTCTGAATTTTTCTTGCCTGCCTGACCATCTCCCGCATTTCCGCTGAACTCAGGCAACTGCTCTGGTCACTCAGCATTTCATATGAAATCCGTTCCAGCATGATGTGAATGTCAAACCGGTCGAGAATCGGACCGGAAAGTCTGCCCTGATAGCGTTCCACTTCGCCTGCCGTACATTTACAGTCAATGTCCGGATCACCGTAATAACCGCATTTGCAGGGGTTGGTCGCCGCCACGATCAGAAAATCCGCAGGAAAGACATACGTTTCACCGTTCCGCACCAGCACGACTTTTTTCTTCTCCATTGGAACACGAAGCGCATCGACCGTATTCCGGTCAAATTCCCCGATTTCATCCAGAAACAAAACACCTCCGCTGGCCAGTGTGATCTCTCCCGGTTTGGGCCGGCTGCCGCCGCCGATCAGGCCGGCCCGCGTGATTTTATCGTACACACTCCGAAACGGTCGCTGCAGAATCACCGGTTCTTTTTCATCAAGCAGTCCAACAGCCGAATAAATCTTTGTTGTCTCGACAATTTCATCATAGGTCATTTCCGGCATGATTGTCGGCAGCCTCTCGGCAATCATCGTTTTTCCGGTGGCGGGACTCCCTGTCATCAGAATCCCGTGTCCGCCGGCAACCGCGACCGTGACCGCTCTTTTAGCATATTCCTGCCCTTTCACGTCTTTATAATCGACTGCATAGTCCGTCCGGTTTTTCTTTGTCCGCCCCTTCAGAACACACGAAGAATCCGATGGTCTGAATGGCTCGATCAGCTGAACACGGTTAAAATGATCGATGAGCTGCGACAGACTTTTTACCGCGTAAATTTCAATCCCCCGGATCAGCGATGCCTCTTTACGGTTATTATAAGGTATCACCATTTTTCTGATCCCCGACGCTTTCATCGCAGACACTGCAGGCAAAATCCCCGCAACTTCACTTACCGAACCATCCAGTGAAATTTCCCCGATAAAACAGTAACTATGAATATTCTCACCGAGGATCTGCCCGGACGACAAAAGAACACCCGCGGCCATTGCCAGATCGAGATGACTGCCGCACTTCCTGAGATTCGCCGGCGCCATATTCACCGTGATTCTCCCCGCCGGATAAATGCGCCCCGAATTGATCAGCGCCGCCCGGATCCTCTCTTTTGCCTCTTTCACGGCGGAATTCGCCTGTCCCACAACGTTGAACACCGGCATCCCCCTGGAAATGTCGGTCTCGATCGTGACCGGAACCGCGTCGATCCCGTGCATCAGCACTGAATTGACTTTTGACAACATAAATCAGTCCCCCTTCAATCCGTTTAATCTCAACAAAAAAAATCAGAACTTTCTCTTAAAAAGAAAGATCTCTGATTTGATTTACCAATATTTCGATTACCTGAAACGATACGTTTTTATCGTGAATCTGATTCTGCTGAAGATAATACGCTGCTGTGTTTTTCAGATGACGCTTTTTGACAGAATTGACTGATTCTGCCGGGCGCCCCATCGTAAGCGACATACGCGTCTTGACTTCCGCAAAAATGATTT
>Ga0310695_10014706_pt1 | contig 10529 bp, 12 predicted proteins | sample RumenRJG_04DNA_FD_203882 | JGI IMG/M metagenome (GOLD analysis project Ga0310695, IMG submission 203882) | Bovine rumen microbial communities from Lethbridge, Alberta, Canada - RJG_04 (v2) (version 2) | ecosystem: Host-associated > Mammals > Digestive system > Stomach > Rumen | place: Canada... | reverse complement strand
GATATTGAGGTCTCTTATGTAGGTAAGGAGCTGGCAGAAAATTCATACCCGATCAAATCCTTCTTTGATGCGGGTGCATGTACCGTGTTCCATTCGGACTATCCTGTTTCTCCGTCCATCAGTATCAAGAACAGTATTTATATGGCGGAAACCCGTAATGCGCCCAAGCAATTGGGACTTGAGACTTTCCCGAATAATATCAAGGAAGCGATCACAAGAGAACAGTCTCTGCGTGCCCTGACTATAAATGTCGCCTATGCATGGCACCAGGAGCATCGCCTGGGCTCAATCGAATTTGGGAAGATCGCCAATATGACGGTTTATGACTGCGATTTCCTCCATGACGATATTGAAAAGGTCGCACAGGCGAATCTTGTTGCAACCATTGTGGACGGAGAAGAGGTCTACAAGGCATAAGCAAAAGAGAGAAGGGATTACAAACATGAAAGCAGATAAGATCATTAAAAATGCAAGAATCTTTACAGCAGATAAGGGCAATCCACAGGCAACAGCCCTTGTGGTAAAGGACGGCAAATTCGCCTATGTGGGTGATGAGGCCGGTCTTTCGGAGTATGAAGGAGAGGTCATGGACCTCGGCGGGAAGTTTATTATGCCCGGCATCATTGACAGCCACGTCCATGTGACCATTCCCGTAGGCTTTGAGTACGCGGATATGGGCGAACGCCTAGAGCCCAATGGCAAGCAGGAAGCATTAGACATCATGGCGAAATATATACGGAGCAATCCCGGGGAGAAGCGGTACAGATTCCTTTTGGAGAAGAAGTTCCTGAATGGAGAGGATATCGTAAAGGAGGATCTTGATGCGATATGTCCTGATGCCGAACTTCAGATTCAGGAAGGGGAAGGGCACAGCATCTGGGTTAATTCAAAGATACTTGAGCGGCATGGCATTACTGACGACACACAGGATCCCATACCGGGACTTGCTATTTATGTGCGTGACAAGGATGGACATGTGACCGGAAATTGTATTGAAGGCGCAGCTGAAATTCCAATCATCCTTGACAGCTCGATGGAGCTGACCGATGAACAGGTTGACGCTGCTCTTAAACGCTGGATAGATTTCTCAGTCGAATACGGTGTGTGCGCGGTATTTGATGCTGGTCTGCCGGGAGATCCAAAGTTCCATGAGAAGGTCTATAAGCGCCTGCTCGAGCTGGACAAGCAGGGAAAACTGCCCATTTATGTTGACGGCAGCCTTGTGATCAACGCAGAGAGAGATGCCAAAGAGGGTCTCGAGGAGGTTAAGCGCCTGCATCGTGAGTATGATACGGAACACCTGAAGGTCCATACCATGAAGATTTTCATGGATGGTACCCAGAAGATCCATACCGCAGCTATGGTCACCCCTTATGTGGATGTAGGTACGCTTGGAACCACTGCTTTTTCAGCAGAGGGAATTAAAGAACTTTTGAAAAATCTTAATGAAGCAGGTCTGGATCTTCACCTTCATACCGTTGGAGAGCGTGCGTCCCGCACGGTACTGGATGGCTTTGAGATGGCAAAAGAGGAGTTGGGAGACAGCTTAAAAGTTAGAGTTACCTGCGCTCATCTGGAGATTGAGGATGATTCGGATCTGAATCGTTTTGCAAAACTGGGTGTGATCGCCAACTTTACTCCATGGTGGCATGCCGACGACCCTGGAGAAAGTGCTCGTTGGCTCGGTGAGGAACGTTCCAGAAAGCAGTTCCGTTGCAAGACGGTTTGGGATACAGGTGCTCTGGTGGCATGGTCTAGCGACAATATTACCTTCGGCGACTTTACATCTTGGAACCCGTATCTAGGTATGGAAGTCGGAATGACGCGCCTGAGAACTAATAAGACCCGGGTTCAGGAATACAACAGAACAGCCGCTGTATTTCCTCCTGAAGATGAGAGAATGAGCATTGAAGAGATGCTGATTGGATTTACGATCAATGGAGCGAAGCAGCTTGGTATAGAAGATATCAAGGGATCTATTACTGCAGGTAAGGATGCAGATTTCCTTGTATTTGACAAAGATCTGCTCACGGCAGAGAAAGATGGATTCAGCAATAACAAGCCGAAGGATGTGTATTTTGGCGGGAAGAAAGTGAACTGAAGAAGATGGATTTATGATGTTATCAGGGCAGCCTAAAGAAATCTGGGCTGCCCTTTTTGCCTGTTAATTTTCGGGTGTGACATTCTGGAAACATCTCTTGTTATAAACAAATACAATCTATACAATTAAGGAACAGACAAAGCAGATGTTTATCGAGGATGAAGGAGGGAGCATTTGCGAAGGCAAATATGCCGATTTCCTCATTGTCGACAAGGACTTACTGTCCTGCCCGGAAGATGTTATACATACTGCTAAACCTCTGGCTACCTATTTTGAAGGAAAGAAGGTTTTCTCTGCGTAGTTGACATTGGTTTCAGGAAATAGGAAGAAGAATATAAACATGGATCAATCATTACAGGCAACGATATATGTTGGACTTAACGATTCGGAGACGGGAGTTCAGAAGTTTGATACGGAGAAATACCTTTCCATCCTGAAAACCGTATGTATTAGCTATAAGGTGGCTTTTTCCGTTCAGGTGATAAACGGAGGTTATTTTCACGAAGACGGGCGTTTCACGGAAGAGAGGACTCTTCATATCAATCTGATGAATGTTCCCAAGGAGACGGTAGAGGAGATCGCAAAGGATCTCTGTGCGTTTTTTAACCAGGAGAGCGTAATGATCACATCAGCGGAGAGCTCCGTATACTTTCTTAAAGAGAGGCTGTAAACAGATTTTTGGGAAGTTAATATATTGGCATAATGCCAATTCCTATTAAAAGAAGGAAGAAACAAATGCGGATTTACATTGTCCGTCATGGAGAGACGGATGCAAATAAAAAAGGTTACGCACAGGGATGGACTGATGATCCGTTGAATGAAAACGGCCGCTTGATCGCGGAGCTTACCGGGCAGGGTATGAAAGGCACCCGCTTTGACTGCTGTATATCAAGCCCGCTGATCAGAGCAAGGGATACTGCACAGATCATACTCAGGGAATCAGGCAACAGTGTTCCGATTTCATTTGACGACCGTATTAAAGAAATGAACTTTGGCTGCTTTGAGAGGACGAGTATCAGAGATGAAAAGGTCATCAGATTTCTGAAGGAACCGGTTGTTGATTACAAGTTTCCCGACGGGGAAAGCATAGAAGAGGTAATGGAAAGAACACAGGAGTTTCTGAAAGAGCTTATTGCTAAGGATGACGATAAGACTTATCTGGTGTCAACACACGGATGTGCACTGCGGGCAATGCTGAATTTCCTGTATGACGATCCGGATGATTACTGGCATGGGCATGTTCCTTATAACTGCTGTGTGAATATAATTGATGTTAAAGATGGAGAAGCAACGCTGATAGCGGATGATAAGATCTATTACGATCGGGAGATGGTGATCGATAGATATAAGGATTGAATAATCTTATGATTGCTGTTATCTTTCGGAGGGGCAGATTTAAAAAAATTATTTACAATCGATGACTTTATGGTTGCTTTCATTTCGGCGATGGGCTATGGCTTTGGCTATATGATTCCGATTAACCGATATAGAGGATTTACTGGACTTAAACGAGGAGCGAATAATATGATCACCCGAAATTTTCTAAAGTTATTTGAAAAAAGAAAAGGTAATCTCGATTATCGTTTAAAGCGTGATTATATCAGGAATGGAATCGCGACGCTTCCCTGTAGCATTTCTGACTATAATGATGTGATCAGTTCATACAGCGTGAAGGGGTATGAGACTTTGAATACGGATTTTGTTGATTACCTCAAAGAGGCTGCGGAAGTGACTCCGCCCGAGTATCCGCTTGTCCTTAATATCATCGGTGGATCTCTATCGCAGGAAGAGCAAAATACCATAGAAGAAGTTATACTGGACGAAATGGCTTACGATCTTGGAAGCGTTGAAAAGGAAGAGAACAGACATAAGCGGATCTTTTACGGTATGTTTTTTGGCCTGATCATTTCGGGCGTATTATTGTGGCTGACGCAGGTTCTGGCGGAAGAGCCGCGTGAGTTGTTTTTCATATTGTTCTGGTTTATGGGTGAGACATTATGCGACTATATTTTCCTTACAGGGTACGACCTGCGTCGGGACAGGAGACTGGCCGGACGTCTAGCTAGTATCAAGGTTGTATTTTCTGAAAGCTATAAAGATTCGAATTATACAGAAAGCGATGTCAATAAGCTATATTCCGAGATTGAAAAAGATGTAAATGAAACGATCTGGAAAGAGAAAGAAAGACAAGAGGATTCCTTTGCTTGAACGAGTAAATAGATAATGGTTTTTTGAAAGGAGCGATAAAAACATGGAATGGGAAGCGCGATTAATTGAGTGGACACAGGCACATATCGGCAGTCTGGGAGGTTACGTGGAACTGCTGGCATTTATTGGCGCGGAGGCAGGTCTTCTTTTAGTTGTGCTTGGTGTGATGTTTTGCTGGAAAAAGGAAGCGGGGCAGAAGCTGGCATTGATCGTTGTGACTGTGAATATGTGGCTTCCCATGATCAAATCCATCGTGCTGAGGCCACGGCCATATATAGGGTATCCCGACAGGATAAAACCGCTTGTTTTGGATGATAAAGCACCTGCGACGGATGTGGCTGCGCATGGTTATTCCTTCCCCAGTATGCATAGTGCATCGATCCCTGCATTATACTTTACTCTGGCGATGGAAGTGAAAAAGAAATGGATCTGGATACTTGCATGGGTTCTGACTGTATTGGTAGGTGTTTCCAGAGCCGTGGCCGGCATGCATTATCCGACAGATATTCTTGCAGGATGGATACTTGGCTTTGCTTCGATCGGAGTGTTTATGCTGCTCGACCGTTATATCCAAAAGGACTGGCTGTTTCATCTGGTTCTGTTTGTAACTGCACTTCCGGGGTTTTTCTATGTGCGCACGAATGATTTCTATACTGCATTGGGATGTCTTATCGGCGGTGTTGCGGCATATTATTATGAACGAAAACATATAAACTATCAGGATACACGCAGGATTCCCGCAATGATACTACGTATGATCGGCGCTCTCCTTATCTATGTTGTAGTGAATACGCTGCTGAAGCTCCCTTTCGACAAGGAATTTCTTGCATCGGCAACTCTTGGCGCTTTGATGATCCGAATGGCCAGGTATACGATAATCATGTTTCTTATCATGGGCGTATATCCTATGGCTTTTCCTTTGTTTGAGCGTGTAGGGAAAAAACAATCATAGGAGGATTAAAAAATGCTTAGCATCAACAAGGAAACTGACAACAAGAATCTGACCATCGCTCTTTCGGGAAGGTTGGATACGACCACTGCTCCGGACCTGGAAAAAGAGGTAAAGGAGAATACAGATGGTTTGGAGAGTCTGATATTTGATTGTACGAGCCTTGAATATATCTCATCCGCGGGTCTGCGAGTGCTGCTTTCCGCTCAGAAGATCATGAACAAACAGGGAAGTATGGTCGTAAAGAACGCTTCCGACGAAGTGAAGGAAATATTCGAAGTGACCGGCTTTTCCGATATCCTGACGATTGAATAACGAGGAGGGTTGTTATGAAAGTAACCGGTTTCTATCCAGTTTTTCATGCAAAAGACATTGAAGCTGAAACGAAGCGCTTTACGGAGGAGCTTGGGTTTAAGGTAATACATAAACCGCAGATAGAGTTTCTGGATTATGTTGTTCTGGAGAACGATATAAAAAACCGCCTTGATCTTGTGTGTTCACATTTTCCTGCGGATTCTTTCAAAGATGGATTTTTGGGAATGCGTGTAAATGTAGATGATTATGATGAAGGGGTTTCTTACTTTGAAGCACAGGGGTATGCTGTGTTTGGCACATCACACGAAACCGAATCTTCCATAACCGCGCTGATGACCAAAGGTGATGGCACATACCTGGTTCTGTTTCATCATAAAAAAGATGAGGAACAAATAATGGTCTGCAGTAGTACCGGGAAAGAAGAGAGTTTTTTTGAATAAGAAAATGTGATAAGAGGAAATACCAATGGACAATAAGATGTATCAGGTTTCAACACTGCAGGCGCTTGCCCTGGGATACAGCCGGGCAGTGATAAGTGCTGGGGAGCTCCTTAAAGAGGGGGACACAGGACTTGGAACATTTGAAGATGTGAATGGGGAAATGATCGTAATGGACGGTCGTTGCTACAGAGCGGATCAGGATGGAAATGTGACACAGATTCCGCCGGAAACCGGAGTTCCATTTGCGGCTGTGACAAAGCTTTATGGGGAGCAGGAGTTTCTACTTAAGGACATGCCGGATATCACGGCGGTCCGCACGGAACTGACAAGGAAGATTGAGGAGAGGTTTGGACTTAACAGCATGCATGTTGTGAGGATCGATGGCGTATTCGAAAAGGTAGATGCCAGATCCGAAGCGCCGTACAGGTCACATCATATTTCGCTAAAAGAGATCCTCGGTCAGAACCAGAAAGCGTTTATATTTGAGAACATCCGAGGGTCACTCATTGGTGTCTATTTCCCCGATTATATGGATGGTATCAACATGCCCGGATGGCATCTCCATTTTCTTTCCGAGGACAGAACAAAAGGGGGCCATGTATTTGATGTTAGTATAAATGAGGGTGCTGCAAAGGTGGATAAGATCACCAATATTTATATAAACCTTCCCAAAGAAGCGGCTTTTGACACATACTCCCTCAAACAGGATTTACAGGCTGAGATCAAATCTGTAGAGTAAATGCATTAATATTATATTATTTTCTGTTTTATCATAAGTGAGTAATATTCGTAAGACGGAGGAGGTGATCAACTATGATAGAGGTAAGATTCAAGAAAAAATCGGAGATATTTGATGCCCTGATCACTGTTGTAGCCGCAGTTTTCTCTGTGGGGACAGTGCTATACGGAGTATGGAGTTTGGGCCTTGGCGAAACGTGGCCGGAATTGGTACTCAACCTGTTCTACATAGCAAGTCTGGTGATGATGTGGATGTATTTTTTTAAGATCCGGATCACTACTATGCAGTTTAATTATTGGTGTTCCCTGTGCGTGGGTGCTACGGTATTGCTTCGTGATATCCTGTTTGCTCCACCCTTAGCCTTTTTCGGCTTCAAGCTTGCATGTCGTGGTTTATCGGTGCTGCTGGTCCTCATGCTCACATATTTCTATGCCCGTAAGGAATGGCAGACATATTCAAAGCGCAACCTGTGGATGATCTGTATCATCGATATGGTTATCGCAATACTTTACAATATTGACATCGTTCATGAACCCGTGAATGAGTACACCAACTATCTATTAACGGAAATATGGATACGCCCCACCATTACCTATGGCCTGGTGGCATGTTTTGTGTCGGAAACGAATAAAGGCAATTGATGATGTAGTGATATCGTAAAGATTTATAAGGAGGCGTTACAATGGTTGAATTAAGCAGTGAAAGAGTTGAAGAGATCCTGCACAAAGAGACTATGAAAACAGAGGAATTAACAACGATCCTACGTGGCATATATACCAGGTATATGCGTCTGTATGAGAAGTACTTTGCCGACATAGACGCACTTAATGATGAGGAGATTGCGAAACTGAAGAAATACAATGAAGAAACAGAAAGCCTGGTAAAGTATTATTATATGGATATTCCCCAGGATATCAGCATAGCTCTTAAAGAATTCGACAGTAGGTATGGATCCAAGCTGTTGGGACACGACTGGCACAAATACCTCTTTGACAGCTATAAGGAATTCAAATCAGAAAGCAAGAGCAAAAATAAAAGCGATGAATGTATAAAGGCAGAGTATAAAGAAAAAAATCTTTCAGATTTCTACGATGCCATGGATTATATTTTCAGAGAAGATTTCAATACGAGCAGTAAGACCGCCGAGAATATAACAAGCGGGTTCACAGGCCTTCTTTTTGGAGAATAAAGAATTAATAAAAGGTAGTATACAACACATAAAAACGTATACTACCTTTTATAATGATAATCAATGCCCGAGACCGTCATACAGATCCGTCCAGCTGGTGCTCCGGTTGTCTCGCTCTTCTTCGTAATCGGGCTCGACATCATCCTTTCTTGACCTTTCGGGTTCCTTGACCTCAGGGGCGGGCTCCTGATCTCTTACGAATGCTTCGTAAGGTCCGTGCGTGAAACTGTGATCCCTGGCAAGCTTCGTATCTTCCTCGAGTCTTGAAAGGTTGATGTAATCACCGGTAAGAGACCTGAGGTTGTAAACACTCGCCTGTAGCATACCCTCCAATACATCGAGGTAGTTCAGATAGTCACCGTAATTCTCCTTAGTCAGACCAAGATTGATAGCTTTCTGTTTCAGATTCTTATATTGTATGAAATACTGAGCAGTCTCCATATCTACGGACAGGAGTATATCGTTAAACTCCTTAAGCTTGTCTTCTTCAGTTCTTGTATCTACCGGTTTTGCCGTATTTACATGAGCATTCCTGTATTTTGCTTCGTTATAACGCTCTTCGCGATTCTTTTCATACTCTTCATAAGATATGAGCGGTTTTGGCTTTCTGTCGGACTTATGCTTTAAGAACCTTATGATCTGCTCTGCTTCGACGAAAGTCAGCTCTGTATATTTGCATGTAAGTTTCCAACGGTTGGCATTTTCGTTAAGTACAAGGTACAGTTCCTGCTTCTGTTTCTGAGTTATCGGCTCTAAAGCTGCCTGCTGTCTTCGAACGGTTGCTTTATCGGGATAAGACAGAAGCCTGTCGATACCGGAGAGATCTCTTCCCTTGAGCAGTTTCTCATAACTCCGAAGGTCCATGATAAGGTCCTCGATCACCTGATAGTGTTTTACGGATTTTTCAAGCTTCAGTACATGTTGTTTTACCTGGCTGTATGCTTTGCCGACTTCACGTTTACGCTCTTCGATATCCTTGGGCGTTTTAAGACCAAGAAGATTTGCCGCATACATGGCTCGCTGCATCTTATGGATCCTTATGTCTATTTCAGACACATAAGGAACCGCTTTAAGAGGTACTTTTGCGCGCCTCCTGTCGAAAAATGAGCCTGTCCTACCCATGAGTTTATCCTTAAAGAACTTAAGGAACTGGATCGCCGTTATGAAAATTATTTCAAGAATAGAACGCCTGTGGCCGTTTTCGTCATACCGTCCGATGGTTATATCGATAGTCTTTTTGTATCTGTCTTCAAGTGTATAATCGATATGCTCGCGTTTCCTTTCTAGTGCATCCTTCTTTTCATGCGGCAGTATCTGTTTTTCAATGATACCAACGCCCTTATCATCAAAACCGATCAGCGCATCCCATCCCATCTTAGTACAGATGGCCTTTCGCATATACTTTTCTCCCAGGCTGGTATCCCTCACCTTGAATGTCTCGGAGCTGTCTTTCATATGAAGATCGCGGTTTAAGAACAGGACGTGGCGGGTGGTCTCTGATATCTCATAAGAAGGACGGCCGGTAACGGGATTCCGAAATTCTTCTGTCATTATCTTTACGAAGCCCTGCCAGTCGTCAACCCCGCGTTTCTTACATATCTCAAGGGCAGTTTCGATATCATGGCGAACATGGTCTTTATTGCTCATGCCATCCGAACTATGTGTGCGAACATACTCTTCGTTGATATTGGGTGTATCGGGCTCACGTTTCTTATTATCGATATCCGCATCAATCAGGATAGGAAGGTCGTACGCAAGGCTCATCTCATCGTTGAGCTTGCGAAGCTCATTACGGCGCTTCTTGTTCATACACACTTTCCTGGAACCATCCATAGCATAAGCACATACAACGATATGGTTATGGATATGATCAGTGTTCATGTGAGTAGATACAACACACTGGAACTCAGGGAATGCCCTTCTTGCGAATTCAACACCCATGCGATGAACAAGTTCGGGCGGGATGGAGTTAATACCGTGTTCTTTTCCGGGGAATGACTGGATGATGTGCTCCGCATCGATGCTTTTCTTCTCAACGGTTATCTTCTTACCGGTCTTCTTATCTGTATATGTCGCGTACTTTGCACTGCCCCTGCGTCTTCTGCCACCATCTTTCTCTTCGTATTTGCTTTTAGACAGAGCAAACTCATCAGATGCTACATCAACTTCGCAGTTAACGCCGGAGACGAGCATGGTCTTGTCACCATCAAGCTCCCAGACAGTCTTTTCATAATTCTCCGCATACCGAAGGACAGCGGTGACATCATCATCAAGACCTTCCCAGATCGCGGTCTCCTCCTCTTCGCTTAAAATGAGGGAATTCTTCGATGCGTCATCCACATAATTGATACACGAAGCGACGCCCTTTGAGCCGTGTATAGAAATATTCTTCAGTATAGCCATGTCCAAATCCTCCGTATAAAAACCTGATCCGGCCATCTCAGCCGAAGGCTGCCTATTTCACGCCTTGGCGTGAAGGGTACGGGCTTGCCTGTCGGGTGCAGGGTGGTAATCCTGCCAAGCGATAATCTGGGCCCACCAGGGACCGGATTATCTCTGCTTGCTATGTCTGAGATCAGGCAGGTTCA
>Ga0310695_10014705_pt1 | contig 10529 bp, 11 predicted proteins | sample RumenRJG_04DNA_FD_203882 | JGI IMG/M metagenome (GOLD analysis project Ga0310695, IMG submission 203882) | Bovine rumen microbial communities from Lethbridge, Alberta, Canada - RJG_04 (v2) (version 2) | ecosystem: Host-associated > Mammals > Digestive system > Stomach > Rumen | place: Canada... | reverse complement strand
GTGACAGAGCCGAGGAAGGTGCGCACCAGCTCCGAGTAGCTGGCATAGCGCCACATGCCCCGATACATGTGGAAAGCCCAGAAGATGCAGAGCGACACCAGCGCATAGGGAATAATGACGATGGAAAAGGTCACCCGGTACTCTTGCGGGATATGGGAATACATGCAGTCAAAACGCAGCCAGAGAGCCAGGAAATAGGCAAGGCAGACAGAGATCACATCACAGATCATCAGGCACAGCGCCATAATCTGCCAATGCTCCAGCATGCGTTTGTTTTCTTTCTTGTCCATAGGTTCTATCCTCAGGATCCTGCAGCATACGGACAGTCCTTCAGCCCGCAATCCTGCAGAGTAAAATTTTTTATCATTTTATCACAGCCCTGCGGAATATGCAATTGGCAATAACGCGAAAACTGTTTTTATTTGTCCTACTTATTTTTCCTTTTTTTCTTTTTTATGCCCCTTTTCGCCATATGGATAAATTTGTCGATCAAAAAAGGCGCCGGCTGACCGCTTTTGCGGGCCGACGCCTCTTGCAGCCTTCACGATAAAACCTGATCGAAGCCGCTATATTATGAAAATTTACCCAGGAAGTCACGAAGCTTATCGATGAAGCCGCTGACGGATTCCATCACGTTTTTCACATCCTGCGCAAAGCTCTCGACCTTGGTCTTCGCCTCGGCCATTTTCTGCAGGGTACCCTGTACCTCCTCCACACGCTGCCTGAGCTGATCGGGGTTCAGGTTCTCCAGGGACCGGCAGAGCGAAATGAGCTGATTGATCTGCGTATCCGTGAGGTGTACGTTGTATCGTCCGGCGATTTCCGTGATGATCGCGCGGATCTCATCGTCGCTCATATTCTTTGTTTCGCTCAGGACGAGCTTGAGTTCACTTACAATGGAGGTGGAATCCATGTTGCCGATTTGCTGCGCCAGGTCGCCGGTGATCGTAAGCTCCTCGGTGCTGACCTGCTTTGCAAGCTCATCCAGACTGAGACCGGTCATATCCTCATAGGCCTTATAGATGCCGCTGAGCGCAGAGGTTCCGCTCACCTCAAAGGGCGCCGACACGATAATGCGGGCGTCCTTGATCCCGGCCGTCGTCAGGGCGCTGATATACATTTCCTCCGTCCACCAGGTGACGTTGTTGGTGGCAATGGATAGCCCGCTCCCCTCCGGCAGAAGCTCCACGTAGACGCAGGAGATGGATCTTGAGCCGATGACGCGCTCATCCACCAGTCCCTCCAGATAGCGCCGCTCCTCGGCGTTGGTCATCGTGAGCTCGACAACGTCGCCGCGGCGCAGGCCGAAGCTCTGATACACCGCCTCCACCTGCTCGGGGCTCAGATCGGCGCCGATCACCGTCCGGCTCTGATTCTCCGCCCAGGCGGGCGCAGCGACGGACAGCAAAAGCAGCAGGCACAGGCATATACTAAGTATTCTTTTCACAGGACCACTCCTTTCGGATGGGAGTATGACGCGAAGCACACCAAAATTGTTCCCGTATTACCCCGCCGCTATAAAGTAGCACAGCAGGCGCCGCCATGCTTGATGATTTTGTAAACTTTAAAACCTTCTTGCATAACCGCAGCGGCGGCAGAGCTCTTCCACGGCGCGTCTCTCGGAAAATGCGTTTCGGATTTCCCTTGCCCGTTTGCTTTCAAGGATTTCTTCCAGGCTCTGCTCAAAGAGGTTTCCGAGCGGAATATCCCCCTCATGATCCAGGCAGCAGGGCACCACCGTCCCGTCGCACAGCACGCCTGCCTGATCCCGCAGGCCGTAGCAGAAGCAGCGCTCTCCCCTGTCGTCGCCTTCCAGCTCCGGCCAGTCGAAGCGCTCTCCCGGCTCAAGCCAGAGATTTTCCCGCAGCTTCCAGCCCTCCCGGCTCTTTTTCCAGGGCTTCGGAAAGGCCGCGGCAAGCCGGGCCTCGATCTCCGGGTTCAGGCTCTCCAGGCCGTTGCGGTTCCAGAGGCGAAATTCGCAGCGCTTTCCCGCCGCGTTTGCCTTTTCGGCAAAGGCGATGCAGGTATCAAGATACGCCCCCAGCGCTCCGGTATTGTTGGCTTCAAAGGACTGCAGGGAGATATTGACCTTGAGAAGCGCTGGACTTGCGCAGAGCAGATCGCCTCTCTCCCCCAGCAGCGTTCCGTTTGTCGTGATCATGACCTGAAAGCCAAGCTCTCCGGCAATTTCCAGAAACTCCCCCAGCAGCGGATGCAGAAGCGGTTCCCCCATCAGGTGGAAATACAGATACTGCGCATGCGGGCGGGTCTTTTCCGCGAGCAGGGAGAACTCTTCCAGGCTCAGCATATGGGCTTTTCTGCCGGTGCCGGGACAAAAGGCGCAATGGAGGTTGCAGATATTGGTAATTTCCAGATAGACCTTTTTCAGCATCATAGCCTTTATATAAGGAATCATCACGGCAGAACGTGTCCGCCGTGATGATTTCTTATTCCATCAGAACAGGCCGGGGAGACCGCCGAGGCTGCCGAGGCCGCCCTGGAGCTTGGCCATGGCCTTGTTGGTCTCGTCATCAGCAAGCTTGATTGCGCCGTTGACCGCCGCGACAATCAGATCCTGCAGCATCTCCACATCGTCGGGATCCAGCACCTCGGGGTCGATCGTGACGCTCTGGAGCTGGCGGGTGCCCACCATCGTGGCCTTGACCGCGCCGCCGCCTGCGGTGAACTCAAATTCCTTGCTCTCAAGCTCCTGCTGCATCTTCATGAAGTCCTGCTGCATCTTCTGAGCCTGCTTCATCATATTGGCCTGGTTGCCGGGGAAGCCCCCGCGAAATCCTTTTGCCATGGTTCATTCCTCCAAATAGTAGTTAATATGAATTACACAAATCGTACTTCCTTGAATGACTTTAGATCATCAAGGCTGCGTTTGGCTGCATCCGGCTTATCCGTCAGCTCCGAGAGCGCCGCGCGGATCTCTCGCCCGGCAAGCTGTGTCGCTGCGTCCGAGAGCTTTGCCAGCACATCCGGTCTGTTAAAGCGGGCATACAGGAAGCCCGGGATCACCTCGACATGCAGGATCGGCCCTTCAAGCCAGCCGCGCACGCTCTTCTCTTCATCCAGGCGCATGCCGATATCCTTCGGAAGCTTAGGCGCCGCCGCAGCGGCAATCTCCTTCCAGCCCACCCCGCTGCCTGCTCCGGTCTCTGTATCCGTTTGGGCTTCGTCCTTCTGCGGTTGCGGCTCTGCCGCTTTCCCTGTTTCGGAAACAGGGTCGGCGCTTTTGGGTGACTCCCGCTCGATACTCTCCGGGACAAACGGCGCGGGCTCCGGGTACTCCTCCTCCGGCGGAGGCGGAGTCTCTTCAAAATCCTCACGCGGAGCAGACGCCGCCCTTACGGTCACGCCGTTTTTGAGCTGCTCCTCCAGCCGGGAGATACGCGCCCTGAGCGCCGTCACACTCTCGCCGAGCGTGTTGTCGCACAGGGACACGAGGCAGAGCTCCGCCGTCGTTCTCGGGCTCGCACCGGCGCGGATCTGGGTCTGCGCCCGCTGGAGGGTCTCCATGGCGCAGATCAGTTCTTCCTTTGTCAGGCGCGCGCTCAATGCTTCGAGCGTCGCGCCGTCATAGCCGCCTGTGATGAGATTCTGTCCGCCCTTGGGCGCCACCTTCATCATCAGCACGTCCCGCAGCAGGCCGGAAAGCTCCGTCAGCAAGGTCGCGGGATCCTTCCCGTCCATCCACATGCTGTTAAAGTCCCGGATCGCCTTCTCCGTCTCATGGGCAAGAATGCGCTCCATCAGCGCGGCTGTGCGCCGATTGCCCGCAAGGCCCATGGCGTAGTATACCGCGTCAAGGTCGATGACCTCGTTGGCCGAGCACTGGTCAAGAAGACTCAGCGCGTCGCGCACGCCGCCGTCGGCAAGGCGCGCGATCAGCTCCGCCGCATCCGGCCTGAGCGTAAAGCCCTCCTTCGAGGCGATCACCTGCAGATACTCCGCAATGGCAGCGGCGTCAATGCGTTTGAAGCTGTGCCGCTGGCAGCGGGACAGGATCGTTGCGGGAACCTTCTGCAGCTCTGTAGTTGCGAGAATGAACATCAGGTGTTCGGGCGGTTCCTCCAGGATCTTGAGCAGGGCGTTGAAGGCCGCTGTAGAGAGCATATGCACCTCGTCGATGATGTACACTCTCTTTTTCACCGTGGCCGGGCTGAAAACAGCCTCCTCCCGCAGGGCGCGCACATTGTCCACACTGTTGTTGGAGGCGGCGTCCAGCTCCACGACGTCCATCACAGAGCCCTCGCTGATCCCGCGGCAGGCGGGGCATACGCCGCAGGGGTTGCCGTCCACCGGGTTTTCGCAGTTGACGGCTTTGGCCAGGATGCGGGCGCAGGTGGTCTTTCCCGTTCCGCGGGTGCCGATGAAGATATAGGCGTGGGAGAGGCGGCCGGTCTTCACCTGGTTTTTCAGCGTCTCGGTAATATGCTTCTGACCCACGACCTCATCAAAGGTCTGGGGCCGCCACTTGCGGTAAAGTGCCTGATACATCCTCAGCCCCCCATGACAGGATATAGGTATGGCTCTTGACAAGACTGCACACCCGACTCCGAATAATGCTCTATATCCGTTACGCCGGCAGCCGGCTCGGACCCGGCTGCCTCACGGCACACGAAAAGCACCGCTTAATGCTGCTCGGTTCCCCGCCTGACATGGTTCACGGGTTCCCGTTGCGCGAGACCGGATCGTCAACGCTGCTTACCGGGGTCAGACGACACAGAACATATCCTCGATCGGGAATTCATCCCTGCTGTAGCGGATTGCAGGTTACAGGGCACCGCTGGCTCCCCGACTAGTGCAGCCTTGTCAAAAGCCACGGTGATACTATACTACAACTTGTTTTAAATTTCAATAAAATTTTTCTTTACTTTTTTGGAAAGTGTGTTATAATACAAAAGCTGTCAGATGAGACAGGGAAATTGCATATGGGCTCGTAGCTCAGCTGGGAGAGCGCACGGTTCGCATCCGTGAGGTTCGAGGGTTCGATCCCCTTCGAGTCCACCAAAAAGGAAGACACCCGCAGGGGTGTCTTCCTTTTTGGTATCCGATGGATGTTCGAATTATAATCGAAAGCCCCGGCGGGGCTTTCATCGACCAATGCGCACAGCTGGTCGATTCCAATATCGGCAAAGCCGATGCAGACGATCATCCTTCGAGTCCGCTGCTTGTATTATGTACTGACTGTGTATTGACATTTTTGCCGTTCTGAACTAAGATACTTTCAAGGAGATGATGAACATGGATCAACCTTTCAATGTTGTTACCGCCCCGAAAACGTCAACTTTTCAAATGAGGATCAATCCCGAAGTAAAACGTCGGGTTGAGGCTGTTTATGCCAAGCAAGGGATGTCCTTCACCGACGCTGTCAACCTCTTTATTCAACAATCCCTCAACGAAAACGGTCTGCCGTTTCTTGCTTCTCCTGCGAATGCCGAGTTTATGAGAACGACGGCAATGCGTCGTCTCCTGGACGAGGCCCAAAAGGGCTGGGATTCCGCCAAAAAGGAGGGCTGGCTCAGCATTGAAGATGTAGAAGCTCAGCTCGGTGCAGAAGATGAATAAGGTTCTCCTTTCCCCGGAAGCCGGTAAAGACCTTTCTCAGATCAAGCACTATATCTCCAAAGAATTAAAAAAACCTGACTCTGCCAGAAAAACAGTCAATGAGATTCTCAAGGAAATCAAGACGCTTAAAGAGTTTCCGAAACAGGGTCCATCTGTTCAAGCCCTCACCGGCTTTTCAACAGATTTGAGAATCGTCTTGTGCGGCAACCACATCGCTGTATATAAAATTGAAAACGGTACTGTTTATATTTTCAGAATTTTAGAGGCAAGACTGGATTATCTGCGCGTTCTGTTCGGTGACGATTATTGTGAATGAACGAAATCAAGATATACACAGCGGACGTCCGTCCGCTTACAGACGCAGAGCGCTTTCAGACGCTCTATCATCAGGTATCGGCGCAGCGGCGGGAAAAGGTGGATCGCATGCGCTTTGATAAGGACAAGCGCCTGTCGCTCGGTGCGGGGGCGCTTCTGAACGCCGCGCTCAGTGCCGAGGGCGTATCCGATTTTACGATGACGAGCGGGCAGAACGGAAAGCCCCGCCTTGCGCATCATGCGGACATACACTTTAACCTCTCCCACTCCGGGACGAGGGTGATGTGCGCCGTCTCCGATTCTGCTATCGGCTGCGACGTGGAGCAGATCCGGGAGATGGACATGAAGATCGCGCGGCGCTTTTTCTATGCCGAGGAGTATGAAACGCTCATGCAATGCAAAGACAGCGAGGAGAGAAGCGCGCTGTTCTTTCGCTACTGGACGCTCAAGGAGAGCTTCATGAAGGCGACAGGGCTCGGCTTTGCGCTGGCGCTGGACGCGTTCTGCATCCTCCTTTCGGAAGACGGCGTTTCCGTCCGGCAGAGCGTCGATAAGCGGAGCTATTCGTTTCGGGAGTTCGACCTGCACGACGGATACCGATACGCGGTGTGCAGCGCGGAAAAGGCGCTGGACGGGGCTGTATTTCAAGAGCTGGTTTTGTGATTCCAATATGTGAAAAGATCGGCGCCTCCCGGAGCGGGAGACGCCGATGCTGTTTTGTATTCTTTTTTTGTCAGGCGGCGTTATAGTAGATCGCGCCCCTGTCCACCGTGAAGCCGGCATAGTCCGTCATATAGTAGCCGCCGAAAATGTCATTGATGCAGAAGCCGTACAGATATTCGCCGTCGGGAAGCATCTCGAAGCCGAGCCGGTCGCCGTTTTGCCAGACGAACGGTTCCCCGCGATAATAAAATTCCTCATACGTGGTATTGGAATACGCGTCATACAGCGGGACGATGCGGTCGCCGGGCTTCACGGATTCGCCGGGACGGGCGGCGACGCCGTTTTCATTGACGCCGTCCCAGAGATCCAGCACCTCGACCTTGCCCGTATTGTAATCCCAGGTAAAGCGGAGATTCGTCTTTCTGCCGTTGACCTCAACGGGGCTGGTAAAGAGATCATAGCCGTCGTATTCCTCGATCAGATAGACGCACAGGCACTGTCCGTCGGGCAGGGAAAACCAATAGCCGTCAAAGTTATCCTCCACGACGCCGGTTCTCCAGTCTGTCAGGATGTCGCTCGTATAGCCGAGGCAGATGCTGTCGTTTTCATACTCCGGGAGCAGATACACCACGGCCTGGATGGAAGCGGTGTTTTCAAGCCCGTTCTGCGAAAGGACAAAGCCGTAGATCCCGTCCGCGTCGATGTACGGAGGGTCGGCAAAGCTGATTGCGGAGCTGTAGCCCGGCTCCTGCGTCCAGTCGTCCATGCTCCAGTCCGTGCTGCCGTCGTAAGAGTCCCAGTCGCCGCCGGTGGCGTAGGCGTAGGCAACCTTATCCACCAGCCCGAGATAATGGGCGCTGACGCAGATATCCCGGAAGATGCTGAGTTCCTCCGAGCCCTGGACACACAGCGGATAATACGCCGACAAGCCGCTCGCCTGCCTGTGGTTCGCGCCCAGGATCTGATAGACGATCGCGTCATTCAGCGCCTCGCGCGCCGCCTTTGCGTTCGGCGACAGGGTCTCCCCCGCTTTGATGAGGCCGCCGAGGTCGACCATGTTGGTATAGCCCTCGCTGCGGTTATTGCCGCCGAAGTTTTCCGCCTCGGCTATGGCGCGGGCGATCGGCGTATAGTCCCAGCCGTCCTCCGTCGCCTCAAAGAGATTCTTCGCATAGGCGTCAAAGGCGGTGCGCAGCGCCTCGATTTTGCTGAGGTCTGTCACCGCGAGCGTGGCGACCTCTTCGCTCTCGTTTGCGATGCAGTTTCTATAGTAGCTGTCGCAGATCACCCTTCCGAGCGCGGCGCCGTCAGCCCAGGGGCTTGACGAAAGGAAGCTGCCGATGGACGCATAGTCCCAGCCGCTGCCGGGCTCGATCTCCTGCGAGGCGACCATATACCGCGCATGGGGCGCGAGGATGGCGGCGGTCTCCACCGTGCCCATCAGGCAGGCGTCAAAGCCGATGAAATCAAAGCCGTTCGGCGCCAGATCCTTCACATCGCCGAGCGCCCCGTCAATGGCGCGCAGGGAGAGGCTGTTGTCGTCGTCCAGCTCATCAAAGCACACGCCGTTGATGCTGCCGCTGCCATGGTTCCAGAACACCAGGCCGATGTGGGCGGCGGGATAGGCCGAAAGACCCCAGCGGAGAAAATCGCGCAGGGTCTCACGCTTCGCCATGCTGGCGAAGGGCTGTCTGTCAACGATGCTGCCGGCGCCCTGCGTGACAAGAAAACGATCCAGCTCATTCGGAGAAGCGCCGTTATACCAGGCAGACGCGCCGCCTGTCTGCACGACAAAACGGACATTCGGCGCCGTGTACGCATTCATCATCTCCTGCATATTATTCGTCGCAAAAGAAGACTCGCTCTCAAGGTCAGAGCCGCACATGTACACAAAGATCGTCCAGCTGTCCTCGGCAAAGGCCGGGGCGCAGAGACCCATGCACAGAATCAGCGCCAGCATAAGCGCGATTGTTTTTTTCAAAGATAATCCCCCTTTTATAAGCTGTGGATTCTTCCATGTTTTATAATACGAAAACGGTAACTTCTGTCAATGGCTCTCTCGGATCTCCCGCAGGGCTTCTCAGCTGTCAAATTCACAGCCGTTGCGCCCGCTCTCCTTGACCTTGTAAAGCGCCCGATCCGCATTTTTATAGAGGCTCTCGTTTTCCTTCAGCTTATCCGTAAAGGCAACGCCAATGCTGACGGTCACGGGCGGAACGCCGTCGACCTCCGTGCCGAGAGCCTTCGCCACCGCGCCGACCTTGCTTCGGATGACATCCTTGACAGCGGAAGACGCGTCCATCATCAGCACGCAGAATTCATCCCCGCCGATGCGGCACACCTTGTCCGCACCGCGGAAGGAGTCCTGCAGCACATGCGCAACGCGGGTCAGCACCTTGTCGCCCATATCATGCCCGTAGGTGTCGTTAATGAGCTTGAATTTGTCCACGTCAATGAGCAGAAGCGCGAAGCCCCGATCCATATTCTGCCTTTGCAGCAGTTCAAAGGAGCTGCGGTTATACAGACCCGTCAGCGGGTCATGGGCCGCCTCATAGCTCAGCTTTTTGTTGGCCTCCTGCATCTGATGGAACACATGGTTATACGCATGCGCCAGAAACTGGATTTCAACCGAGCCGCGATCCTTCAGCGGGGTGCCGGCGCGAATGCCGGTGATCATGCGCGAGACGGGATAGACCACCAGCGTCAGCACGAAGATCAGCACCAGAAGCAAAACCGCCATCAGCGCCGTAATCAGATTGCGCTGGCTTTTCAGCAGGCGGTCATGCTGTTCGGCAACTTCGAGCTGCTTTTTCTGCATGGCTGTCAGAAGCTGGGTTTTGCTGAGTTCCGTGCGGACGTTAAGCTGGTTTTCCAGCATCCGGTAATCGAGGGAGAACAGCAGCTCGCGCGCGGTAACCAATTGCTCCTGCGCAGTTTGCTTGTTTTCCTTCTCCGTCAGCCTCAGTGTCCTGAGCCCCTCGGGACATGCGGAGAGGTCGATTCCATAGCCCTCCGCCGCAAGGCGCATGGCATGCTGCTGCATGCTTGTCATGCGTGAGCTCAGCTGCATGGCAAGCTCCAGATGCTTGATCGCCTGTTTGTCCGCTGCGAGCCCTTGAATTTCCTCCAGCGCCCGATCCCTGGTGCGTGTATTCTCAAGCTCTTCAAAATACGCGGCGACCTCATCCATGCTGCCGGAGATGACGAAATTTCTTGCCCTCTCCCCCAGATCACTGTTGGTCTCCCGGATTTTGTAGGCGTCATCCTGGCAGACGATATAATCCTCGGTTGCACGGCGCAGCCCTTCATAGCTCTCGGACGTCCGGAGCATATTGTAAAGCAGCTGCCCGGAGATGACTGCCGCAAGGACAAACATGACAACGATCACAAAGCGGAGGGACAGACCGGTTCCGCGCTTTTTCTGCTGCTCCATAAGCTCCCGCCTTTCTGAAACAAACGAAATGCATTCATTTTATTATAACACAGGTGCTTCACCGTTGTTAAGAAAATAATATATTTTTTCCCTTCAAGATTCAAAATCGCGCGGATTGCGAAGCGGTGCCGACTATGCTATACTCTGGACAAGACAGGACAGAAAGGAGTCTGTAGGATGGAAGAGACGCGCAAAAAGCTGAACGGCGCGGGCGCCTGGTCGCTCGTCCTCGGTATTTTGACGCTGCTGTATGGTCTGGTCGTCGGCATCCTCGGCATCATCAACGGCGGCAGGCTTCTGAGCCAAAGCAGGAAGCTCAAACCATAGGCGTCATGCAACGGCGGCAGCGCTTCGGCGCGGCCGCCGTCCGCGTTCTCGAAAACGCGCTTGTTCAGGTCGGAAAAAGCGCAGATTTTCATTGACCTGTGTGCTAAAAAGTGTTAACATATCAGTAGTTTCGTACAAACTTCTGAAGTACCTTGAAAGGAGAAAAAACATGAGCGAAAAGAAGCTTTCCCGCCGCGATTTTCTGAAGGGCGCA
>Ga0310695_10014702_pt1 | contig 10531 bp, 14 predicted proteins | sample RumenRJG_04DNA_FD_203882 | JGI IMG/M metagenome (GOLD analysis project Ga0310695, IMG submission 203882) | Bovine rumen microbial communities from Lethbridge, Alberta, Canada - RJG_04 (v2) (version 2) | ecosystem: Host-associated > Mammals > Digestive system > Stomach > Rumen | place: Canada... | reverse complement strand
GTTGTTCTCGTAGAGAATTTTGCAGGCTTTGGAAACATCCTCCGTAGACTGTGCCAGAACTACGGCGTCCGGCATGCGGAAACCGGCGGATATCATCTCATCGTGGGCATAGTCCTCGGTGAGTTGGTCCCCGGTCAGGACGCAGTCGGGAAGTGCGGCAGTAAGTTGTGAAAGTACCTCTGGGGTCAGGGTTTGAAAAGACATGGTATCCTCCTACTCAAAGAAATATTATCTTCGCTTAAAGATCTGCTTTTGGCTCAAATCTCATGGCCATGACCATACTAAAACTATTTTATTTTATCATAAATTTTGCCGTTTTTACACCCCTTATAATACAGATAAATTCAAGAAAATTCAATATATAAAACCGTAGTAAACCTTAAAAAATATAGTTAATTAGTAACAAATTAGTAACAAAAAAAGCGGTAACGGAAATTTGTTTTTCCGTTACCGCTAAAGTTATTTGCTACAGGCAAGGCCAACAGCTACCCCGCCCAAAAAGCACCAAATCCGATTTTGCCAAATCCGGCGCTTATGGATCTTCCGTTCTTTTTCTATATTCTGTTTCAATGTCTGTAATTCTGTTTGCAATGCTTCCCTGTCTTTGGATAATTGAATCAAATCTTTCTTCTGCTGCTGTAAGTCCGTTTGCAATTGCATCAGCATTTGTTCTGCTGTTTCCAATTGTTTCAGTAATTCCTGTGACGGTTTTTTCAGCGTTTGCAACTCTTTCCTGTAAGCGTTCAATTCGCTGTTCTGCGTCATTAAGTCGCTTTTCAAAGCGTTCCATTGATTCATTGGAATCTGAATATACTGGCTTTGGTTTTGATTCAGGTTCATTTCCGTTTTGCTGCAACAGGAACCATATGCCGGAAATAAAAATAACAGCAATAAGCACAAACAAAATGCAACTGCCTTTATTCTCTTTGATAAAATCAGCCAGATCATACATCATATCCCCCTATTAATCCCTGACAGTTAAAACAACATCAATTCCGGCATTCTGCGCTTCCAAAATCAGGCGGGCAAGTTCTTCACCATCTTCATTCTGCATCCGCAAGCAACCATATGTTGGAACCCATCCTTGCCGTTTAGCCCATGGATCCACAAGGCCAGCGCCGCCACCGTGAATATCACGCGCCCGCTTATCCCCGGTACTGATGTAAAATGTGCCAAAAGAAGCGCCGTAAATGCTGGTAATTTCAGCTACAATATTATAATAATTGCCGTTAGGCAATGTTTCCCGCGGCTGGCCTAAAGCGTTTTTCCCCGGAACAAATGCACTTCTACATTCCCATTCCCGGAAAACATGCCAGCCTTCATCCATAGCAAACATCCGTTGTTTGCTACGCTGAAACTGAAATTCTTTCAACATTTTTAATCACCCTTTTCTTCTTCATCTTTTTTAGCCAAAATTTCAATAGCCCGCTTTAGGGTTTTGGGAATTGGTACACCCATCAAGCCAGCATTTTCAATAATTGAAATTGTTTCATTACAGATAAAAGCTATGATTACAGCATCCCGGATTAAATCACTTCCAACAACCAGATCTAACCGCACCGCAATTAAAACAATCAGCAGGATAACGCCTTTTCTGCATAATCCTTTATACCCGGCGCGGCTTTCCAGTGTTCCGTTTTCTGTCTTTTCGGAATTATGAAATACCCCGGCCACAATCAGCCCGGTAATGTAATCAACACCCATAAAGATAATCAAGGTACTTAATGCAGCATCCCAGCCGCCTAAAGCTTCTGCAATGAATGATCCGATTATGCCTAAAATTCCAAATATCCATTCTTTTGTCATGTATTCACCTTCTTTCACCAATGAAAAAACCGCCCTATAAGCTTATATAATCGCCATAGGACGGTTTTAATATTTCTCTTGATGATTCTTATTCGATAATCAAATCTTCACAATCCAGATCAATCAAAATCTGCCTTACCTGTTCTTTCAATGTTGCCGGAACCTGTGCAAAAGTCTTTTTGCCCTTGATAATTAAAGTAGCATATACAACCGCCATTTCTTTCACCTCTTTTCTGAAAAAAATTAACATGAGTAACCGGAATAACATTTTATTCGCCATCCAAAATAGCCTGGACAGCTGCTTTCAGATTTTCCGGAACATCATCAATAGTCTTTTTACCTTTTTTAATTAATTCAGCATAAATTTTAGCCATGGTTTATTCCCCCGCACCAATCATCATTTCATACAGTTCACACAATGCCATTTCTGCATCATCAATATGTTGTGCCTGATTCATGATAAATTCATTCTTTTCATACTGAACCATATCATATTCAAAGCCAACAAATTCATTTTCTTCACCAACATTTTCAGATACAGGTGTAATATTGGTGTGCTGCCAAACGCTAAATTCATCAATCACAATAGCATCCGGCTTTACTGTGCTTCTGGTTTTTCCAAAATTAACCATATCTTATACCGCCTTTCTTTTCACCACTTCCCTATAATAACGGTATGCATCCGGCACTACAGGGGTTAAATATTTATCTTTCAGCCGCCAGCTGTCACACGGTTTCAACCAACCATCATAAGAATTGATAGCAGCCCATTCTGAATGATTCATCAATTGCCCGTTTTCAACCTTTTTCTGAATAGATAACATTTTATCTTTGAACTTTTTACAGGTAGACTGCCGCAAAAGAATATAATTCAGGAAGATCCTATAGCCAACAAAATCTACACCGCGAACATAAGACGGAAAAATTTGCCAGTCTTTTTTCATTTTCAGCCGTAAATTTTTAGCTAAATATTCTTGTGAAGCAGCTTTCCATTCATGTAACTGATTTTTGCTGCCGGAAAAAGCAACAACATCATCCATATAACGGTAAGTATGTTTTACATGAAGCTGTTCTTTCAGCCAATGATCAAATTCAGACAGATAAAAATTCCCGCAATACTGCGATAGGTAATTACCAATCGGAATTCCGGTTTCATCATAATCTTCTGACATTAGCCAAATATCCAGTATGTTTTCAACTTTTGCCGTTGCGATACTGTCTATAATTTCATCCAAAATATAAAGCAATTCAGCATCCTTAAACAAACGCCGGAACTTCCATTTCAGGATTTCATGGTTGATAGATGAATAGTATTTTTTAATATCGAATTTGAAGCAATACTGACAGTTTGGAATATCGTTCCACATTGCATTCTTTACATCCCGTAAGGCCTTATGAATTCCGCGCCCCGGAATGGCTGAATAGGTATGTGTTACCATTGTACGCATTAAAAATGGTTCAATAACCTGCATAATCGCCCATTGGCAAATCCTATCAGGGAAATATGGCAGCTTATAAATAATCCGTTCTTTGTTGCTTTCCTTCTTTGTAAACTGTTCATACTCTGATGTATGGTAATCATGCCTTTTCAACATGGATTGAAGTTTTTCCAAGTAATATTCCGTATTGCTATCAACTTCTTTTACTTCTTCATACCAACCTTTACCTTTTCTTGCGTTTTTGTGTGCCAGTTTCAGATTATCCATATCATAAATCTGGCTGTATAAGTTTCCAAATCGTTTCATTTTTTGGTTCCTTTTGTATGCACATAAAGCGAACATTTCAACATTTTTGAAAGTTAACTTTCAAAAATCTTACTCATACGCTATAATAATATTTTTATGTTTTGCCAAGGGGCAAGGCAACCCAAAGCTACAGATTCAAAAAATGCAGCCCTGAAAAGGGCTGCATTAAGCGCATTTACTAACTGCCTGCTGATATTCCGATTACGATTAGAAGAAGCATTATTCAAATTCCAATAGAAAGTACCTGCATTAGTGCCATTATTCCAATTGCTGCCTAATTTAGTAACCTGCTAAAAGTCCTATAATTAATGCCTTTTTAACCTTTTTGGAAAAGATTAAACAACAAAGCGCTTTGGGTTCCCTCAATATTTAATTATGTTCAACAAACCTGAATTTTGTTAAGCGGCTTTGGACGGAATAAACACCAACCGCCCGCCGACATACCGATGACGAGTAGAAGAAGCATTATCCAAATCCCAACAGAAAGCACCCGCACGAGCGCCATTACTCCAACTGCCGCCCAACCTAGCAACCCGCCAGCTTTTCTGCTGTGCATAGTGGTAATCACCAACAGGCAAGCTGGAATTTCCAAGCACTTCGGAAGCGACAAACAGCCAATCAAATTTCTGATTGTAGCCAAACGCGGATACATAACCGTTTTTCCAAGACGGGGTAATGCCAGTATCTTCATAGGGGCTTGCTTTGGAATCATCTGCAAAAGAATGATCCGCTACATACAAATGGCCGTTCTGAATCGGATTATCCGCGCTGTAATCTTCATTCGGAAATTGCGCGTTCATACCGTCAATCCATTTCCAGATGTTACTCCAGAAGTTTTCTTCCCCGCGGTAACTGATAATTTGTACATTGTTAGTATTTACAACAGCGCCGGAAGCATTGCCTAAAGATACCGTTGCACCTGTTAATTCCGTCATGCTGGAAGCGCCATCATCAGTTTTGCTAACCGCGCCAGATCCAATTGCACTCTGCATATTGAAAGTAGCGTATTCAATCAGCATTAATAACTGACTGGCCGCAATTGTGGCAGCATAAGACAATTCCCAACCGGAACCGCGGTTTTCCGCTAACTTTCTTGCATTTGCCCGCGTTAAATTGTTAGAAATGCCGGATGCAGGTTTTGCAGCTGCAATGCTGGATAATTTATCACCCGTGGAAACGGTAAAATCTGCCGTTACAGAATCATCCAAAATATATGCAGATGCAGAAGTATCATAAATGGAACCTTCAAACGCGGAAAGATAGATAAAATCATTGGTTTTGTTGTTTTCAACAAACGCCGGATGCAGCTTGAATCCTGCTTTGGGAGTATCAGAAACATAATACCGGGCTTTTCTTAAATGATGCCCGGATCTTTCCCCTGTTGTGATAATATCCATATCCAAGGGAACAACCTTATAATAGAATTTAGGCTGTTCAACCATAGTCTGAACCACAGTTCCAACCGTATACGTGCCAGCATTCGGCCCATCTGCAATTACAATCTGCTGTGCCAAAGCGCCGCTGTTGGTAAAGCCATCATCCCCCTGATAAGCTACAACCTTACCCGCGTTTGTAACATTGCAGCGCCTACGCCCGCCAAATGCATTAATACCATCAAAAGCAGCGCCGGGAGTTTTACCAGTTGCGCCAGCTAACCGGGTAAAGCGTTTGTTTACAAAGTCCACTTCAACACCGAAAACATCAGTATCTTTGTAGCCAACAAACGCCTGCAAATCAGAAATTTCTTCCTGCAATGCCTGAATATCACCGATTGTTGCAATTACAGTAGGATCAATGTTCATGGTTACAGCAGTAGCATTGCCAATAACTGTAACCATCTTAACCAACAGACCGGAAACGGTAATACCGTTATCAGCCGGGAAATAGCAGTTTCCGGATGTTTCTGCTGAAACTGCATACAAAATTTCCCCTTCATCCGGATCAATCGCGTAAAGGCCTAAAGCCCTTGCATAATACCCGGTTTCCAAGCCAGTATTGGAAAAGGCAGCTTCTACCTGTACCGCTACATCATTTGTTCTGGTAACTCTGGTAATGTCAACCGTCTGCTTAATGTTTGACAGACTGGTTAATGCTTCCAAATCTGCTACAGCGTACTGTGTGGAACTTGTACGAATTTTTGTAAACTGTACTGTTGCCTGTCCTGCAATCAGTTTGGCCATTAACGCCTGTCCTTTAGTGGTAATTACCACTTTTGAAAATTCAGCCATACTTTTTTCATCCTTTCTTAAATTAATTTATTTCAATGAGTTCAACAGAAACAGCGGTATTCCCAAGGTTCGCGGCATTGGAAATATTCACATTTTCGTTTGAATCATTTGAAATTGAATTTCTTTCTACCGGAACAGCAGCCCCGGCATTGTTAACATCTACAACTAAAACATGATTTCCTTTTTCATCATTGGTAACAAAGAACTTTTCAACGGAAACAGTACCGCCAGCCATATTTGCAGCATTTACTGAATCATGGGAATATAAATCATCATTGGTAGTAAATTGCTTTTCTATTGGAATTGCTGCATTTGCTGCCAATGCATCAGCTGACAAATTCATATTTTCCCTGTAATCGTTGGTATCAAATATTGTTTCTACTTCACAATGGCCAACATAAATTAAAGCTTGCCCGTTCAAATCAGCCGGAATTGTATTAAAAACATCCAAAACCATATTGCAAGGAACCATTGTCATTAGTAATGCTTCAAGCGTTTCCATCAGGCCAAATGCCTCTAAATTCACATCCAGCTTGATTAAATAATGGTCAAAATCACCTTCAATAGTAAAATTGTTTTCGCCGCAAATCAGCTGCAATCTGTTTATAAAAACGCGCCACGTATAAGGAATCATATTGAACCACTTAATGAATACCCGCGCCCTCCGCGCTTCAAGCGTATCTTCCTGATAAGGCAGGATGTTCAGCAGCTTTTCAAACCGGGATATTCCGTATTCATCCGCGTTTTCAATAAATTCATTTTTTAAAGTTCTATCCGCTGCATTCCATGCTAATCTGAATTCAGGATTTTCAGCTTCCAAGCATTCATCAATTTCTTTGTATTCCGTCATAAAAGGCGGCAAGTGTTTTTGTAATACTACTTCCCGGATCATGAAGAAGCACCCCCAAATATCGGAACTTGATATTTACCGCAAGTGTAATTTGCTTTTGTGCCATTGATAGCAGTATCATAAATATCAATAATCCCGGTAACATTCAGCAAGCGGCTTTCAATTTGGGAAATTCTAACAATTAACGCATTGGAATTAGCCCAAGTTTCCCGCAAGTCTGCCAGATAATCACTGATTACTTCATTGATTGTGGATTGTAAGTTACTCCATGAATACCCGGTATCAAATGTGATATTGGTTTTGATTACGATATTTACAGCAGTAGCGCCGCTAACCGTTACTACATGGCCAATAGGCGCAATTCCAAATCCTTCACCTGCATTCTGTTCCGGATCTAATTCTGTTTGTACCGTGTTAATCAGTGTTGCAGAAGGTACATTGTAATCAGAATCCAAAATAGTAATCAATACTGTGCCGCCTGTTGTCAATTTCTTGTGTAAGGCCGCCATATAAACGGTATCTAACCACAATTTCACATCCGCGCTTAAAGAATCCTTTACCGATTCATACCACGTTGTAACGGCTGCTGTTGGAATCATATCAGCCGGGATAATATCGGAATTCCAAACCCTTGTTACTTTTGTAGCGCCAACGCCAGCAATCGCATTTGTTTTGGTAATATAATCTTTTCTGTTGCCGCCATAAGCACGATCATTAAAGGAATCAAAATAGCGCTGACGTAAAACTTCTGTATCTTCTTCATCTTCACCGGGAATCAAAATTTCCGTTAATTCAGCTGTTTCAAGGCCAGCAACATATTCAATAGGAATCAGGGTTCCAAAATATTGATTACCGATAACGCCAGCTGTTTCACATTGAACTTGATAAACACCATCTGAAATTTTTTCAGTAACAACATAATTCAATTCATTCAGATTAAATCGTTTGCCAGTTACATCAACTGTTGTAGGCGTAAATACGCCTTTTAATATTGCATTTGTGGCTGGTTCCGGATACAGGCCGCGTTCTTTGCAGCGCAAAACAAGGAATTGCCGTGAAGCAGTATCACCATAAGCTTCTTTGATGATATTTTCCAATTCATCATAAAGGATCTTTAATTCAATGGCTGTTGGTGAATGTGTATCCCAAATCACGGAACCTTCCCGCTTATCCATTTTAGGGGATACCCTGTTAAGCATCCGTTTTAGTATATTTTCATATGTTTCATGTTCAAACATTTAGAAATTCACCGCCCTTTTTGTTCTTATATCCCCAAAAATGGTATGTGCTGTAAAATACGCTACCACGGTTCCCCGCTTTGGAAATTCAAATTCAAATTCATCAACACTTAAAATTCTGGTATCTACTAACAATGCTTCTGTAATCCTTCTTTCAATTTCCGGGCAAACATAGCTAATAGCTTTACCAAACAGATCAGCCAATTCAATACCATAATTCCAGCTGTAAATGATGTATTTATAGCGTTCTGTCATGATAATTTTGTAAATTGCCTGTTCCATGGCTTTCAATTCATCTGTATAGCCGCGGATTCTGTCACCGCTTAATTCCATGGCATAAGTGAAAGACGGCATTTCAGCAACATTAATTGATGTATCAAGCGCCAAGGCTTGTGCTGGAACCATTAAAATCACCTACCCTATCAATTACAATATATTTTTGCCCGCCCTGTTGCCGTATTAAAATTACTTTATCCCCGGTTAACAATCGATTATGCACAATAATATGTTTCCTGCCTACCAAAGCATGGGAATGGGAAGCAAAAGCAGCATCCCCACCGCCGCCAGATTCATTTTCTGTTCGCCATGCTATAACGGTAATATCATCATAAAAATCAGTTACATTCCGGGTAAGCACTAATTGCGCTGCATTCAAGGTAAATTTCTGTTCAACATTGATTTTCAGCGGGCTTTCTGAAATTACAATACCATAATATATTTCAGAAGGTTTACTTGCTGCAAAAGCATCCAAAGCGGCCTTTTTAATTGCTTTAAGGAATTCCGGAATATGTTCATTATCCACTAATATCACCGCCCCGCAATGTTAGATCCATGGAATGATGATCCAACATAAAATTGTGCTTCACCTTTTCAACCATCATGAAATTACTAATGTTCACATCCCCTAAATTTAACCTGACAAGTAACAGGCTTCCAGCCCTTACCCGCGTATCACCAAACGCGCCGGATATTTTCAGTTCCCTTGTCTTTTTGTTATACAACTGCAATAATGCATCTGCTTTGGCTTTTCCACTTTCCCCTTTTTGCAGCTTATCATAATACTGTAATACGCCCCAAAGATTCATATTTTCGCCGTGTTGCGCTATATACACATCCCGCTTGCTGGTTTCTTCATTCTCATAGGTAAGCTTGATTTTGTTATATGTGTTTTTATCAATGCTGGAAACATAATCAAAATTTTCAGCTGTTTCATTATCAATGCACAAATAACCTTCATCATCATTTCCAACTTTCATATTGGCAATGTTTTTTAGGGAAATTTTGCCAAAATCATCATACATAACAAACATTTCTTTTGTGTTTGTCAGTGTTAGATCTAATGCATTTTCAATCATTTCAAACAGGGAAACATTATCTTCTACCCTTGATTTAATCAGAAATTTGGTATCTTCAATTTCTCCTGTTTTTAAATTAAAATCAGCGGCCAACATTTTAATTAGTTCAGCCGCCGTTTTATTTTCGTAAACATAAGTATCTTTATTTTTCAAATACCGTAACTGATCATAAGCAGTAACGGAAATGATATTATCCCGGTTCCTGCTTTTCGTGAAAACAAAGCCATAAAAAACTTCATTTCCGTTTACTTTCAGCCTTACCGGGGAACCTTCCGTGAAATTCAAAATATCATCTTTTATCACTTTGAAAGTCAACTTTCCGGGGCTGCTTCTGCGTTCTGTACACCATTCAATACCTTCTTCTATTGCTGGCTGGTAAAGGGTATCAGGTTTTTGCGCCGATTCTGCAATCAAAAGTTCAACCATTTCAATACCCCCTTTATCCAGCCGGAAGCGTTAATTTTTGGCCTACAGTAACAGCATTGGAATTAGCATGTAAGATTGGATTAGCGTTCAAAACATCCTGAATATAATTCCCGCCAGCACCGTACATTTTTTTAGCTATCGTAAATGCCGTATCCCCGGCTTTTGCAATATAAGTTTGCGGGGAAGTAGGCATAGGACTGTTTTCAATAGAACGCGAATTTGTAACTTCTGCGCTGGCTTCCCCGTTTGCATTTTGTGAAACTTTTACTGTTTTAGTGCCATAAGGCCGATACTGTTTTAATTTAATTCTGATTTTTACATCAAACCCATTTTTCGCTTCTTCAATCACCTGATAATCTTCAAGTGAAACTTTCATGTTAGAAGAAAATAAAGGAATGCCGTTAGGTAAAGACCTGGCAACTATAAACTGAAAAGGCTGTTTTCCTTTTTTCAGTCCTTCCAGATAGCTTAAAAACATTCCCGCGCCCAAAAAACCAGCGGAATACATTGCATAGGGCTGTGAAACTTGCGGAATCTCACAATCAAATTCAACATCCGATAATTCCGGGGTTTTCAACAAATTCACTTGCCCTTCATTAATCAAAGTGATTGTTTTGTTGGCATTCCCATATTTTACATTCAATTTTGGCGGGGTTACAGGCAATAAGCAGTAACCGATAAAGAATAAATAGCCTTGACTACGCATTATGTATGCACCCCTTCAGTAACAACATCAATTGCTTCATTTACTGCATCCGTCATCCATGCCACAAAGCCGCTTGTATCCATACCCTTTTCAATGTGATTGTTATTTGTCATATCAATATGGATTTCAGCAGTAGTATAGCGGTTAATCGCTTCCTGTTCCGCTAAATCCCTTAAA
>Ga0310695_10014701_pt1 | contig 10532 bp, 8 predicted proteins | sample RumenRJG_04DNA_FD_203882 | JGI IMG/M metagenome (GOLD analysis project Ga0310695, IMG submission 203882) | Bovine rumen microbial communities from Lethbridge, Alberta, Canada - RJG_04 (v2) (version 2) | ecosystem: Host-associated > Mammals > Digestive system > Stomach > Rumen | place: Canada... | reverse complement strand
AACACTTGGGCGATTTATCCAAAGTATTCCTGCATCAAACTATCGAAAAGTAATTGTGCTTCATCCAGCGATTTCTGAATAACAGCTTTTGATTTGTCGGTCTTGTCGGTAAATTCAATAAACTTTTCTTGCAATTCTAGTGGTGGAATGATTTGCTGATAAGATTTCATTATTGCTGTATTTAAATTAGGTTGAGTACCTGAAGGTGCAGTTTCCCGAAAAAGGTCAGTCATTTGGTTTAATGAGTGTAATAAAAATACCTTATTGATCTTTTTGTCAATATCTTCCATTGCAAGCCAACCATCGTGGATACATCCATCAAAAGTAATAATACGAGCAAATCCTAAAGATACTCCACAATTTGCAAATATCAAGCTACCCGCTTTTATCAAACGACTCTTTTTTACTCCATCTTGGATAATATGTTCCTTTGTCGAATAAATATAAATACTTTCTCCTGCAGTGGCATCCCCAATTTTGATCCATGGAACATCTCCACCAAGGAACGACTCAATAGGTCGAGGGGAACCGCCTCTGACAATCGTACATAACTCGCCGAGCGGTTGGCAATGCCAAGCTTTATCATTGATATTTATATCGCCAAACATCTCGACAAATCGAGATTTGATGAGACTGTCTAAGGACTCTAGTTGTCTGTTGTATAAAGCAATAATGTGTCTTTGTTTTCGAAGTACAGAGACTATTTGCTTTTGCTTTTCTAAAGAGGGAACACGGATTGGCATATCAATGAAAGTTTTTCCAATTCCACCTATTGTTGCGCCTTTATAACTATCTAAAACTCGTGCGTTTCCAATAGGAGAGAATAAATAAAAAAACAAGTATTCATTTAACAAGTTTTCGTTAGCGCGAAGAATAAAACAGTGTTCATTAATACATGCTTTATCTACCGGTACTTCGTCAATAAATGCTACTTTTCCAGTTGTTGCACCATCTTTAACTATAACTACATCGCCATCTCTTAGTTTCCCAGTTTTCAATGTCTTGTAATATTCTTCGGAAACATATTTCATCTTAGAAGAGCCAAAATGCAGATGTCCGTCTTTATCCATGTGCTCTGCACTTAAACTAGGGACACCTGAAGACTTAGCCCCGCCTGCCGGTCTTTTTCCGGTTTCTATAGTCGTTATATAATCTCTTAAATTATCCATCTTCAAAAGAACCTTAAATTAAAAGTTGTCGAGAAACTTAACCATAAGAAATCCTTTTCACTGGAGCGATTCTATGACCAACTTTGATTACCTAACAAGTGAATCGCAGTTTGACAGCCTGATGCAGCAGTATTGCGGGTGAAATGATTGAGGTGGAAACGAAATGACAGGACTTTTGACGCTATCTAATACTATTTTGTGTAAAAAAGAGGTTTTGGGGAAAACTTATGAGTGCGAAATCGATGGAATAAAAGCTCAAATACATTTTCCACAATACCCTGTAATTGATGAGTCAAATCCTATTATTGGTATAAGCAACCCCTTGTTGCCACCTGAAATAGGAGCAAGCTGGAAAAGGGGCGAAGAGCCTCTTTCTTGGGGATATCCTATGAATTATCCAGATGGGAACAGTTGTGTTGAACGGTTAGCCTTGTCTATTGAGTGCAAAAAGGAAAATGTTAACGAAAATGCATCCAAGCTTTATGAAACAATACAGACATGGGAATATGCCTTTATCGATTATTTAAAGCTGGAAACAAAGCAAGGAATTGATAGAGATAAAAACATACGACGTAATTCATGTATCCTTGAGTTGATGGAAGACAAATACCTTCCGAATAACAGGCCGATATCATTATCCCTCACTATTCCAACTGACGATTCCTTTGCATCTGAAACTAATATTATTAATGCGATTTCTTTTGCCAATTCTGGCAAAGAATTAATGATTGAATATCAAATGCTATTATCTGCTTACGAGGCAAGAAGAACGAATCAAAACAGGAGAGCTATCCTGGATGCCTGCGCAGCTATGGAGATTACACTTCTTGACCAGATTAACCAATATTGTCATTCAATTGGATTGTCTCCAGAAATCTTGACTAAAAAATACCGTTACCTAGGAGAACGCATTGATTTGCTTAAGAAAATAGGTGGTAGTATTCCAAACTCTGACTATAAAGCATTAGTTGTAGATCCACGAAATGCTGTAATGCACAACAGAGACGTTTATCCTTCAGATGAAACGACAGAAAAACTCATTTCTTGCGTTGAGGGATTCCTCAATCATTTCCATGACGCATATTATTGAGGGGCTGTTACCATGACTAACTTTGATTACCTGACAAGTGAATCGCAGTTTGACAGTTTTTCAAACGTTGCCGTTGCGGCAGAGAAGATCCTGCCGATCGACGCGTCGACCTCTGTCCTGAACTGTCGTCGTGCCATGGAATTTGCCATAAAATGGCTGTACTCCGTGGACGACGGGCTCGTTATGCCGTGGGACAACAAGCTTGCTGTTCTTATCCACAATCCGAGTTTCCAAGACTTTGTCGATGAGCCGGACCTTATCAAGCGAATGGACTTTATCCGCAAGGCGGGGAACAATGCGGCGCATCGCCCCAAAGCCATTACAGAAGACATGGCGGCGCTCTGCCTGGAAGACCTGTTCTACTTTCTCGATTTCGTGGCTTGCTGCTATTCGGTGGATTATGAGGAGCGGGAGTTTGATAAAACTCTCCTTACGGCAGAACCTCCGAAAGAAATCGTCCCCAAAGAATTCCCGGACATCGACGTCGAAGCACTGATTGCCGAGAACGCTTCTCTTAAAGAAGAACTGACTGCCAGAAGGGAAGAACAGCAGCAGAACTTCGTCCCGAAACCGCTGGACATTACAGAGTTCGAGACGCGAAAAGTTTATATCGATACGATGCTCATCGACGCAGGCTGGACACAGGGGAAAGACTGGGTCGATGAAGTGGAACTGCCCGGCATGCCCAACAAGAGTGACGTGGGGTTTGCGGACTATGTTCTTTATGACGACACCCATAAACCTCTTGCTGTTATTGAAGCAAAGCGGACATGCGTTGATGTGTCGAAAGGCCGGCAGCAGGCAAAATTGTATGCAGACCTGCTCGAAAAGAGATTTGGCCGCAGACCGGTCATCTTCCTGACCAACGGGTTGGATACCCGCATTGACGATGGCCTCTACCCGGAACGCAGGATCTCCATGATCTATTCGAAGAGAGACCTGGAGAAACTCTTCAACCTCAGAACGATGCGGACCAGCCTAAAGAACGTGTTCGTCGACAAGAACATCGCAGGGCGCTACTATCAGGAAGGTGCTATTAAAGCAGTCTGCCATACTTTCGAACAGGAGAACCAACGCAAGGCTCTTCTGGTCATGGCGACTGGTTCCGGGAAGACTCGGACGGTCATCGCGCTGGTCGACGTTTTGCTGCAGCACGGATGGATCAAGAATGTTTTATTCCTTGCAGACAGAAATTCACTCGTGACTCAGGCAAAGCGTGCGTTTGTGAACCTGCTGCCAAGTCTGTCGGTTACAAATCTTGTAGAAGAAAAAGATAACCTGAATGCTCATGGAGTGTTCTCGACATACCAAACCATGATGAACTGCATCGACTCCGCCAAGGACGATGACGGTAAGATCTTCACGCCCGGACATTTCGACCTTGTCATCTGTGACGAGGCACACCGGTCGATCTACAACAAGTACCAGGACATCTTCAACTACTTTGATGCCCCGCTGGTTGGTCTGACGGCGACGCCGAAAGATGAAATCGACAAGAACACGTACAGTGTTTTCAACCTTGCCAATGGCTACCCGACATATGGCTACGAACTTGCTCAAGCCGTAACGGATGGCTATCTGGTCGACTTCATGTCCATCGAGAGCAAAGTGAAGTTCCTTGATGAAGGTATCCATTATGACGATCTGTCTGATGAAGATCGTGAGGCATATGAGAATACTTTTGCGGATGAAGACGGGCAGCTTCCGGAAAGCATCGCTTCTTCTGCATTGAACGAGTATATTTTCAATAAAGATACGATCCGCGAAGTGCTGAACGTTCTGATGACAGAAGGCATCCGAGTGGACTATGGCCAGAAGCTTGGCAAGACGATCATCTTTGCCAAGAACCATCGGCATGCGGAAAAGATTTTCGAAGTGTTTAACGAAGAGTATCCTTCTCTGAAAGACTACGCAAAAGTCATCGACAACTATACGAACTATGCCCAGAGTCTGATCGATGAGTTTTCGGATGCAAAGAAACTGCCGCAAATCGCTATCTCAGTTGACATGCTGGACACGGGCATCGATGTGCCGGAAGTGGTCAACCTTGTGTTCTTCAAGAAGGTTATGAGTAAAGCGAAGTTCTGGCAGATGATCGGCCGTGGCACGCGTCTGTGCCCAGAACTGCTGGATGGAAAAGACAAAGACAAGTTCTATATCTTCGACTTTTGTGGGAACTTCGAGTTTTTCCGCATGGGCGGAAAAGGCACGGCGCAGAACATGATGCCATTACAGGGTGCGATTTTCGCTCTGAAAGCAGAGATGGCATATAAGCTGCAGGACATTGTTTATCAGACGGAAGAACTGATCGCTTTCCGTAAGGAACTGGTCGATGACATGGTCAGCAAAGTCCGTGAACTGAACCGAGAGAACTTTGCGGTTCGCCAGCACTTGAAGTATGTCGACATGTATTCGAACCCTGACAACTACATGGCGCTGACCTATGAAGATGTTCTGACTATGCGAGATGAACTCGGCTTGCTGATCCTTCCTTATGAAGATGAGGCGAAAGCTCTCCGTTTCGACGCGTTGATGTATGGACTGGAGTTGGCTTATCTGGCAGGCAAAAATGACAGCCGCAGGAAAAGCGACCTCCTTCGTAAAGCGAATGGGATGGCTTCCATGGGGACTATCCCGGAAATCACGCAACAGGCGGAACTGATCCATCAGATTCTGCATACTGATTTGATCGAACGTGCCGGAATCGATGAGTTTGAAACTATCCGCGAAAAACTTCGCGACCTGGTGAAGTATATTCCATCGAACGCGCAGCGGTACGTTACGGACTTTGATGACGAGATCCTGTCGACAGAGTGGCATGAGTCCGACTTGACCGGTTCCGGAGAGTTTGAAAACTATAAAGTCAAGGCGGAACACTATATCCGCCAGCATGTGAATGAATCGGTCATCGGAAAGCTTCATTCTAACGTGCCCCTAACTGACGCTGATGTGGATGAACTGGAAACGATTCTCTGGTCTGAGTTGGGCACAAAAGAAGACTATGAGGCGGAGTATGGTGACAAGCCGTTAGGTGAGTTTGTCCGGGAAATCGTTGGCATGGATATGAATGCTGCCAAAGAAGCGTTCTCGGAGTTCCTGAACGATGTAAGCCTGGACGAAAAGCAGATATACTTCGTCAACCAGATCGTCGAGTATATTGCCCACAATGGACTTTTAAAAGACAGGAGTATTTTACAGGAACCGCCCTTCACCGATGAAGGAAGCGTTGTTGTGATCTTCGGCGAGCAAATGCCTTTGCTCCAGAAGATACTGGCAGTCGTAGACCAAATCAATGCTAATGCTGTTGCAGCGTGATTATATAGTGGAACTGCTCTACGAAAAAAGAAAAGAAGAACTGGAACTGTCTGGAATAGGGATCGATATCGATTCTCTGCTTGATATGTATTAATACTAGATTATTGAAAGCGAAAAGATAAGAATGGTTCTTTATGGGAGGAGAAAACAATGGCGAATCACAATCCTTTTTTCGTAGGATTCTATCATGAGTACGATGAGAACGGTTGTTTCAGCAACTGGTATCCCGCAGAGTTTGATTTGGACGGCATCCATTTCTCAAATACAGAGCAGTACATGATGTACCAAAAAGCAAGGCTCTTTGGTGCAGAGGAATTAGCGAACAGAATTCTGGAAGCGAAAACACCAGCGGAGTGTAAAACACTTGGAAAAGAGTATATCGCCGGTTTTGATGGGAAAGCTTGGGACGAAAAGAGCATTGAGCTGGTGAAGCCGGGCATCAAAGAAAAGTTTCGTCAGAACCCCGATTTGTTAAAGGAGTTGCTTAGTACTGGAAATGCGCTTCTGGCAGAATGCGCACCCTATGACAAGAAGTGGGGAATAGGCATCGCAGTCGACGATCCGAGACGTTTTGACATCAGCAAGTGGAGCGGGAAAAACTACCTTGGCTTCATTCTGATGCAGGTGCGGGAAGAACTGCGCCGGGAAAACAAAACGTGAATCATCAGAGGTTGTGTCAGGAGAACCGTCCCCGTGAAACGCGAACCGTCCCCGTGACACGCATCAAGGTGTTACATCTTCTTAAGGTGCTTTTTAAGTCTTCGATGTAATATATAATTGTCAATAGGAGGTGCTGGCCATGTTGACCATTTGGTTATTGATTAAGCTTTCATCTAAATTCGCAGAGAAAGCAGACTTTTCAGATTATCCCGCTCCAATTGCGGATATTTGGGATAATTGATTCATCTGCTTATTGGAGACCGCACGAAGTGTGGTCTCTCACTTTATGTACATATCGTGGTATCTATCCATCGGCTTCTGCGCCTCAGTTCCGAGGCGTTCCATGTATGCCTCCTGAACTTCCTCATTCCTACCATCTGCGGAACAGAAAGCGTCTTTCACACTTCTAGCATCAATGTGGAAACTTTGTCCATACCCTCTTTGGCGTTTAGAGAAGATGCTAACTGATACACCAGATCGGAGGAATTGGATATGTCTCCAACACATTCACTGAGCTTTTCATACATTTCGCTTGTCAAGATCGTCACCTCCTTCTCGTCAAGGTGAAAGCTTTAGAAATTGTATCTAGTAGTTTGTGAGTCGTCCTTTTGTCCGTTTTAAGGCGTTGTTGAGGTTAACTTACTAGTGTAAAATGAAATTGAATTACTGTGCCAAGAAAGGTGATGGCAATGATTAATAAGAAAGTTTTACAGGATGCTTTAGCAGATTATAAAAAAGATTTTCTTGTCTTTGGGTGGAAGGAAGAGAAGTTTAAATGGGAGGCCATTAAGTGGTTCCAAGAAAAATGGGATATCGATTCCCCTGATTTTGATAATATGCTGGCTGAGTCGCTGGAAAAAGTGGATTATTTGATCACTTCTGGTAATTACTATGCCAAGGGCATGATTGTTATGTTTGCCCAGAGGGAGCCTGAATTTGTCAGGAAGATGTTCCGAGAATTATATGATGAAACGAGAAGCTTGGAAGAACGTGTCAGTGTGTTTAGAGACAAAGCAGCATTTGCTTTGACAAATTTTACACCCGAGGCTAAAAACCACTTTCAGGATGAGAAAGCTGTAAGTGTATATTTGTGGCTTAAATATCCTGATAAGTACTATATTTATAAATACTCTGAAGTTATAGCTATGATTGAGTGCTTGGAAAGTGATCACAAAATCATTGCTGGAAGATGGAATATCGAAACTGCTTACAATCTCTATGAAGAAATGTTAGCGGTAATCAAGGAGGATAAAGAGCTTGTTGATCTGTTTCAACGCAGCTTGACTGACGACTGTTATCCAGACCCGTCATTGCATACTTTAACTTTCGATGTTGGTTTCTATATTAGTAGATACTATTCCAAGAAAGTTACTGAAGAGGCATTTGATGAGACGGATCCTGAAAGTATCACTGATGAGTGGCTCCCGACAGTGGAGGATTATGACCCCGGATTCTCAAAAGAACAATGGCTGAGCTTACTCAACAATCCCAAAGTTATCGGCCCCATATGGGGTGGAGCGCTAGCTGCTTTCTTTGGGATGGGCGGTGCGGCAACTTGTTCGCAAATCGCCAAAAAGTATGGTAAAGAACCGATGTCCATTTCCGGAAACTGTACTCAGCTTGCTAAAAAAATACATAAAATTACAAAGTGCGATTTGCATAAAGGATCGAATGGGAAAAGCCGCTATTGGCCTATTCTGTTTCAGGGAAAGAAAGCTGGTCCTGAAATTGAAGGAAGTTTTCTTTGGAAACTTCGTCCCGAACTATATGACGCACTCAAGGAGTTTGGCATTATGCGCTATGAGTGGGATGTCAAACTGGAAAAGAAGCAAAAAAGACAGTATTGGTGGGTTACCGCTAACCCGAAAAACTGGAGTTTCTCATACGTTGATGTCGGAGAAGTTATCGAGTATACCATGTATAACGATAATGGAAACAAACGCAGAATCTTCCAACATTTTCTGGATGCTCGTGAAGGGGACCTTGTAATTTGCTATGAAGGTCATCCCGTCAAACAGATAGTTGCACTTGGCAGAGTGGCAAAAGAACAGGATGGAGATGCCCTATATATAGAAAAAACCGAGGTTTTGGTATCTCCCGTTGATTATTCCACTTTGCATGATGCTCCTAATCTTGCCGGAATGGAATATTTCACCAATCCTCAGGGAACGATATTTGAAGTTAAAGAAGATGAATACAACTACATTATTGATTTGATTCGGGAAGACAATCCGGTTCGAGGCGTAGCATCTTTTAAGCCTTATTCCAAAGAAGAATTCCTCAAAGAAGTGTTCATGACGGAGGAGCGGTATAACGCTTTGGTTGCTGTTCTTCAGAACAAACTGAATATTATTCTTCAGGGCGCACCCGGTGTAGGTAAAACGTTTGCTGCGAAGCGTTTGGCATATTCAATGATGGGTGAAGAAGACGATAGCAGAATCGAGTTTATTCAGTTCCATCAAAACTATTCGTATGAAGACTTTATGATGGGCTATAAACCGGTGGACGAAGGCTTTGAACTGACATTTGGAGTTTTCTATCGTTTCTGCCAAAAGGCAGCTAACAATCCTTCGAAAGAATTCTTTTTCATCATTGATGAAATCAACCGCGGTAATATGAGCAAAATCTTTGGTGAATTGCTCATGCTGATCGAGCGTGATTACAGAGGAAAAAAGGCAACACTGGCATATAATGGAATGGCATTTTCTGTGCCTGAGAACCTTTATATTATCGGTATGATGAATACTGCTGACAGAAGCCTAGCAATGATTGACTACGCTCTTCGTCGTAGATTTAGCTTCTTCGAATTGCAACCTGGGTTTGATTCGAATGGTTTCCTTCAGTATCAAAAAAGCTTTGGCAATGACACCTTTGACAAATTGATTGACAAGGTCAAAGACCTCAATCAGGAAATCATTAAAGATAATTCTCTTGGAATAGGATTCTGCATTGGGCATAGCTATTTCTGCGAAAGAACAACTATTACGGAAGAGTGGATGAAATCGGTAGTCGATTACGACATTATTCCTATGCTGCAAGAGTATTGGTTCGATGATGAAGCCAAACTTCAAAAATGGGAAACTGCCTTGCATGGTGTATTTCAATGAAACAGAACAAGAACATTATCATAAAGAATATTTACTATATGCTCTCTTATGCATTCACTTCATTGAATAGGGGAGAATATGATAATGTCTCTACAGAGGATTTCGATAACATCCATAACCTGTTTGCTGCGATTCTGTCCAAAGGTGTCAGCTATCAATTAAAACAAGGTCTTTACCGCGAATATATTGATAAAAAAGAAGATTTATCTGTTGTTCGTGGGAAAATAGATATGTCTGGGACCATACAGAATCAAATTGCAAGAAAACGGATCGTGACATGTGAATATGATGAGTTATCGGAAAACAACCTTCTCAATCAAATAGTGAAGACATCGGTTTTCCTCCTGCTAAACAGCGGAACTGTTAAAAAAGAGTATAAAGATGCTCTCAAAAAGGAAATGCTGTTTTTTGCAGAAGTTGACATCATAGACCCCAGAACGATTCGATGGTCTTCGATACGATTTCAGAGAAATAATCGTTCATATGTGATGCTGATCGGTGTGTGTCAGCTGTTGTTGCAGGGATTGCTTCAGACAACAGAGAAGGGCGAGCATAAGCTTTTATCTTTTATTGATGATCAGGCAATGAACCGATTGTATGAGAAATTCCTGTTGGAGTATTATCGAGTAGAGCATCCGGAGTTGAAGGCAGAAGCATCGTATATAGACTGGCAACTGGATGATGATAATGATGACCTTTTACCAGCAATGAAAACCGATATCACTCTTTCCAGAAAGTATAGTAGTGATAATCGATATTTCATTATTGATGCAAAGTATTATTCCCATACTACACAATCTCAGTTTGATAAGCATTCTGTTCATTCGGGCAATCTGTATCAGATGTTTGCATATGTGAAGAACAAAGAATACGAATTGAAAAATGACTCTCACGAAGTGGCCGGAATGCTGTTATATGCTGAAACGGAAGATGATATTCAACCCGATAACAAGTATCAAATGAGTGGTAATACAATCTATGTGAAGACACTTGATTTAAACAAGGATTTTTCAGAGATTCGCAAACAACTTGATGCAATTTCAAATTCTTTCTTTGGATGAAACAAGGGGCCGTGTCACTAAGAAATAGTGGCACGGTCCTTTTCCATCGGTAACATACGCCCTCGCAGCAGAAGCCAACAGGCAGAGAAGAGCTGCGGTGCGTAATTATTAAATCTATATAAATAACGAC
>Ga0310695_10014699_pt1 | contig 10533 bp, 8 predicted proteins | sample RumenRJG_04DNA_FD_203882 | JGI IMG/M metagenome (GOLD analysis project Ga0310695, IMG submission 203882) | Bovine rumen microbial communities from Lethbridge, Alberta, Canada - RJG_04 (v2) (version 2) | ecosystem: Host-associated > Mammals > Digestive system > Stomach > Rumen | place: Canada... | reverse complement strand
TTTTGCCATATATTCATTGCAATGAGCATCGGGCGAAGGATTCTTTGAATCATTCGCTGCCAACCTTGTCGTTTGGCAGCGAAATCAATCGAATCTTCGATCGATTTCGCCATCCGATGATCATTATATCAGATGCGGGAAGCGAACACAATGTGCAAGTGGGCTTCTCTGCAAAGGCTTTTTCCCAATATTTTTTCTTTTTTTCAAAAAAAATAATGGAAATTTCAAAAAAAGTATTGTATTATATTATCAGAAGTAATAATATAGGGGATTTGTTTGGATGTTTTTGGTAGGCGACAAAATCATATACGGGGAGAACGGCGTCTGCACGGTGGAAAAGATCGAGCCGCTGGTCATGTCCGGCGCGCCCAAGGACAAGCTGTACTATCATCTGACCCCTCTTGTGGGCAGCGGCACCTACTTTACGCCGGTGGATTCCGGCGCCTACATGCGCCCGGTGATGAGCCGGGAGGAGGCGGAGGCGCTGATTGACGCCATGCCCGGGATCGCGCCCGCCATCTGCAACGACAACCGCTTCAACCATGTGGACGCGTTCTATAAGGAGCTGTTTCGCCTCCACAGCTGTGAGGCCCTGGTCGCCATCGTCAAAGGGCTGCGCAGCCGCATGGCCGAGCGCAAGACCCGCAGCAGTCGGGCGGAGGCTACCATGCGCCGTGCCAAGGACATGCTGCACGGGGAGCTTTCCGTGGCGCTGGGCATCAATATCCAGGATGTGGAAAGCTACATACAGGAGCGTGTGGGCTCTCTGTAAGACCCCTTGCAACAAGAAGACAGCAGCTCATTCCAGCAGAATGAGCTGCTGTCTTCTTGTTGCAAGGGGCAGCAGCTTATGCTACAATCACTGTGAAGCAACACAAGCTCTGTGCACGGATGCTTTCCTTTGGAAAGAGCAAGGAGTACCGCTTATGCGAAACGGAATACAAACCTCGCCGACAGAGGCAAAGCTGCGGGAGCGCAGAACTCTTTTTCTTCTATGGCTCCTAATGCTGGGCGTGCGCGTTGCCTGCGCTTTGCTGGATTCCCAGGGCTTGATGATGGAGGGCGGGGACAGCGTCAATTATTATCAGTCCGGACTCCTGTTTGCCCGTACAGGGCAGCTCCGCTTCGGTGGGCGGGAGCTTTCCGCCCTGGTCATGCCCGGCACCACGGTCCTGGTGGGTGTGCTGTCCAGATTTTTCTCCGACGGGCAGCCGCTGCAGATGGCCATCCGCCTCACTTGGGCCCTGTTCGGCAGTTTCACCCCGCTCTTTATCTATAAGTCTGTGCGGCTCTTCACTCCCCGCTGGTGTGCCCTGCTGACGGCTCTTATCTATGTGCACCCGCTTTTTATCCTGATCGACAGCTATATGCTCACCGAGGGGCCGAATTATATGTTCTCCGCCATGAGCCTTTATTATACCTTGAAGATGGGCGAGGAGGACGATCCTCGAGACATCTGGAAATACAGCTTTTCTGTGTTGGGCGGGCTGCTTTTCCGCACTTTTATCATTTCCGCGCCCCTTTTTACTCTGGCCTACCTGGGGATCATCAAACGCCGGTACTCTCTGCGAGCCGTTGTTCAGAAAGCGGGAGTGATTTGCCTTGTGCTGGCCCTCTTTATCCTCCCCTGGACTGCCCGCAATTACCGGATCTTTCACGCCTTTATTCCGTTGACCTACGGGGCCGGGAATCCCATCATGGAAGGGACCGACCAGGGAGATGGATACCCGGCGGCAGAGATCTTCGCCCTGGGCGTGGAGAACATCGACGAGAAACAGGTGATCCGGGAAAAGTATTCGGAGCTCTTTGATGAAAACGGCGATTTGCTGGATCCGGAGCTGGCCCAGTACGTCTTCTATCTTGGCGTATCGGAAACCGCCCGATTCCGCATCAATACCTGGCTGAAATACAAAACCGGAAATTTCTTGAAAACCTATCTGTGGGTCAAGCCCCGGGCAATCCTCAACTGGCCCTGGTATTGGGAGAACTATACCCTCTTTCCCTATGCTGGCGTCGTAATGATTCGCCGGCTCAACTGCTTGTTCTGTCTGCTCACCGCTGCATTGGCCCTCCTGCTGAAGCGGCATCGGCGGGTGATCCTCTTCCTGGGCCTTGCCTATCTGATCAATCTATATGTTATTTCGTTCGGCTTTGCCATTGACCGTTATGCCCAGGCGATCATGCCCTACCGCTATATCGCCGCCGGGATCGGAATGGACCTTGCGGCAGAAGCGTTCCGCCGCAAATGGGGCGGTTTGCGCCCGGCGTCCGCAGCGGCGGCAACTGATCCCGACGATCCTGAATAAACTGACTTCACCGGGGATCCTGCGATCCCCGGTGAAACACGGTCCCTGATCCATCATGACGAGGAGGTGAGCTCTTGGCTTCTGTCCTGCAGCGCAAAGATACCGATATGACCTATGGCAGCATCCCAAGGCTGCTCATCACCTTTGCCATTCCGCTGCTGATCGGCAATCTGTTCCAGCAGCTCTACAACACCGTGGACTCCATTGTGGTGGGCAACTTTGTCAGCAAGCAGGCGCTGGCCGCCGTTGGCTGCTCCACGCCCATCATCAACATGCTCATCGGTGTGTTCATGGGCTTCTCCTCCGGCGCCGGCGTGGTGATCTCCCAGTACTACGGAGCCAAGGACGGAGAAAAGCTCCACGACGCGGTACAGACCGCCATCACGCTGACCCTGATCCTCTGCGCCGTCCTGACCGCCGTCGGCGTCACCGCCGCGCCCTTCCTGCTGCGGATGATGGACACCCCGGCGGATGTGTTCCCGGAGGCGGTGGAGTATCTGCGCATTTTCTTCTGGGGCATGACGGGGACCCTGCTGTACAACATGGGCGCGGGTGTTCTGCGCGCAGTGGGGGACTCCACCAGGCCGCTGTACTTCCTGATCTTCTCCACCCTGCTCAACACGGTGCTGGACGTGCTGTTCGTCCGTTTCTTCTCCTGGGGTATCGCCGGGGCCGCCTGGGCCACCGTGATCTCCCAGTGCATCTCGGCCCTGCTGGTCATGCTTCTGCTGTCCCGGGCCAAGACCGATTATCGGGTGGATTACCGGCGTCTGGGCATCCGGGGCCGGATCCTGCGCAAGATCCTGGCCATCGGCCTGCCCTCGGCGCTGCAGCTGGGCATCACCGCCTTTTCCAACGTCTTTGTCCAATCTTACATCAACCGCTTTGACAGCTCCGCCATGGCGGGCTGGGCCGCCTATCTGAAGATCGACTCCTTTGCCATGCTGCCGATGATGTCCCTGTCCCTGTCCATCACCACCTTCGTGGGACAGAACCTGGGAGCTGGGAATCGGGACCGGGCCATTTCCGCCCCGAAGCTCGCCATGAAGATGGGCCTCGCGGTCATGGTGGTGATCCTGACGCCGCTGATGATCTTCGCTCCGCAGCTGGTACGTCTGTTCAACGGGGACCCCGAGGTGCTGCGCTTCGGCACCTGGTTCATCCGGGTGATCTCCCCCTTCTATCTGACCTTTTCCGCCAACCAGGTCTACATGGGCGCCCTGCGCGGCGCGGGCAACACCCGCAGTCCCATGTTCATCTCCCTGGGTTCCTTTGTGGTGTTCCGGCAGATCTATCTGTTCGTCTCCTACCGGCTGGGCGGCGGCCTGCTGGCGGTCACCCTGGGCTATCCCGCCGGCTGGATCCTCTGCAGCGTGCTGCTGTATTTCTACTATCACAGCAGGCGCAACACCCTGCTCTATCCCCCGGAAGGGGAAACGATCTGAAGAGACGGAAAGACCGGAGCGCATCGCTCCGGTCTTTCTGTCTCCATATCGGTTTCAGCACATGGTGTTGCTCAGCACGCCGATACCCTCGATCTCGATATCCACCTTGTCTCCGGCTTTGAGCCAGCTGTACTTCTGACCGCCCTCCAGGGCCACGCCGCTGGGGGTGCCGGTGAAGATCAGGTCGCCCGGCTCCAGCTTCACATAGCGGGAGGCGTAGCTGATCACCTTGGCGCAGTCGAAGATCATGTCCGTGGTGGTGCCGTTCTGCCGCGGCTCGCCGTTGACAAAGCTCTTCACCGCGTGATCGGAAAAGGGATCGAAGGCGTCCGCCGTGACGATGCAGGGGCCGCAGGGGGCAAAGCCCGGCATGGTCTTGCCGATGAGCCACTGGCCGCTGCGCATCTGGGGATCCCGGCAGCTGAGGTCGTTGCCGCAGGTATAGCCGAACACGCAGTCCATGGCCTCCGCCTCGCTGACGTTCCAGGCGGTCTTGCCCATGACGATCACCAGCTCCGCCTCATAGTCATAGCTGCTCTCCCAGGCGGGCAGCTCCACCGGCACGCCGCCGGGGACCAGAGCGTCGGCAAATTTGGAAAACAGCACCGGATACTCCGGCAGGGCAAAACCCGCGTTCATGGCGTGGGCCTTGTAATTGAGCCCCACGCACAGCAGCTTGCCGATCCTGCCGACAACATTGGCGTATACGGGCGCCTCCACCACCGGCAGGCTGGCGTCGGCGGCGATGGCTTCCAGCGGCGACCGATCCGCGCCCGCCAGCAGATCCTCCATGCTCAGCGCGCAGCCCGCGGCTGCGGCGTCCACCACGCCCCGGTCTGTGACCACCGCCAGACGCATCTCGCCGTCGACCTTTATATTGCAAAGCTTCATGGTATTCTCCTCCATCTCTTTGGATGGAAATATTATACACGTTTGCCCGCAGCTCCGCAATCGCTTATTTTGCAAAGCGGCTCGTGATCTCGCCCCAGAGCTCCACCGCCCGGAAGCGCAGCGCGTAGCCCTCCTCGCTGATGAGGGCAAAGCCGGCGGGGCTCATGACGCTCTGCACCGGCTCCGCCGCCGTCAGACACAGGGGCGGGAAGACCACGCACCACCAGTTTTGTCCCTGTCCTTCGCCCAGCACCACCCGCAGGGAATCGTACCGCCCGGCAGGCAGGGAGAAGCCCCCATATGTCCTGGTTGGATAGGACTCCCGGCTGAGACTTACCCGCACGGTCCGCCCCTCCGCCGCGGCAGCGGCGGCCCTGGCGATTTCACCCAGGCGGCCGCGCAGGATGGCCTTGGCCTCCTCCGCGCTCTCAGCCGCCGACAGAGCCGGGCGCAGCTCCGCCAGCACCGCATCCCGCACCCGCAGCTTCAGCGCCTGCTCTTCCGGCGCGTCCGAGACCGCCAGCACATGCAGCCGCACCAGACTGCCGCCGATCTCCGCCTGTCTGCCCTGGGCCCAGGCCCCGATACAGAGCGTTATACTCAGCGCCAACAGCGCCGCCGTCTCCCAAAGCCGAAACCTTTTTTTGCAATTTCGCATACAATAACACCGTCCATACACTGTTTACTCAGAGTATAGACGGTGTCTTTTGATTTTAATCCAGCAGCCTCGCCACCGGCGTTGCCGCGCAGCAGAACTTATATTCGCCCCGCAGGGCAGCGGCGGCGTCCCGGGCGGTTTCCTCCTTCTCGAACACGCCGAAAACCGCCGAGCCCGTACCGGTCATCATGGCGCCCAGGGCGCCATGGTCCAGCAGGCGGCCCTTGATCTCCGCCACTGTGCGCATCCGCCGGTCCGGCACGTCCTCAAATACGTTGTACATCCGCCGGCACAGCTCCCGCAGCTGCCCCCGGCCAATCGCCTCCACCAGTCCGGCGGTATCCGGGTGCCGGCGCAGGGGCGTCTCATCCAGCTTGCGGAACAGTTCCGGCGTGGAGATGGAAAACTCCGGCTTGCAGATGGCAAAGAAGCAGTCCGGCAGCGGCGGCAGATCCTCCAGAATCTCCCCCCGGCCCCTGGCCAGAGCCGTACCGCCGGCCACACAGAAGGCCACGTCCGAGCCTACCGCGCAGGCCAACTCCTCCAGCTGCTTCCGGTCGAGACGGGAATCGTACAGGGCGTTCATGCCCCGCAGCACCGCCGCGGCGTCGGCAGAGCCGCCGGCCATGCCCGCGCCCACGGGAATCTTCTTGCGCATATCAATGTGCAGGCCCTGCCCGCTCTCGCCTACCGCCTCCAGATAGCACAGGGCGGCGCGCACCGCCAGGTTCCGCTCATCCGAAGGGATGAAGCGCAGGTTGCTGGACGCTGTGACCTTCCCGCTGTCGTTGAACCGCAGCTGCAGCTCGTCACAGAGGGACACCGTCTGCATCACCATGACCATGTCATGGTAGCCGTCCTCCCGCCGGTTGGTCACATCCAGGGAGATATTCAGTTTGGCATAGGCTTTTTCTCGGATTTCCTTCATGGCTCCCTCTCACGCAAACAGATAGACCCGCAGCTCATAGGGCCGCGTGGTAAAGCCGTTGGAGATGATAAAGTTCACATCGTAGTTGGACAGCACCAGCGTCCCCCTGCTCAGCTCGATCCCCTCCGGCGCGTCGAAGCGCACCGCCTCGGAACCGAAGGCGCAGATCACCAGCAGCTTCTTCCCCTCGTGATTGCGCTCGTATATGTAGAGATGCTTGTCCTCCGGCCGGTGTTCCCTGTAATCGCCGTAGAGCACGACGGGCTGCTCCTTGCGGAATTTCAGCAGCTTCCGGTAGAAGTTCAGCAGAGAGTCCGGGTCCTCCTCCTGCGCGCGCACATTGACCTGCCGGTAATTGTCGTTCACGTAAAACCAGGGCTTGGCGCTGCTGAAGCCTGCGTTTTCCTCGTCGGACCACTGCATGGGCGTCCGGGCGCTGTCCCGGGTAGCCCGCTGGATCAGCTTGAGCACCTTGCTTTTGGGCATGATGCGGGAAGCGATGCGGGCGCTGTTCTGGGCCATCACGTCCTCGTACATCTCCACCTGGGGCAGGCGCAGGTTGGTCATGCCGATCTCCTGGCCCTGGTATACAAAGGGCGTGCCCCGCTGGAGGATGTACATGGCGGCCAGCATCTTGCCGCTCTCGGCGGGGTAGTCCTCGCTGCCGTAGCGGCTGATGATGCGGGGATGGTCGTGATTTTCGATATACAGGGCGTTCCAGGCCTTGCCCTGGAGCTTCAGCTGCCAGTCGGAGAAGGCCTTTTTCATCTTCACCAGGTTGAAGGGCATGGGCACCATCTCGGTCTTGAAGCAGTCCGCCTCCATGTGGGAGAAGGCGATCATCTCATCCAGCACCTTGCCCGGGCCCTCGGTGATGTAGCGCAGGGCCACGTCGGGGGTGGTCATGGGGCTTTCGCCCACGGTGAAGCAATCATAATAGTCCAGCACGTCCCGTTTGAACTCCTGCAGGTATGTATACACCGCCGGGCGATTGGAATAATAGCGCATGCCATTGGCCGCGGGCAGCTTGGGATAGGCGTTGGGCAGGCCCGGCGCCTTTGAGATAAAGGTGATCACGTCCTCCCGGAATCCGTCGATCCCCATGTCCAGCCAGAAGCGCATGATCTTCTTGACCTCCTGGCGGACCTGGGGGTTGTCCATGTTCAGATCCGGCTGCTTGCGGGCGAAGAGATGCAGATAGTATTCGTCCAGCTCCTCGTCATATTCCCAGGCCCCGCCCTCAAAGAGGCTGGTCCAGTTGTTGGGCGGGCGGCGGCGTCCGAGGGCGCTCACGTGGCCGGGCCGCCAGTAGTAGTAATCGTAATAGGGATTGCCCGGCCCCTTGCGGCTCTCCCGGAACCAGGGGTGTTCGTCAGAGGTGTGGTTCACCACCAGGTCCATGAATACCCGCAGCCCCCGCTTGTGGGCCTCGTCCAGCACCTGGCGGAACACCTCCAGGTCACCGTAGTCCGGGTGGATGTTCATGTAATCGGAGATATCATAGCCGAAATCCGCGTTTGGCGAGGGATAGAGCGGGGAAAACCAGATCGCGTCCACGTTCAGGCTTTTGATATAGTCCAGCTTCTGCAGCACGCCCCACAGATCCCCGATCCCGTCGCCGTTGCCGTCGCAGAAGCTGCGCGGCCAGATGTGATAGACCGCCATCTCCTTGTACCACTGCTTGCTTTCCAAAGCGCACCTCCCCTCCGCCGCCCTTCCGCAGCAGATCCTTCTCGATTTCCTGCATCTATAGTACCACAGAAACCGGCGGTTTCGCAATGGGAGATGCGGAACAATTCCCGCCATATCACGCCGAACGGCAAAAAGCGGACAAATATTGACTGTTTGGGCGAAAAGTGATATAAAAGGCCTTAGTATCTTGGAAAGGAATGCCCTGCGCCCTTCGGCTGCGGGCACATGTACTGACCATGAAGAAGCGTTTTCTCTCAGCGGTGTTGATCCTGCTGCTGATGATGCTGCTGCTTCCCGGCGCCTGCGCCGATTATATCTATCCCGCTCCCGAGCCCGTGGCTCTGGGGCAGCCCTTCGATCACCTGGTGGCCACAGTGGCCGCCGGGGCCTCCGTCACCGGCAATCTGCCCGAGGGGCTTCGGCTGGAGACCGAGGCGCAGGGAGGCGAAGCCAACGTATACCTGCGGGGATCCGTTGCCGCCGCCGGTTATTATGCCTGCATCATCAACATCGACAACGCCACATTTACCTGTCCTGTCACCGTGACGCCCGAGCAGCCGCTGGTGGCCGTCAGCCCCAGCCTGCGCTGCTTCCCCGGGGAGGCGGTGCAGGTGAGCATCAGCGCCACCGGTCCTGAGGGCGGGCAGCTCAGCTATCAATGGTATCAAAGCCTCACCGCGGCGGACCAGGGCAGCCCGGTCGGCGGCGCCATCGACGCCAGTCTGATGGCCCCCACCGACCAGCTGGGCACTCTGTATTACCGCTGTCTTGTCAGCGCCGACGTTGCGGGGCTCAGCTCCTCCACCCTGTCCGACCCCATTTCCGTGACGGTGGAAGAGCTGAGCGTCTCCGCGCTCTTTGTCGAGACCCTGCCCCTGCGCACCGAGTATCTGACCGGCGACACGCTTGAGACTGAGGGCCTCACCATCCGCGCCCAGCTGGACAACGACGAGAGCCGCATTCTGAGCGAGGGCTTCGGCGTGTACCCCACCCGGCTGGATCAGCCCGGTACCCAGGAGATCGAAGTCAGCTATCAGGGCAAGACATGTGTCTTTTCCGTCAGCGTACAGCAGGCGGAAGAGAACATCACCGGCATAGGCGTTTTGACCCTGCCCAAAAAGACCAGCTATGTGGTGGGCGACACGCTGGACACGGCGGGCCTCTCCATCCGCGTCTACACCGGCGACGGCTATCGGGATGTGTCCGAGGGGCTGGAATGCTCTCCCGCCAGCTTCGACACGGCGGGCGACCAGACGGTCACCGTGCGCTACGGCGACAGAGAGTGCACCTTCACCGTCCCGGTGAGCCAGGAGGCCGTTCCGGCGGGTCTGTCCGTGGCACGGCTGCCGGATAAGATCCAGTACGCCGTGGGCGAGCGCCTGGACAGCACGGGCCTTGTCATCCGGCAGATCAGCAGCAGCAACGAGAGCACGGATATCTATTCCGGCTTCACCTGTTCCCCCACCGAATTCAGTGCCGCCGGGCATCAGGAGATCACCGTCACATACGGGGATCTCAGCTGCCGGTTCAATGTGACCGTCACCCAGGCCGCCGCTTCTCCCTCTCCTTCGCCCACGCCAAGCCCTTCGCCCACGCGGCAGCCGACAGCAACGCCCGCACCCACGGCTGTACCGCAGCCTGCCGCCACAGCGGCGCCCACGATCAGCCCCTCGGCGTCTGCCCGATCCAACGGGAGCGCCAGGACCTTCTTCGTGGTGGTCATGATCGCCTCCCTGCTGGCGCTGGCCGCATTGGGCGGCTATGTGTTCGTCATGAACCGGGGCGGCTTGGATCAGGCGCGCCAAACCATAAAGGATCTCTTTGACCGCTCCCGCAAACGCTGAGCGGCCTGCAGCCATACAGGACCGGCGAATGGGTCTTTGCGCCCGCTCTCCGGTCCCTGCATTTTACAGACTTTTTCATGAAAACATGTTGACACAGGCCCTTCAAATATGGTATTATCTCATGGCTGAATAAGGGGAACGGCCATGCGGGTGTAGTTCAATGGTAGAACACCAGCCTTCCAAGCTGGATACGTGGGTTCGATTCCCATCACCCGCTCCAGCGTCGGAAGAAGCTCACTCCGTTTCGTTTCCGCGGTTTGCCAAAGCGCCGTGAAAACTCCACATCCGTGATCTCCTTCCTCCTTTCCAAATCAAACCCGCTGCGCTGGGCTTTGATTTGGTGGTTATTGGCGTTGGCCGCGGGAACAATATGCGCCAATAGCTCAGCAGGATAGAGCAACTGCCTTCTAAGCAGTAGGTCGGGGGTTCGAATCCCTCTTGGCGTGCCAGCGTAAACACAGCGCTGTGCGGCCGGATGAGCAGCATGCGCTATCATATACAACATGGTGGGATTAGCTCAGTTGGCAGAGCACCGGATTGTGGTTCCGGGTGTCGTGGGTTCGAGCCCCATATCCCACCCCACAGCAATCAACAGAGGCTGGCCGTGCCGGCCTCTTTGAAACATTGGGATGTAGTGTAATGGTAACACACCGGACTTTGACTCCGATATAGTGGGTTCGAGTCCCGCCATCCCAGCCACGTCAGGAGAAGCTCGCACCGCTCCGCTTCCGTGAAGCGTCACGAAAGCTGCGCTCTGCTTCCTCCTCCT
>Ga0310695_10014697_pt1 | contig 10535 bp, 13 predicted proteins | sample RumenRJG_04DNA_FD_203882 | JGI IMG/M metagenome (GOLD analysis project Ga0310695, IMG submission 203882) | Bovine rumen microbial communities from Lethbridge, Alberta, Canada - RJG_04 (v2) (version 2) | ecosystem: Host-associated > Mammals > Digestive system > Stomach > Rumen | place: Canada... | reverse complement strand
GCCGCAAGCGTGATAATCGCCTGAATTTTCTCATCCGGCAACTGTTGAATGAGTTGAATTGCCTGTTCTTGAATCGCTGTCATCATAATCACTCCCTATAAAAATTAGAATTAACGCCCCAACGTATATGTGATGGGGCGTTTCTGTCAAGGGTGAGCAAAAAAGATGAACCCTCGTCCGAATGCTGTGGAGTAGTGAACTTCTGTAAGAACTGCTTACTCCGCAATTTCGCTTTCCTTGACAGTTTATTGTAGGAACTAACGCTCCCGATATTCTTCTTACATTATCATTATACATAATCCGCTTTGTTGTGTCAAGCATTGTACCAAAGCTCAATAACCAAAAAGGACATACGCGCTAACGAATAGCAGGTATGCCCATTTTTTATTGTATCGGCTGGTCTATCTCGGTTCCGTCGTTAAAGATTACCTTGATTCGTTCTTTGCTTTCTACTACTATGCACTGGAGCATTTGACGGATCAGCTCATCATTGAATTGCAGCGGTTGATTTTCCAGAATATCTGTCAATCTGGCGATTTCATTTATCTTTGATTGCGATGTTGCTTTATGATCCGACGAGCACTTAGTAAGCTCCTTGTTAAGCAATTCCTTTTCCATAATCAGTTCGGTAAGCTTTTGTTCGACGATGACGTTACTATCGTCATCGACTGATACCATTGACATTGCCTTTTGAAATTCTTCATTGATTTCTGCGAGCCTGACCTTGATTTCTAGTGCTTTATCCTCTGAATCATTGCATTTCACTGTCATTGCTATATGGTTTTTTAATGTTTGCAGAAGCTTGGAGTTTTGCATAGCTACAGTTTGTATCGCTCTCATGATGGCTCGGTGCAGTTCTTCTTCCCCCATTGTTGGAGAATCGTGACAGCGTTTCTTTCCGTAATCCAACCTGCTGATACATCTCCATACGATTCGCTTGTTACCACACGATGTCCATGTGCATCGGCGGTATGGTGTTCCACACTCGCCACATACAAGCAGCTCTGTCAGCGCATATTTTGAAGAGTATTTCCCAAGCTCGGTTTTCGTGCCAACCTGCTTTACTTTTCTCAATCCGCTTCGACGGGCGATTTCCTCTTGAACTTTGCCAAAGGTGACTCGATCAATAATTGCCGGGTGATTATTTTCGACATAGTATTTGGCGCGTTCGCCGTTGTTGCGTTTTTTCTTCTTCGAGATACAATCAACAGTGTATGTTTTGTTGATGATGGCGTCTCCCATATAGCGCTCATTTGTAAGAATAGAGTGAAGCGTTCCGTATGTCCATCTTTCTTTTCCGCCGGGCGTCAGAATCTTTTTATCTTGAAGATTGTTTATAATGGTTTGATGGCTGTCTCCGGCGAGAAAGCGTTCATAGATGTACCGGATTATTTCTGCTTCCTCCGGTACGATTTCAGGTTTTCCATCATCGCCTTTACGGTAGCCGAGGAAATTCTTATAGTGGAAGGACACGTTACCCTCCCGGGCTGACTGTTCCTTACCCCATCTGACATTTGCGCTGATGTTTTCGGATTCGCTTTGCGCGATTGAGCCGTAGACGGTAATATAGAATTCAGAGCCGTTTTCAATACTGTGGATGCCCTGTTCCTCAAAGTATACATCTACATTGATATCCTTCAGCAGTCTGATATACTTGAGACAGTCAACCGTGTTTCGTGCGAATCGGCTGATGGATTTCGTGATGATCATATCTATCCTGCCGCGCTTGCACATCCTGATCATCTTGTTGAACTCATCGCGGTGCTTGGTGCTGGTGCCCGATATGCCTTTGTCCGCGAAAATTTTGACGAGCTTCCACTTCGGTTCGGCGTTGATTTTCTCAGTGTAATATCTCGTTTGAACCTCGTAGCTGTTGATTTGTTCCTCCTGCTGTGTGGATACCCGGCAATATGCCGCAACACGCTTTTGTAAGTACTTGTTCTTGACGTCTTCGCTTACGCTCGTTTTCGGAGCTATGTATCTGACTGTTTTTTCAGCTTGCGGCATTTAATTCACCCTTTCTTATCGATTGTCCGGTAATGAGCGTTATGATTACACTATCATTATCGTCAAAGCTGATTGTTTCAACCGCTTGATTGAATAGTTCTATCGGAAAACTATCCGTTATGCGGAAGTTCTCAAAAATGTTCTTTAGCCTCTGCGCTTCATATCGTTTTGTATCAATAGCATTGTAGTTTACTGATACGGACTCAAGCAGTTTCTTTCTTAGTTCATCCTTATTTATATGTCTGCTGTCAAATATGCGCTTGATATCGTTTTCCAGTCGCATGGCTTCAAGGTTAATATTTTCGACTCTGTTGTTCGCCTGAATGATATTAGGATTATCGGTAAGCTTTGCAAGAATCTCGCAGATTCCCCTTAAGAATTCTTTGTCAGAGATGATTATCAGTTTCCCGCAGTCTTTATTTTGACATTTCCAACGTTCATGAATTTTGCTGCGCGGTTCATTGATTCTTCTCATAACGGAGCCGCAACACGGACAGATTGTGTCAGCATCAAGATTATAGATTGCAGAATCCTTATTAATGTTTTTTTGATTGTTGCGGTTTTCTTTGAGTTCATTTGCACGTTCCGCTGTCTCGAGCGATATGATATAGGGATACTTTTCATCGCCGATATAGTGCTGATTTTCAAGAATCCGCTTTATTCTCGCTTTGTTCCATCCTACGATACCGGGACTGTATTCTACATGCAATCTATTCAGTAACGCCGAAATATTCAGCATGGATTCTCCCGATATATAGCGGGCAAATATCTCTTTTACGATTTCGGCAGTTGCTTCATCAACCGTAATTTGTCCGTTTTCAAACTTGTACCCGAACGGTATCGTCCTTCTGTTCACGCTGTATGCACCTCACTTTTCTATTAATGGTTTCTGTCAACTCGATATCGCCGAGTAATATAAAGCGGATTGTTGAATTATTGACAACCTCTATTTTCTTTACGATAATATCAAACAGGGTTTTGTCAAAATCTGCCCTCGGTTGATATTCGGATAGAAGTTGTTTTAATGTTTTGAGTTCATCTATAATCTCATCGTCCTGATTCTCGGACAGCTTTTTCCGGCGTTCAACTCTGAGCGTCGATATTTTGTTCTCAATCTCCGAGGACTGTTCAGCGTATTCCGCTGCGCTTAATATTCCATTATTTTTTAGTTTTGCAAGGATATGGTTTTGAGCAGACAGTTGTGCTATCTCTTTGTCAATCTCTCCAATCCTGTCCTCATCCACACCGGACTTTAGCTTTAACTGTTCAAATTGATTTAGCAACTTACCGAGCAGTGGCTCACAATTATCTTTCAGCTTATAGCACAGGAGCGAAAATGCTTCACATACCGCTTCTTCGTAGATTTTGTATGCGTAACAGTCGCATAAGCTCTTATCCTTTATTATGCTTACCCAATACTTGTTGTTTCCACTGTACAATCTGCGGTAGCTTCTGGCGCAGACCGGGCAGAACAACTTCCGCGATAGGACGTTTTCGGGGTTTTCCTCACGACAGTTTAGCTTGGACTGCTGTAGATTCTGAGCGGCTTTATATGTTTCCTTGGAAACAATGCGCGGATTCGCGTTTTCGACATAGTATTGTGGCTTTTCTCCGTTATTGGGAACTTGCCTGAACGGTAGCGTTTCTGTTGTGTACCTTTTTTGAAGAAGAGCGTCTCCCATGTACCTCTCGTTATTGAGAATATAATGTATGGCGGTATGATGCCATTTCTTTGTTCCGTGTTTTGTCGATACATTTTCCTCATTGAGAATTGCTGCTATTCGTTCTTTGCCCGAACCGTGTAGATACATTTCAAAGATTCTGCGAACGACTGCCGCCTCTGTTTCGTTGACGACCAGTTCACCGTTGATAAGGTCAAAGCCGTAGGCGGGTGCGCAACAGTTAAACTCACCTGACTCCATTCGTTTTTTGTAGCTCCAACGCATATTCCCCGATATGGACTCGCTCTCTTGCTGAGCAATCATACCGGGGAATGTCAGAAACATTTCGCTGTTCAGTTGTGATGTGTCGATGCCCTGTTCCTCGAAGAACACGGTAACGCCGTAGGATTTCAACAGACGCAGCGTCTGGAGCAGGTCGTGGGTGTTTCTTGCAAATCGAGATATAGATTTGACGATGACGCGGTCAATCTTGCCTTGCTCGCAGTCTTGGATCAGCCGATTCATCTCGGCGCGTTTTTTCATGCTTGTACCGGATAACCCTTCATCGGCGTAGATTCCAACCAATTCGAATTCGGGATGCTGCTTTTCGTAATTCGAATAATACCGCAGCTGTGCAGCGAAGGAATGAAGCTGATCTGCCGAATCGCTTGACACGCGGCAATAGGCTGCGAGACGCTGAATCTTATTCTCTTTTTTCTCTGCCGTGATTTCGGTTATTTTCATCTTTGATGACTCCTTTCTGAGATTTTGCCTTTCGGCAACACAACAATATACGGAAGTTCGGTACAAGTCCAGAGAGAATCGGGAACTTTTTCAGAATTATTTGTGCTGCTTTCAGCTGTAATAGATATCGGTTACGCCGTAATGCTCCGACAGTGATTTTTTGATCTTAGCGACCTCGTCTTCGGTAACAAGGTTCATATCCTGCAACAGCTTCAGCATATTAAGGCTGTAATAAAACGAAGCTGTGTTGACTGATTTGTTTTTCATCGATGTCGCTCCTTATCGTGCGCAAGCCTGTTTCTTGTTATGAAAGGCTCTTAAAACAGAAATCGTACTTGATGTTTTGAATATCTCTCCATCAATCATTGTGAATAAATCCACGCCCTCGTTCTGAAGCTTGTCCACAACAGAAAGAGCATTTCGGGAATTTAAAGCAATGTCCCGTATCGACGGGGTAACGATGCAATCAACAAACATGATGCGTGAAATGAAGGATTTGAGAAAATGCTCGGTGCCGGTTTCGTTGCCGATAAACACGCTTTCGCCGATTATGTGAAAGCCCTCGGCTTCGCAGATCGAGCTAAACAGTTTCATTTCCGCAATAGCGTCCGCTTGGCTCTCGCCTTCCTCAGCACGGACGAACAGCCATGCGTTTCTTTTGGCGTGGTCAAGTTCTTCTCCTGTTGGTCTGTTGAGTTTGATGTAAGCTAAAGTGTTCATGATTTACCTCCCTTGTTCTTTAACGGTTTTTATCTATATTCAGTTTCCGGATTGAAAACAGATAAAAGCCGTCATTTGGCTTGGATAAATGCTGCCGCCTTGAAATCGGTTGCTTTTCGCCTTGCTCTAAGGCGGCAGCTTATTGTATCAATCGTTTTTGATTAAAAGTGGCTTGTATTTATCCTCAATATCCCCAAGCAAGGGAACATATCCTCCGGCTATGCCTTTAGCCTCATTGGAATCTCACCACCGCCGGGATCTCCCGCGGGCGCCCTCCTTAGTTGCGACGGTCTTTTCTCGCTCGACTTGGGACGGGACGCAAGTATCATTATTTCTTCTGCCTGTCATCGCTCGTCACGGATGCGCTATAACGTCAAAGACTAACAGGCTGCGGCGAACGGATGCCCGCCGTAGCCCTGCTTTCGCAGCTTGCCGTATTACCGGCAGCAGAAGGAACGTAAAGGATATGCTGATATTCAATTTTCAAGGTGCTGAAATTGTGTGTTTGATAGAGGAGCTGTTTTACCCCTCTAATCCTCTATTCCACACTTTTTTGAGATTTGATAACCTGTTTTTTAATTTTTCTTAAAAAAATTTTTTATTTTCTTAAAGGCGGAATTTTTCCTTTTGTGGATTGCTGGTTGAGAAACATTTAACAGTGCGGCAAGCTCACGTTCTGTCATTGGATTTGGAACCAGAAACATTTTTTCTATTACTTCATATTCCTTCTCACTCAGAGTGGAAAGAGCTTTTTTCAGCGTTTTAAGATCAAGACTCCTGATTGCAAGCGTATCTACACTTTCATCCTGACTCGCAATCAGTTCTTCGCCGGTAATTCCATCGTCAGAGTCCATATCACCCAAATGAAGAATAGTGAATTCCTTATTTTTCATGCAGTCGTTGACATACTGCTTTCTTCTTTCTTCTTTCCGAACTGTTTTGACTTTTTCGGGTGGAACTTCAACCAAAACCGTATCTCCACCTGTTTCCTCGGTCTGTGTCCGGTAAAAGCGCTTTCCCTTGCACTTTTTGCTTCTCAAAAAAGCATACGCATCCTCGCCGGACACTACGGAAAAACTCCTTTTTTTATCGGCAGAAAATACTGTGCCGTTTTTATCCTCGTAATAAATGAAAATCAAATTCATTCCTCCGTTCGATTTGAATTGTTCGAGTGTTCGATTTTTCAAATCTGAACGGAGGAGCTCTTGCCCTGAAAAAGAAAAAATGCATTGTTCCTCCGCTTCGGAGTAACAACCAGCATATAAAAATAGCCGAACATCGCTCAACAGACATAGTAATGCCTTGTTGTGCGACGTCCGGCTATTTGGTGCTAGTCATACTGCCCGTTGCTCGGCTCAATGCACGATTATCTTTATATTCAATTGTTACTTACCTATCTGTAGTAATTATAGAATCCGAATCTGCCGCTTTTTTGCATCCTTCTCAGCCTGAACGACAGCTTGATTCTTGAAATCTTCTTACATTCGGGACACTTGATTTCAATGTACCCGTTGGTTCCCTGGATAACATCGCAGACACGAGCGTTACATTTTGGGCATCGGACTACCACTTTTGCTTTAAGCGGTATTTCATACACATGCCTCAGACCTTTCGCTATGCCGCCGTATCGGGAAAGATATCCAGTAAACTCTCGTAACCCGCAAAAATATATTCGCCTAATAAGCCCTTCTTCTGCAGTCGTATGGCGAGAGCGCTCTTGGAAACGCCAAACAGCGCCGCCATTGCGCAGAATTTCTTAAAAACCATCTTGTCCAAGATGGAGTGGATTCTTTCAATCCTCTTTACGCCAAACAAACTGTCAAAAGCTTTTTCGACAAATGCGTCCGGCATCAGCAGCGCCGCCGCAAGCTGATTCGCCATGTACTCATCATAATCGAGGGAATAGCGATTGTTGGCTTTTTCAAAATGCGGGAGCAGTCTGAACTTGACGGAATAATTGGCGCCGCAAACGATGTCGATGATATGATGGGCGATCTCATGCGCGATAGTGAAATTGAGTCTGCCGGCGCACCCTCTTGTGAGTGCCTCATTGATAACGATGGTTCTGCCGGACAGCTCAAGCGTGATATCCGACTGGTTCGCATCGGTTAGCGTAATATCCATATCGTTAAACGCCGTAAATCCCATAATGTCGGAATCTTCTCCCAAATCCACGAACTTAACATCTAATCCCCACATTTCAGCCAACGTGATCGGATTCACCTTGAAAAGCTCCCAATCCACACCGATGTATTCTTTATACTTTTGAATTGTTTGTGCAGCAAGGCTGCTGATTTCATCACTTCTAAGATATAACATTGTCGTTCCTCCCGTTCTATTGTTTTGCCTCGACAAACCACTTGCCTTCATCCTCAAAGAGATACGTTTCTTTGCCGGATATGGATACCGTATAACGGATACCGGTGCCGCCGACCTTCATCGCGGCACATCTTTTCACCTGAATCAAGCGGTCGATCACATAGGATTTGCCGTCCTCAAATACCAAGCTCATTGGTCTTTTTCTGCCGTCCTTATTCTCACGAACGATTACGTCTACAAATACTTTTCGCGCCATAACATACCTCATTCAAACTGATTGACAGTCATCAGCGCTCTGCCGACATATTTGCCGGAGATTTTGTGTCTGGACATCTTATAAACTTTGTTTTCGCTGTCGCCGACATTAAATACATTCAAGGCACCTTCCTTGAACGCCAGCTTCCGCTGCACAAAAACAATGGAATCATCAATAACGCCCACATCACCGAATCCCCAATCATCCTTAGCGACACAGCACAGAATTGAGCTTTCGTTTTCATACATAGAGCATCCGATGACTCCATACGAAATGGTCGGCGGATGCGCCTGCAATAATCCGTTCATCCATCATCACCTCATGTTTGCCATACCCGTAGGCATTGTAATTTTTGCTTGATTATTCATCACCCATACGTTTTTCAGTAATACCGCGTTTTTGATTATCTCGCTGCCGAAGCGCGCTCTCAGCGACTCGATGCCGTTATCTATTTTTGTCTGCCGAATCATTGAATCCTGATCGACAAACAAATCTATCTGCATTGGAGCGGAATCGGATATGAGATTGATCGCTCTGACGGTTACCGAACGTATATTTTTATTCCACACATACTTCTGAAGGAATAAGTCATAAGCGAGCTTTGCGATCACAAAAGGGGACTGTGTTGCAAAATTGAGCTTTTGCTGCCACTCCTTATGCATTAAATCTTCATTTCTGATGCAGATAGAAATACCCATACAATTCATTCCGAGCTTTTTAAGCCTGTGACCGATGTCCTGAGACAGCTCGAGGATCGTGATCCATACTTCTTCATTGGAAGCGAGGTCTGACTTGGTGGTTGTTCCATGACCGACTGACTTCACAACAGGTCTGTAGTCCTCATACATAACGGGAGAGTTATCTAAGCCGTTGGCATATTGCCACAGCTTCAGACCATGTACTCCAAGATATGATTTCAGAAATTCGGGAGCGGTGTTTGCTAAATCTCCGATTGTCCGAATGCAAAACCTGTCAAGCGTTCTCTTTGTGGCTCGTCCAACAAACAACAGATCAGACGCGGGCAAGTGCCAGATTTTTTTCTTGAAGGATTCATTCGGAATAACGGTTACAGCATCCGGTTTCTTCATATCACTGCCAAGCTTGGCAAAAATCTTATTAAACGAAACTCCCACGGAAACGGTCAGCCCAAGTTCTTCCTTAATGGTTTCTTTAATCTCATAAGCCACGGCTTCGGGATTTCTTCCGTTATACTCTGAAATATCCAGCCAGCATTCGTCCATACCGTAGGGTTCTACCTGATTTGTATAGCGGCTATAGACCTCCCGCGCAAGCTTTGAGTATTTGATGTACTCATCAAAATGAGGAGAAACAATAACAAGCCCTGGACATTTTTGCTGCGCTTGCCACACAGCCTCTCCTGTCTGAACGCCATATGCTTTGGCAGGATAATTCTTCGCCAATACGATACCGTGCCGCTCCTCTACACTGCCGCAGACGGCTACAGGCTTTCCTTTGAGAGACGGGTTCAGCATACATTCGACCGAGGCGTAAAAGTTATTCATATCGCTGTGCAGTATGTTTCTCATATCCCACCTCTATAAAGAAATATTTTTCTTGACATATTAAAACATATGTGCTATTATTAGCTTGTAGCAGGAAGATAATTTCCTTTTGACGGTATTGTAGCAGAAATACTTTTCTTTGTCAATAGGGAATTTGAGAAAATATTTTCTGATTTATTTGAGGTGAAATTATGAGCAGTTACGGCGAACGATTGATGAGAGCGCGCAAAAAGAAAGAGCTTTCCCGGGAAGAACTGGGAAAACTCTGCGGAATCACCGGAAGAACTATTCAGAATTATGAATTGGGGCATGTTACGCCCAATCGCATTGACGTTTCTCAACGGCTTGCCGATGTTTTGGATATATCGGTCGACTATCTGATTTACGGCGAAAAAGAGGAAACAGAACTCACGGAAGAGGATAAGAAGGAAATCCTTGCTCACGCTTCTGCTTTATTTGCAGGCGGAAAATTATCTGACGAAGAGCAGCTTGCCTTCATTTATGAGCTTCAGACGCTCTATATGAAAGCAAGGCAAATTATAAAAGACCGCGAAGACGAGCAATAAACCTCGCCGGATTGTAAATGAAAAAAAGCATTCAAAAGACATAAAAACAGGGTAATACCAGAGCATTGTCCTTTTTATGACACATCTGTTTTTGTATAATGATGATAGGCGAGTAGCATTTTTTCGTCATTTTTTGAATCTCGAAATCCATTTTTTGAACAATTATTTGCAATCAAGAGGTAAAGAGCAAAATGAAAAAGAACTATATTTACGCATGTGTTGAGGAACTCATCGAGAAGTATAACACTTCCGATCCGTTCGAACTGATGGATGCGCTTGATATCCACTGCGAGTCCAGCAACCTGGAGCATTTGAAGGGGTATTGTGTCATCATTCACGGCATCAAGTTTATCGCGATCAATGAGAATCTGCGCCCTGCAGAGCGCAAAATCGTCGCGGCACATGAGCTTGGACATATTATTCTTCATTCAGACAAATTAAAGGCCGCCGCGCATGAGGACATGAATATTTACAACATAGCGGATAAGACGGAGTACCAGGCAAACCTCTTTGCCGCTGACCTGTTGCTTGACGATGATGAGGTTGATGAGCTGGCAATGCAGGAAGGCATTGATTTTTACACGATGGCAAGATACCTCTACACAAATCCTCAGCTGTTGGGATTCAAGCTGTTTAGCATGGCTAACAGGGGATATAACTACAATTTTCATATTCGTAACCGTCAAATAAGATAAAGAAACACCCGCCAAGGATACCGTTTTGGCATTCGTGGCGGATG
>Ga0310695_10014694_pt1 | contig 10539 bp, 11 predicted proteins | sample RumenRJG_04DNA_FD_203882 | JGI IMG/M metagenome (GOLD analysis project Ga0310695, IMG submission 203882) | Bovine rumen microbial communities from Lethbridge, Alberta, Canada - RJG_04 (v2) (version 2) | ecosystem: Host-associated > Mammals > Digestive system > Stomach > Rumen | place: Canada... | reverse complement strand
GCCAATTTGCTTTGGTCAGTGGCAAACAGTTTACCAATCGCGTCGTTCTGATAACGGAACCTGTAGCAAATATCCTTGCTAGTGGCTATTCCACCATCGATGGTCTTGAGGATGCGCTCATTCAGAATTCTCGTCGCTCTGCCTACGAACGCACTTTTGCGAATTACTATGCCAATCCAGGTAGCCGCAAAGACGGCGAGGAACATACTTTTAACCAGTATTTTAGCCATATCGTGCAATCAGAAGGCGGTGAGGAAACAACAACTCCCATCTGGTATGATACACAAGCTACGACGATGACTACCATACCTACTATGGAGAAAGGTTCCAAGCTTTCCTCGTTACTGGCGATGCCTCGCGCAATAAGGTACAGACCATGCCTGGAGGTGGCTTCTCTACCGTCGCCATTGATTTGCCTGCTGGTTGGGATTCATTGATGAAAGCAAAGGGTTATCCTGCTTTGTCAGAGATGTTTCTTGCCCCAACTTCCAATGAATCGAACAGTACCACTGTCAAATCATCCTCAAAGGCAAAAACAAAAGGTTCTCCGTTACGCAGAGAATACTATGATTTCAACGGACGTCGCACGAATCATCCACTTCAAAGAGCATATATAGAGCGCACCGTCTATCAAGGGGGTGCGTCAAATGTAACGAAAAGGATGAGGTGAAAATGATAGGCACGGTGTGATATAGCGACAACGGCCTCTACTATGAAAAATGAATAAGATTTCTCGTGTTTTATTTGGAAGTTTCAATGAAAATCCTTATCTTTGCCTCCATCATATCTCTAATTCATCTCTAGTTCATCTCTAATTCATCTCTAGTTCATCCCTAGTTTCTAAAATTAGAGATATAGTAGAGATATAATAGGGTAGAATATGGAATAAAAAGAAGTAGGATTATGGCAGAAATGACGAAAGACATGTACGGTGCTGTCGGAAGAATCGGTAACAAGACGTTCTATCAGCGAATGGGAAAGACCATTGTGCGGACTAATACTAAGCCGAAGAATCCGAAGACTGAGGATCAGTCATTGCATCGGGTTCTTGTCAAGGCAGTCAACAAGAGCTACAGCAAGTTGAAGGAAATCTGTAACCATACGTTCGAAGACTACGACAATGCCTTCGAGTGTATGAACAAGTTCAAGAAGGTCAACCTAAAGTACCTTCGTGAGCATGTGTCAACGCTTCTGGAATCAGGTCAGGGGCTGGACCGATTCTTCCAGTTTACACCAATCGATAGCGATAAGTGGACGCCCTTCGCAGCCATCATTTCCGAAGGGCATCTGCCAGCGGTATCGGTGGGTATCAGTGCAGAAGAGGGCCACATCGCGTATGTCAACACCCCTGGCCCCACCTATGCCGACTTTGTCACGGAATGGAACCTGCAACGTGGTGACCTGCTGACGTTCGTTACCGTACAGAAGTGTGAAGGAAAGTATGAGGTGGAGATTGCCCGCCTTGTGCTTGACCCCGTCAATGCTGACGGCTCGGGAGCCCCCATGACAACCGAGATGGTGAATGGTGCGGGTGAGTTCCCATGTTCCAATAGGAAGAACGAACTGAATTTCTCGACCTTTGAGTTCGACACCGACCACTTCAACTTTGTCCTTGGCCGTGGTGGTGACGTGGTGGCTGCCGGCATCATCGTCAGCCGTGAGGACGCGATGGGTAACTGGCTGCGCAGCAACTGCCAGCTTGTACTCAATGAAGCAGCGTTCGGTCCAGACCTATGTAGTCTGGCAAAGGCAGTCGAATACAGCTACAAGACGCCTGAGATTAATCTGGAGTCTGAGCACTATCTCAACAATGCCGATGGAGGCGACGCAAGTAGAGCCGATTCCCTGACAAACCTACATGATTAAGAAATTAAAGAGGTTTGCGTGATAGTGGGTCAGCCTTTTTTGACTTGTATTATTTCCTTGAAAAATTTGTTTTTTTCGAGAAATATGTCTATTTTTGCACCATGAATAATGATGTCAGACGATATTTGTTTCGCAAGCTGAAAGCAGAGAATTGCCTTTGGTCTTACGACTTGTCGAAAATGAAATCCATTTCCGACGAGGCGCTCATCGAGCACGTACTGATGTATCTCGACATTGATGACATCGATAAGTTGTTTCCGCTTTTCGGCTATAAGAAAGTAAAGCGTGTCTGGCTCGATCGGGTAGCACCGCAAGGAGCGATGTTCCGGTGGATGAACATTCTCTACGCGTGGTATTATTTTGGTGCCAAGCGTCCTGAAGCCTATGTAAAAAGCATTGAAACCCGTTATATGAACCGTATAACAGCAGCCTGACTATGGAATATCAAAAGTCTTTGGCCCCCATACGGGAAAAAGTCAATCGGAGCGATGAAGATGGAAGAGACGGCAAGCGGTTTATAAAAGACCAAGGATTCGTAGAACTCCACCCTGTCTACGACATCACTTCTGCAGACATCGAATCGTATCTCAAGAGTTTATTGGCTCATAAAGATTAGATAGTTGAAGTTTTTTCTAGAATAAAAAAGAGGATGTTGATACATCCTCTCGTTTTTTACGTCTTTATGATGGAATACTTGCTTATTTCTTGTTATTTTTTCTTGAATGCCTCGTAGTCCTGGACGATTTTGTTATAAGCATCGGGATTCAGGTACCAGATGAATGAGCCGGGGGCTATCGACAGTTCGTGACCTTTCAGATAGCATCCGGGGAAATCGAATCTGATGTTCTTGCCTTCTTCCTTGGTCAGGGCGCGGAAATTGTCATCTTCGAGAAGGATGATGTCCTCGCCAGCGTGGGCCTCACGATCCTGCTGAGAACGCAGCATGTTGGGGGCCATCCAGTTGATGAGCGGTTGTCCGATATGCCAGTCGCGGGTCTGTAACATAAAGCAAGGCTTCTGGTCTTTCAAAACGACAGGGATGCCATAGCGTTGGCTGTTGGTAAAAGCTGCTATCATCTGTTCCATACCGAGACTGAAATAGGAGTTTAACTGTTCCATGTTGGTAATGGGCTTTCCACCTGGGGCTGACTCGTTGTCATAGAACGCCTGCGTGAGATGGATGAATCCGTGACGTAAGTCGGGATCTACCATCATGATGGCACGTCCTGCCTGCATACGGGTGAAGATGGTGTAGGGGCTATAGCGGCCCAGCTCTTTTTCGGAGGCGTCGATAGCCATCTCGTAATAGTCGCAGCCAATGGCGTAGCTGCCCTGTGCCATGTTGATATTTGCCATCAGGAAGTATGTCTTTGCCAAAAGGGTGTCTTTCAGTACTTTCTGCTTCTTGGCAATGTCCAAAGCTCTGCTGGTGTAGGTCTGGGCACGGTCGAAGTCGCGCTTTTCATTCAAAGCGGTGTTCGTCAGTGCTTCAGCGGCATAAATCTGCTTTAACCCGTCTTTGGGATATTTGTCGGCAAGTTTTGCGGCATCGTCGGCTTTCTTCAACAGACTATCAACGTTGATTTCTTGCGCCATCACATGGCATGTCATAGTACCCAGGATGACTAGGAGGGTTGCAATCTTTTTCATATTTTATTTTAGTCAATACTTATAACTCGTAAATTTTCGCCTGCGTCAATGGCGGCCTTGATGTCCTTGCCGCCACTCTGCACTTTGCAGCGGCTGATGTCATCGCCCTCCACGGCCTCTATCTTCAACTTTCCAATCAGCGATTTTGCCTCGCGCCCGCCAATTTTCTTCACCTGATAGACTCCCATGTGAAGTCCCTCATACGCGCCCTCGCTGCTACCCAGGTCGATATAGACTTCCTTCTGCTTGTCCTTTTTGGCAGCCGTTCCCTCGATGATGTTTGCTTGCAACGGACTGTTCTTGTTGAGCCAGGCGGTAATGCGCTTTGCAAAAGACTCGATGGCCTCTTTGATAGCTTTATCGGACGTAGAATATGAAGAAAATGATGTGCCTTTGCCACCGAACGATGGGTTGGCGATGACCTCTCCCGTCTTTAAGTCTTTCAGGGTAAGCATGGCTTCGACAACACCTCTATAAGTCGTAGAGGTCTTTTCTTCGTCCTTCAGTTTTAAAGAACTGGTGCTGGACTCGGCCTGAATGTTGGTAATTACAGCATTTACCACGATGTTACCCTCTTGAACTGCATCTTTCAGTTTGGCCAAACCATCGTTGTAACGGTAGCGGTGGGCTCCAGAGAGGCCCTTGATGATAGCGTTCTTCACATCATCTTCGTACTTGGAGGCCTGAACGGAGGTCTGACCTGTCACCACACCAGAGAGAATCTTACCAACGGCCTCGCCAGCCGACAGCTTCTCGTTGCGATGGGTGTATTCCACGTTGTTAAGCATGATTTGGAACACTTGGTTTCTGTTTGCTTGCGCATCTTGTGCAGACAGTGTGTTTGTGCAGCAAAGGACGACTGCAAGCGTCATGAAAATTTTCTTCATAATGGATTATTTTTGGAATGATTAATTGTTACCAGATGTATGGACGGTCGGCGGGAGCAACATAGATGTCGCCGCTCTTCACCTGGAACAGGTCGTACCACTCGTCCATGAGTCGAGCTATACCGTTGATGCGGTTGAAAGAGGCAGAATGGACGTCGGTCAGATACTGTTGTCTATAGCCCTCGGTACCTCTGTCTTCTTCCTTCCAAACCTGGGCATAGTGCATGAAGTACTCACGGAGCATGTGCTTGTAAGACTCGCCATAATAGCCCTTCTCTACCAGCAGGTCTTTGAATAACTCGAAGGACAGACGGACGCCACCGAGGTCAGCCATGTTCTCACCCAGCGTCATCAAGCCATTGGCATGCTGACCCTCGTAGGCCCACAGCTCGTTGAAGCGGTCGACCATCTGCTGTTTCTTAACCTCGAACTGCTGCTTGTCGGAAGGAGCCCACCAGTCTCTCATATAGCCTTCACCATCGTACTGAGAACCCTTGGAATCGAAACCGTGGCACAACTCATGGGCAAAGACATAGAATGTGGCATAGCGGCGCAACAGATCTTCCGCGCCATCGGACTGGGGATACATGACCTTAGAGCAGAATGCAGGGAAGATATAGACTCCATTGAAGTCGGGCGCATAGACAGCATTGAAGTAGCTCAGGGGGAAACTCATGAGAACATAGTCAGGCATATATCCGTAAGTTTGCTTGCCGACATAAGAATTAATCAGTGCGTTGCATTGGGTGCGAGCCTGTATGATGTCTTCGAGGAAGGTCTCGCCAGTAAGGTTGAAGGCACCCTTGACAACCAGATTTTCAGACACGCCGGCATAGAATTGCATCTTCTGCAACTTCTGCTGGGCAGCCTCCTTGGTGGCATCGCTCATCCAGTCGAGATTCTGGATGCGCTGAGCCATCTTGACACGCAGACGCTCCAGGTCAGCCAGACACTCCTCCTGATTGACAGCGGGAACAAAGGCCTCAGCCTCAGCGGTATTGATAAGCGCAGGAACCGCATTCTTGATTAAGCTATGTATTGTATTAAAATTCTTGCTGATATCAATTTGACGGTAACCAAGCAGGAAGTTGTAGTTTTCCATCATGACGTTATAGGCGGTGTACATCAAGAGCAGCGCAGGATCCTGACCGGCAAGCTCGTCGAAGAAAGGAAGAGTATGGGCGTCTATATAGTCGCGACTGAGATCCAGATGGTATGACTCGACCAATTTTTCCAGATTGAAGCCAATGGTTCCTGCTCGACGTCCCTTCATGGCTTTGGCAAGGGCATACTGAGGCAGTTTGTCGCCTTGCAAGCGCTCCATGAGAGAACCAGTGAGCTGAGGATTGTTGAAGGCCCAGATCTTGTTGGCCAGATCCATCACCTTGTCAACCCATTCGTCCAACTGGCTGCGGTCTGCGACAAACGGTGAGAGACAATTCCTCATACAGGTACGCAACAGGTCTGTTTCGTTATACTGTCTCAACTCCCTCTCTGAACTGTTGACACCAGCCGTTATGGCGTAATAGAACAAGTTGTTCTGAACTGTTAAGACTCGTGCAATGGGAGTGGAATAGCCCATGTCGGACAAGATGCCCCAACCTCTCAGGATGTCAAGATTGCCATTCTCGTCGAACATAACACTCAGCACCTTGCCGATGGCATCTATCTCCTTATAGGCATCAGGCGTGCTGAGCATATTGTTGACAAGGTGTTTAATCTGTGGGTCGTCGCTGTTTATCAAGGCATTATCCGAAACCGTATTGATATAGTCTACGCCTTCGGTTATCCAGCTTACGTCATTCGGGGCATGACCCTTAACCCAGCTGCCAACGGCAAAATCATAGAACGAGTCGCCAGGATGTACATTACGGTTCACGTCGTCGTTGTAAAGATAGGTATCGACAACGGGGTCAATCATCGTGGGTTCCTGGGGCACAGGATTGTCCACTTTGTCAAAACACGACGTAAGCGACGTCGTTGAAATCATGCAGCAAAGGACGGCTGCGAGCGTCATCAGATTCTTTTTCATATTTTGATTAATTTAATAATGAATAATATGGTTATATAGTTCTCATTTGCATTACTTGTTTGATTTCGCTACCCGACGATAATCTGAGGGCGACATGCCGTAGGCATCGCTATGGTTAGCACGGCGCATAATGAAATTATGTAAATCCTCTGCTTCATTGATTATACGATTCCTGCTTTCCTCATTTTCTGACGCTGCTCTTCAATCTGATGGATGAAGCGCTCGATGAAGACGTTCTGGTCGCCAATGCGCCAACGCTGGTATATTATGATAACAATAAGCACGAGCACCACCACAATGAAGGTGGCGGCTATCGCTACTGCAAAGATAAATGTTATATCCATACGCATTGTTTGTTTGATTTCGTCTGCAAAATTAGGTTTTCTTTAGAAAATAATAGTCTCATGGTAGGAAAAAAGAGTCTCAAAACGGGAAAAAGTAAGCCTAACAGAAATTGCCAGGCTTACAATATCATGTTACCAGCTTATTTTTGTGGCATTGCCGTTAGTATCGTAGGCATAAAGGTATTTTATTAAATTGTCAGCATCTTCCTGGAGCCACTCTGGTATTTGACTGCCATAAATACTGGTCCCCCCCGAAAACGAGTTAGTAACTACGTTTGAGTGCTTGCCACTGGCATCTATACTATAGAAACCGTATGTAATGCCATGTTTGGTGCTGAACAAATCAATGCTGGCAGGGTTGACACCGTCCTTCAAACTGCATTTCAGATGTACACCGAGGGTTGCAGGCAATTTAGCCTGTATGGTCTTCGTCCACTTGCTCGCTGTCATCTGCTCGCTTTGAACCTTGCCGTCAGCATCGTAATAGTCGACGATGAGGTTGAGATACTTGAACATGTCATCGCCTACAGTCAAAGTTACATCCATCACTGCTGCCACCGGCTTGTTGTCGTTGCCGGAAGTGCCAGAGGCATCATCGCTGCCGCAGGCAGTAAAAACAGCTGTCATAGCCAAGGCGCACATCAATGTCAGTGCCAGCCCAAAAGTCTTTCTGATATTCATAATGGTAGATTTATGGTTGGTTTATTCAGTAATGTTCAGTTCTAACTCGTAATGGAGGTTCACCATCAAGCCCTCGCCTTCAGGAAGCAGTGGCAGGGGACTTCCTGTGAGTGTGCGGGTAAAGATCAGAGACACCTTGATGGGGTCATTGGGATCAGTGACGGCACCATCAGTCTTAATGAGCACTTTAAAGTCATCTGTTAATTTGGCATTGATCACATCAAGTGCCTCCCACCAACTTTGATCACCAACTCTCGTATTAGGCCACTCACCAAGACCGAACTGAGAAATGACAGCAGGGTCAAGTATCAGTTCATTTTTCTCGTTCAAATCAGACTTTTTGATGGTCAAAACCTCTTTCTGTTCGTTCTTAGACAAATAAGAAAGGTGAAGATCAGTCGCCAGCTTTTCGCCATAGATGTTTGTCAGTGTAATGGTTATATCCGTTTCCCATCCATAGATACCATAGGTCTCTACAGCATGAAGCAAGTTCTGGGTTTTCTCATTCTCAGGATTAGGCGTCAACTTGATGTAACCGTTTTCTGCCAAATGACTGGTATCTAGATCGAACATGTCGGCATCTACCTTTACCTCAATAACTTTAGAGAGGTCATAGAACTGGGTCTCGCCCTTCGCGTCCTTGTATGCGCTGTTAACTGCAATGTAGATGGGCAACATCTCCTTGGTGCCAAGCTTGAAGAGCGCATGGGGTGCTGCATTCAACGTTACGACATCAGCCATGGCAACTTCTTTCACCACAGGCTGTGGGTCTACTGAGTTATCACTCTGTGAGCACGATGTGAGGCTCATGGTCACGGTCATTGCGCAGCAAAGGACGGCTGCGATTAAGCGAGCACCAAACGAGCTCGTTCGTTTTGTCGAGCGCGAGCAGGCTCGACCATAGGTCAACGTCATCAGATTCTTTTTCATTGTGATTAATTTAATAATGAATAATATGGTTATATAGTTCTCATTTGCATTACTTGTTTGATTTCGTCTGCAAATTTAGTCTGTATTTAGAAAACAACAGTCCCACGATAGGAAAAAAGAGTCTCAAAACGAGAAAAAGTAAGCCTGACAGAAATTGCCAGGCTTACTTTTCCCGATGAAATGGACGATTTTGGTTATTTTCTTGCTGCCCTACGATAATCTGAGGGTGACATGCCGTAAGCATCGCTAAAGATGCGGAAGAACGAACTGCGTGAGAAGCCGGAGAGCTCGGCAATCAGTGCAATAGAGTCTTTCGTGGTGGCTAATAAATGGGTAGCATATCGCAGACGGTACTCATTGAGGAAGCCGTTAACGCTTTTGCCACTAGTACAAGCACTGATGGCATCGGTCACGTAGTGCTCGTTGGTGCCAAGGAGCTGAGCCAAACGACTGCGGTCGAGCTCTGCATCGGTGTAGATATGGTCTGACGAGTCCATAAGGTCGCAGATACGACGGAAGAGCTGTTGCTCTGTATTGAGCATGTCCTCCGGTTCTGCTTTCAACAGTTCTATGGTCTTCTGCTCTTCCCGCTCACGCTGCTCTATCTCATCCAGCAGTCTGCGGTTCTTCTCAAGGAGTGCCTTGTTGTATTGATGAGAGCGCCATAGGAAATAGGCGATAAGCAGACAGATCAGGGCGACGGCAATGAGGATGATGCGGTGGATGATGAGTGACTGGTGGCGGTTGGCTATCTCGGTCTCCTTCTGACGGATTTCCTCTTGCTGCTCTACGTCAATTTTCCGCTCCTGTATATGGATGGAGTCCGTCAACTGACGCATGCGGTCAGAAAGGGCCTGAGCCTCGTCTTTACGTCCGGCTTCCTGCAAAGTCTCATATTGGTTCATCATATAGTGTTTGATGTATTCGGTGGTAATGGCGCTACCTTGGGCCATATAGAGCGAGTCGGCTTGGCGGAACAGGCGGACAGCCTCGTCGTAACGACCGGTCATTGTCAGATAGCGGGCATCGGCACCGATGTCATAGACCCTCAGATTTTCACTCCGCCGGTGCTTCAGATAAAGGGCCTCGGCCTTGTCGTGCTGGTTGTTAGCGGCATAAATCATGGCCTGGCCAATCGTTATGTTGTTGTGACGGATTTGGCGAACGAGGTCGGGCAATTCAGTGCAGCGATCCAGACGGGCCAGAGCCGTGTCGCCTTTAACCACCAGAGGCAGGGCCTTTTGGGGCGTGCCCTGCTCAAGGTAGAACTCTGTGGCATCTATGATGCCGGCGAACAGGGCGTCTATCACCCAGTAGTCGTTGGTATGCGTCACACCATTCATCATGATGTCAATGCCCTCCAGAAAATACTGCTCGGCCTTGTCGGGGTGCTTCATGTCCAACTCGCAACCGCCCTTGAGGGTCAGCGCACGACTTTTTACCCGCAAAGCTACTTCCTCGCTGATACCGGATATTCCGCCACCTTGTTCCCGCTCATGCTCTACGTCAGCAATAATATCGTCACACAAGCGGAGCACCTTGCCGTATTCGCCATTTCTCTCCAACCATCCAATCAGCAGGAGAAGGGCTGAATAGTAGGGAGCACCTTCACGTTTCAGTTCGGGGACATTCACTATCTGCTCACCGTAGAAGATAGCCAACCGCGTCTGTCCCATTTGCCCGTAGAAGTTAGTCCTGTTGAGGTTGGCCTGGGCAGGTGAGAACAAACCCACACGCTCAGCACTGTCTATCCGCGCAAATGCTTGTTCGGGTGTTGTGAATGCCATTTCCTGCAACTCGTTTTTCAGTTTTTGTGCCTCCTCGCTGCGGTCGGACTTCGTGCAGGCTGCAATGACCAACACGGCGATAACAGCGGTCAGTATGATGAAGTATTTGCTCTTTCTCATGAGTTTATTATAAATTGTTGCAAAGATACTCTTTTTTTATAGAACAAACAAACTCTTAGTGCTTTTTATCCATATTTTAATAAAAAACGGAAGTGGCTGAAAAGCTACTTCCGTTTGAATTCTGTCGGGATGAGGCGACTCTAAATGCGTTGATTATGGTAAATTATCAAAAATACAAGTTTTGTAACTTGTGCTGATTTTCAATAACTTACAATGTTTAATCGGCAACTTCCATAACCTTA
>Ga0310695_10014692_pt1 | contig 10540 bp, 12 predicted proteins | sample RumenRJG_04DNA_FD_203882 | JGI IMG/M metagenome (GOLD analysis project Ga0310695, IMG submission 203882) | Bovine rumen microbial communities from Lethbridge, Alberta, Canada - RJG_04 (v2) (version 2) | ecosystem: Host-associated > Mammals > Digestive system > Stomach > Rumen | place: Canada... | reverse complement strand
CGGTCTTCGGAAAATTGAAATTAAGGATAACTTTCGGCAATGCCTCGCCAATTTCCTTATTGGGCATAGAGAGTGTGTAACGTTTTAAAATCGGGTCGTACCCTTTGATTGTCAAATAGCCGCTCTGATATAGCAACGGCACGGGGTCATCGTTGAAATTGTCAATCTGTGCCAACTGCTGATCCGTTCTGCGCACATTGTCAAGGTCGCTAAGAATCATATTGTGTTTCTTAATCTCTTTTACTAAAAAAGTAGGTGTGCCAGTCTCAAACCAATATTCCTTAAACTCCTTGCTATCCAATGCCCTCATCAATCCAAATGGATTGTAGATGTCAACGGAATTTTTACTGAAATGATAGCCTTCGTACCAAATTTTTAGTTTTTTGTAACATTCGATTTTGGTCATATCATTAGCATCTGCCATTTGCTGCACATAGACATCCAATTCGTCATGAATTTCCTGTTCAGTTGCACCGCAAAGTGTAGAATAATCGTTTTCCTGAGAAATGTCTTTCAGATTGTTGACATCGCTGAAAAGGCTGACTTTGCTGAATTTTGTAACGCCCGTGATGAATGCTATCTTTATAAAATCGTCGCAAGTCTTCAACACTCCGAAAAAAGCCTTCAATTCAGCGCGGATTTTGTCTTGCAGCGGTTCGTTTGTAAAGTTGTTCAACAGCGGCTTGTCGTATTCGTCAACGAGGATGACAACTTTTTTGTCGGTCTGTTTGCTTACGGTTGACACAAGTCTTTTGAATCGGTTTGACAAAGAACCTTTTGCTTGAATGTCATACTCCAACTCGTAATCCTCCAATTGAGATCCAAGTTCTTCTCGAAAATTTTTAAGAGTGTCGTATGTCGCGCTATTGAAATCGAAATGCAGTACGGGATATTTTTCCCATTTTGTCTCCAATTGCTCCACCTTTGTACCCACAAACAAATCTTTGCGCCCGTCGAAATATGCATGCAAAGTGCTTAGTGTCAGACTTTTGCCAAACCTTCTCGGACGCGAAAAAAAATAACACGCCTCAGTATTAGCGATTCGATATATCATATCGGTTTTGTCGAGGTAGACAAAACCGCCCTCTATCAATTTGGGAAACGCCTGTATGCCGATTGGAATCTTTTTCATACTGCAATAGTTTATTGTTTGCACCCGCAAATTTGCGAAATAATCGTGAATTTACAAAATAATATCGTACTTTTGACGTCAAATAACCCAAAATGACAGCATAATGAAGGTATCGTTTCTCTGGAAGTAATGGGTTAATGGGAGCAAATTGTATTGATTATAATTGTGGATATAATACATAAAATGATAACAATTCAAGATTTATACAACATTGTTGGCAAAAAAATCTCTAATGAAATGTGCAAGACAATCATTAGAAACAATATGCCGCCGCAAATGGCTGAACAGATGTGCAATGCCGTTGATACTAACGAGAAAGCCGAACATTTTCAACGTTTAATACGAGAATGGATGGAATAACAGCAAACACAGTTCAATTATTGGTGAAACAGTACTACGCTTGCGCAATTTGCATTATTATACATCTTCAATTGGAGAAAAACTCCACCCACCATACGGGAATCCAGGTTCGGATTTCTTAATCCTCTGAGCAATATAATTATCGCTCATATTTCCAACACTCGAAACATCAGGGTATTTTTTGAAAATATCTGCAAAAGTTATTTCTTGCAAAGAAGACAAATTTTTTTCTTCGGTATCATCGCAACCACACAAGAAAAACCATCCTGTTTTATTTCGTATTATCTTATTGATTTGTACGTTATTGCATAAAATATGAGAGCAAGCCCAACATTTGTTGGTAGGATTTACATTTTTAAATGGGAACAAGTCTTTTACAACCCATTCGCTATTTATATCTTTGCGTTCAGCGATGTGATGTTTGCCCATTCGGGCAATTTGAGAAATACTTTTATCGTTTTCAAATACATTTTTAAAGGTGTCGTATTGCATATTCGAAAAAAGATCATCTTCTTCATTCGCGACCGTACCACATAGGAAATGCCATCCAAAATCATTATTTATAACTTTCAATATTGGATATTTTTCATCCTTGATATGATTGCAAACCTTACATTGCATCATTGGTTTGACTTCTTCAAATGGGAATTCTTCGCAGATTTCAAACATTTTGAATTCATCTTTTAATTCAGTAACAAATTTAACAAAATCCTCCTCTGATGCAGTTATAATATACGCAATACCCTCATATCCACCATAACAACCGAGGTCATCATCTGTATTATATTGTTCGGTGTTGGGACTTACTATAATTGTAAACATTCCCTCTTCTTCTTTATCAAGATAAGGGTAATCCCTGTTTGGATATATTGAGATAATCATATCGGGATCAGGATCCGCCTCCCAAATTACATTTTTTTTAGTTTCAATAGCCTCTTCAAAAGCATCAATTAAAGTAATACTTTTTTGATACCAACTACTTACGCTAAAATCTTTATTTTTACGGTTACAAATATTTATATTGATAAGTTTTTGACCTTTGTATCGCATTGTAACATAAAATTCATAACCAAAACCATCACCATCATCATAATAATTCAATGGTTTGATTTCTAATTCAAGTTCCGGCTTTTCATAAAACCCTTTTCCATCCGGGTTGCAGAAAGTGGATCTTTCTCCGTAACTATAAAGTATTGCCATAATATGTGTTTTTTAGTTATTAAATTATTATTTTCACACCCCTATCCCGTTTAGCATCTTAGTCGTAGTTGATGCCGATGATGATAACTTTGTCGCGGCATAAATCGAAGGCGTGGAAGATATGAATCAACGGAATCAAACATTTTCAATCTTTTACGCCACTTTTGCTTCTACGCCTATGTCATACAGAAATTGAGGGGCAAGGTCTGCGCCGTTTGCCCATTCTATTGTGTAGCAGTTGAGTCCATATTGCACAAACTTATCGACGTCAAGCAACTCTCCGAATACTTCACCTGTAAGGTAAGGTTTTAGGTTGACGTACTTGCGCATACCGTCGTTGAATGTAATCAACATTTCATAGTCCTTAATATAATCTGCGTCAGTTATTTTTAACATCTTGTATTATTTATTCCAAAAAACTTGCTAATTTCAGGCATAATAATCTACATTTTTTGTCGTAATTAAACGATGTAAAGATAATAAGGATTTTTGAGGAGCAAAAACAAATTAACATTTTTTTATTTGCAAAAACAGCAAAAAAAGTTGGTGCGCGATTAAATTTTTATTACCTTTACCTCGTGAATACAAATATAACGCTTATGGCAGCAAGCACTAAAAATAGAAAAAAACGTTCTGTAACGTCGATTACCAAACTGATTGCAGATTATTTTAAATATCAGCCGGTATTGAAAGCGTGGCTTTTTGGTAGTTTCGCTCGTGGCGAGCAAACCGCTGAAAGCGATGTTGATATTCTTGTTGTGCTTGACCCTAAGGAAAATATTGGTTTCAAATTTTTTGGTATGTATGAAGATTTGAAAGAGATTTTAGGGCGAAATGTCGATTTGGTAACAGAGGATTCGTTGGAATTGTTTGCGCGTCAAAGTGTTAATCGTGATAAAAAACTAATTTATGAGAGAGCCAATTAGAGATAAAGAACGATTAGAGCATATTCTTAAAGCCATTGAACGCATCAAACGTTACACAGCCAATCTGTCGTTTAAAGAGTTTGTTGCAGATGATATGGTCTATTATGCCGTTGTAAAAAATATTGAAATAATTGGTGAGGCTGCAAATATGTTGACGTTGGAGTTTCAGAACGAACATTCCAAAACTCCGTGGAAAATGATAAAAGGTATGCGTAACTACATTGTTCACGAATATTTTCAAATAGACAATAATGTTGTGTGGAGTGTTGTAACTCAAAATATATCTGATTTGGAAAAACAAATATCCAACTATTTGTCAGAATTCTGTGGTTAGGTTTGTTACTTCTCCCACATCTTTATCTCGCACTCGTGTTCATCGTAAGGTTTACCCCTCACCAAATATCCACCCCAACACTTCCCTCACTTGCGCCACGCTGCCGCATTTATAAAGGTCTTGTTTATACCTTTTTGTTCCGGGGAGTTTTTTCATAAAATACGACGAGAGTTTTTTGATGTAGGTGAGGGCAAAAAGTTCGTCGAAACATTCTGTGGCAATGTCTAATTGCTCCATTATCAGAGTGTATTTGGTGTCGGTGGTTTTAGTGTTGGTGAGTTCGGCAAAGAGCAACGGATTTTCAAAGCCAAAACGGGCAAGCATAACGCCGTCGGCTCCGGTTTTTGACATCGCCATTTCAGCCTTTTCTTTTGAATCTATGCCGCCGTTGGCAAAAACGGGAATTTTAACAGCATTTTTAGCAATTCGAATATAATCGTAAAGAGGTTCGCCCTCGTACATCATACTGCGAGTGCGTCCGTGAACTGTAATCATATCTGCGCCAGAATTTTCGCACATCCGCGCAAACTCCTCAATCACAATCTTTTCGGGGTTCATTCCAATACGGCATTTCACCGAAACCACCTTTCCGCTACGTTTGCAAGCCTCGATTATTTTAGAAGCCTTTGGTAAATCTTCCATTAGCGCAACACCTTCGCCAGCCTTAACCACCTGAGGCACAGGACATCCCATATTAATGTCGATAATTTGAAACGGTGCCAAAAGTTCGCTTTTTGCCGCACGTTCAAAGACGGTTGGAATTGAGCCCAAGAGTTGCACGCACTTCAATTTTTCGCGATTATCGGTGTAGAGGAGTTGCGTGGTGGCGCGGTTGTTGTATTTCAAGGCGTCTGCGCTCACCATTTCGGTATAGGCACTTCCCGCTCCGAGCCGTTCCACCATCAGCCGAAACGGGAAACAGGTATATCCGGCAAGCGGCGCCATCAACAAGTTGGATTTTAAGCGTATGCCGCCGATTGTTATCTCTGAGCCTAAGGGAGTTACAGATTCCATTGCTAATACTTTTGTGCAAATGTACGCATTGTTTTTGACAATTACAAAAAATTCGTTGTTGCTTTGTGTCGTAAAAAAACTACTAACAATTACAATATGAAATCCATTATCGTTTTGAGGGCGATTTTGGTAACGCAGATTTGACGCAATCATTCGTGTTTATTAATCAGAACGATTTCAAGATGACTGTCGTTGATACGATTCAAGTAAAAAACGGCAAAATCATTCCTAACGACGCTGTTGCCGACAGTAGGGGTGTGGGGGAGGTTAAATAATAAAAAAAATCCTCTCTTGAAAAAAATTGATTCTTATTTTTTAGTCAAATTTTTCAAGAGAAGACTTTATAATCAGAAAGTAATTTCAAAATTATTCTGCAACGACTTCAAATTCAATATTTGCTTTGATGTCTTTGTAAATTTTGATAACGGCTTTGTATTTGCCGATTTCTTTAATATTAGCTTCGTCAGCGATGGTGATTTGTTTTCTATCAACATCAATGCCTTTTTTAGCCAATGCTTCAGCGATCTGAATTGTATTAACTGAACCAAAAATCTTACCAGTTGTGCTTGTTTTAGCACCGATTTTAATTTCTTTTTGTTCGATAAGTTTTACTTTTTCAGTTGCGTCGTTACGGAGTTTTTCTTCTTTGTGAGCCTGTTGCTTTTTGTTCTCGGCCAAAACTTTTTTAGCCGATTCGGTTGCAACGGTTGCAAATCCTTTAGGGATAAGGTAGTTGTTTGCGTAGCCGGGTTTTACGGTTACTACATCATCCTTAGAGCCGAGGTTTGCAATATCCTGTTTTAATATTATTTCCATTGTTCAGAATAGTTTTTTTATTATTTCAACAAATCGGTTACGTAAGGCAACAATGCGAGATGACGCGCACGTTTAATTGCCACTGAAAGTTTTCTCTGAAATTTCAGAGATGTTCCCGTAAGTCTGCGGGGAAGGATTTTACCCTGTTCGTTCAAGAATTTTTTCAAAAATTCAGGGTCTTTGTAATCGATGTATTTGATACCGTTTTTCTTGAAACGGCAATATTTTTTCTTTTTAATCTCCACTGTCGGGGGAGTTAAATATCTGATTTCACTCTGTTCTGCCATGGCTTATTCCTCCTTATTAGATTCTGAAGTTTCATTTGATTGTTCTTTCGGCTCTTGAGCTGCTTCTGTAGCTTGAGCTTGTTTCTGACCGTTTAATCTTTGAATACGTTTTTCTGCATATTCCAAAGCATGTTTGTCTAACGATACGGTCAACCAACGGATGATTCTTTCATCACGTTTGAGTTCAACTTCAAATTTTTTGATTGATGCAGGGTCTGCTTTGAACTGAAGCAATTGATAGAAACCCGTTGTTTTGTGGTTAACGGGATATGCAAGCTTCTTCAAACCCCAATTTTCTTCGTGGACAATCTCTGCTCCGCCGTTGGTTAGAACAGTTTTAAATTTATCCACCGCTTCCTTCATCTGTTGGTCAGATAAAACGGGAGTCATAATGAAAACGGCTTCGTAATTTTTTTGCATAAAATTATTTAAAATGTTTGTTACTAAAAATTTCGGTGCAAAAGTAGAGCTTTTTTTTTATACGGCAAAATTTTTTTTGAACTTTTTATTACTTTTTTTCAAAAAAAATTGCCGTATGATTATTATTTTTTGAGAATTTCAAATTCTTGCTTTGGTTTCAGAACATTTGAACACTCTATCAATAAATCTTCGTTGATTTCTAACTTCTGAGTTTTCAATAACTTAGCCGAAGAATTTCCTGCTGAAAAGCAGTATACGCCTTTTTCCAAAACCCATGAAGATTTTTCTGTGTCAAAATACGTCAAATCTTCCAAAGGTATTTTTAAAGTTAAATCTTGAGCCTCTGAGGGTGCTAAAAGTTTGGTTTTTGCGTATGCTTTTAGTTCTATTTGCGGTCTTGAAATGCCATTTTGCGGTGCTGAAACATAAATTTGAACTACCTCTTTGCCCTCTGTTTTTCCTACGTTTTTAACAGAGAGTTTTAATGTAACTTCTTTATTATCAGCATTAACGCTCAAATTAGAAAATTCAAACTCCGTATAACTCAGACCGTAACCGAACGGGAATTGTACTTTTTTGTTAAACGATGAAAAATATCTGTAACCTACAAAAATATCTTCTTTATAATTAGTGTAATCAATATTTTCTTCGTTTCCGCGTTCTGCACCGCGTCCGAACATTGATTTGTTGTTAGCCTCGTAGTCGTAAGGGAAATTTTTTGCTGACGGATAGTCGAAATAATCAACTGCAAAAGTTACGGGAAGTTTACCTGAGGGATTAATTTTTCCTGTTAAAATATCTGCTACTGCATTGCCGCCTTCTTGACCGCCCATCCAACTCAAAAGCACTGCATCCGGAGTTTCAATCCATGATGAAGTTTCGATAACGCCGCCTATGTTAAGAATTACGATAACTTTTTTGCCGAGTTTTTGGAATGCTTTTTCTACTGATTTCAAAAGTTGTTTTTCGATGTCAGAGAGATAAAAATCGGCAATTCTGCGGTCTCTGAACTCACCGCTGCAACGACCTATTGTTAAAACTGCAAAATCATTTTCTTTGGCATACTGTGCTAAATCGCTGTCGGAAATCGAAAAGTTCTCCGGCATAAAACGATAAAAGAAATCATTGTTTTTTTGAGGGTCAGCGTTACGTTCTTTGCGCTGATTTTCAATGTTTTCCTGATAAATTTTTGCTAATTTTTCGTCGATTTCAAAACCTGCGTTTTTCAATCCTTGAGTTAGCGAAATTATGTATTCTTCGTTAACATCGCCGGAACCCGTACCGCCGGAGAGAAATTCATAACTGTTAGTGCCGAAAACTGCGACTTTTTTCTCCTTATTGAGAGGCAGCGAAAGTTTTTTGTTTGTTAACAAAACTATACCTTCAGCGGCAGACTGACGTGTGATTTGGGCGTGAGCCTTCAAATCGGGTTTGTCGGAGAATTTATAATTTTTGAATCTCGGAGTCTTTTTTATTAACTGCAAAATTCTTTCAACGTTTTCGTCGATTTTTTTCTCGCTTAACGTGCCGTTTTTAACACCTTCTTTTATTTGATTGAATTGACGGTCAATGCCCGGCATCATCAAATCGTTGCCGGCATTAACTTGAGCCACGGCATCCATTCCGGCAAACCAGTCTGTCATAACAAGACCTTTGAAAGCCATGTCTTTTCTCAAAACAGAATCGTTAAGTTCTTTACTTTCAGAGGTATATACGCCGTTAAGATAATTATAAGAGGTCATAACAGTCCACGGTGAAGCCTCTTTAATTGCGATTTCAAAAGGTTTCAAATAGATTTCTCTTAATGCCCGTTGTGAAACTCTTGAATCTGTACTTGTTCTGAAAGTTTCCTGATTGTTAGCTGCAAAATGTTTTATTGAGGTTCCGACATCGTTTTTTTGAATACCTTTTATAATAGCGGCTGCGGTTTTTCCTGCTAAAACGGGGTCTTCCGAATAGTATTCGTAATTTCTACCGCAAAGAGGATTTCTATGAATATTGACGCCCGGACCTAAAATTACGTCAGCTCCGTATTCTTTAACTTCTTGACCCATAGCTTCTCCGACTTGTTCTACAAGTTCCTGATTCCATGTGCTTGAAAGCATTGAAGCGATAGGAAAAGCTGTACAATAATAAGTTTTTGATGAATCATTTTCCCTAATTGGTTTTATTCTAAGACCTGCTGGACCGTCAGCTAAAACCATGGGCGGAATACCGAGTCTTTCAATGCCATGCGTTGTGCCGGCAGCTCCGGGGATAATATCTTCTGTTGTGCCGACGACAGCGATCGGCTCATCAACACCGCCTTGACCGCAGCCCAAAAGCAATAGGATTTTCTCATCTAAAGTCATTGCTGAGATGACTTCCTGATCGGTGTTTTTGCCGAGTTGCGGCAGATTTTTTTCAGCACCGCCGTTACAGCCGGCAGCGGTGATAACACTTGTTATAATACTCATAATTAATGTGTTGTGCCTTTTCATATATATACGATTTAAAAGTTTTATTCGTGGAATGAAAGTGTTTTTTTTTATGGGAAACGTATCGGATTTTTTTTGATGTGTTTTTTTATAAAAAGGTTTTGGTTTATTCTTTGTTAGAGAGTCTCATTTTGAGGTTCAACGGCCATAAACTCGAACGGAACGTCGAAAAGGGTTGAATAATTTTCACCGTTTTCTTTGGTTTCTTCGTTATCAATATCATACAACCATTTGATAGACACTTCTTTTCCTTTTTTGCCGATTTCTTCTAACACGCGGAAAATATCGAAAAAAATTTGTGTTGATGACGTGCTGAAATATTTGAAATGAATTTGCAATTCTGTTTTGTCCGAGGGATTTTCAGCATACTTTTCAAACCATTGATGCACAGGACGATAAAACGTTACCGGATCTTCAGGATATGAATTACCTTTTATTCTGAAAATTCCGTTTTCAACGTCCAATTCTACTTCCGGCGTGTCAAAAGTAGCTGCAATTTTAATAAGTCCGGGAAACTTTTCTATAATATCCGTGTTTTCCATTGTCTAAAATTTTTTTAGGCAAATGTATATTATTTTTTCGGATATTTCAAAATACAAAAATCACTTTTTTTCTAAGCAAAAAATTAACACCTTGATTTATAACTATTTATAACAATAATCAACTAACGAAAAAATTCGTGCTAAAGGTGCATAATTGCCTAAAGTTTTGCAAAGATTAGTGTTTTTTGTTACAAAATCTTCCAATTTAACGAGATATTCCTCTTGTTTGATAACTCCGTCAGCCACCATTGTTAAGCCTTTTTCCCAACTTGCTGTTAATTCGGGGTTTAGAAGCGGTTTTATAGCGGCTTTAACGACCTCGTAAACCAATTCTCCGAGTCTTGCTGGTGTTATAATCTGAGTTTTTTTGTTAAGACTCAAATAATTGATTTTTACCAATTTAGCTAAAATTTCAGCCCTTGTTGCGGAGGTTCCGATGCCGCGACCCTTTACCAAAGCCCTTAATTCTTCGTCTTCGATAAATTGTCCTGCATTTTCCATCGCTAAAATCAGCGAACCCGAATTATAACGTTTAGGCGGAGTGGTTTCACCGTCTTTTATTTCGTAGCCGGAGATTTTCATTTTTGAACCTTTGCGCAGTTTGCTGACGTTTTCAATTCCGGCCTCTGAAATTTCTTCTTCGCCTTCCTGACTTTTTTGAGTTTTGTCTTCAGCGGATTGCATTTTGGAATCCTTGGCGTAAACTTTCAAATATCCTGGAGTTTCCAATGCTTTGAAATTAGCAAAAAACGCTTCTTTTCCCACTAACATTTTAATAGCGACTTTTCTGTATTCAGCCGGCGGATAAAACACTGAAAGAAAACGTTTTACGATTCTGTCATAAACACCGAGCGATATTTCGTCAAGAGTTGAAAGTGCCTGAAAACCATCGCCGGTGGGAATTATCGCATAGTGGTCTGTGATTTGTTTATCGTCCGTGTAGCGGGTTTTGTCGATTTTAGAGTAAATGCCGAAAGTTTTAATGTCTTTTAAAAATTCCAAATACTCATTTCTTGTGGCAAGTCCGTGAAG
>Ga0310695_10014688_pt1 | contig 10541 bp, 12 predicted proteins | sample RumenRJG_04DNA_FD_203882 | JGI IMG/M metagenome (GOLD analysis project Ga0310695, IMG submission 203882) | Bovine rumen microbial communities from Lethbridge, Alberta, Canada - RJG_04 (v2) (version 2) | ecosystem: Host-associated > Mammals > Digestive system > Stomach > Rumen | place: Canada... | reverse complement strand
ATGATGATATTTCTTTAGAAATCAGTATAAATAATTTATTTTTTTTAAGATTAATAAGACATTGCATAATGCTTTTATGGTCTTATATTTAGAATGATTGCTTTTTGAAAAAAACGATATATATTTAGTTAACTATTTATTACGAATAGTAAATCACTTATTTAAACCAACAAAGCTTATATAAGATTAAAATCATAATATAAGCAATCAATCATCATTTAATAAGCAATTGAAAAGAGATGATACAATGGGAATATATGAAACAATTACACTAAGAAGCCACAGATTCGATAAAATCATAGAACTATTGGAAAATGCATGCGAAAAGTCCGATGATTTCAATGAAATTCAAGAATACTTTTCACTTATAAGGTGCATAGAGGAAGAAAGAAGCGCTAATCGCTCTAAAGCAAATAAGGATTTCGCAAATGAAATGGAAATGAATCTTTAGGCACTGTTGATATGATTCGGTGAAATTATTTTAATCTCATTATAATTTAATAATATCTTTAAAAAATTGTATAAAAGTTGTAAATTACGATTTAACTATTAAATAATAATTAAAATCGTCATTAAAAGTATTTAAATAAGATAAAATTCAAAATAAACATAAATATTAGTTTATGGAGGATTTTAAATTATATTCATGAAGAAAAAAATACAGGAGATAAAGACAAAATAGAAGATAAATATTTCAAGCAAAGCATCCCTGGATTAAATCGATTATTGAATGTACTTGGCATACCTGGGGAAATTGTTAAAATTCTTCCAAATGAATATCAGAACTATAGAGATGAAACCAAAACAATGGATCTGGTATTTGATTTGAAATCAAAGGAAACCTTAAATCTCGAATTTAAATCAACATATGTAAAAAAAGAGGACATAGAAAAATCTCTGGACTATGCAACGTATCTTAGAATAAAATACAAACAGAAAACAAACAGCTACTTCATCAGCACAGTGCAGAAGAAAGACAGCGAATACGAAGATGAGTGGCATAACGATAACAGGTATAAGATTCCATTAAAGACCTTTAAGGAATTCAGTGGAGAGGAGCATCTGGAAAACTTAAAAGATCTATTGGAAAAGAATGAAATAGATGATGAAACCGAGGAACTTAATGATCTATTGCTGATTCCATTTATGGAATCTGACAAATCACCTAAGGAATTGATTGTTGAATGCATTACATTAGCAAATCAGATAAGAACTGTAAACAGAGACAAATTAAATGACATTAAAAATTTATTATTGTTTCTAGCTACCAAATATACTGATACGGATGAAGAATTTGATGAAATAGAGAGGTTGGTGAAAATGGAAGGCGGAATGATACAAAACACAGTAAAACAAATGAAAAGAATATATGGAGAAAAAGGGATAGATAGTGTTGCAATAGAACTTGAAAAAATCGGAATAGAATCAGAACTTATAGAAAAAGTAACAGATAAAGCAAAAAAAGAAATACAAAAGCAATGAAAAAAGAAATTAATATGATTAAAATAATAAAATGATTGAGATTTAAAGACTTGTGAAGAAATTACTTTTTTAGGAGATTGCATTATTTTAATCATATCGTGTTTTTGTGTGTGTTATGATTTGTGTTTTAAGAGCGATAAATAAAATGTCTTTAGCAATAAAATTGCATATTAAGGAGGGTATCGTTTTTAAAAAAAGAAATTTTAGAAATGATTAAAATTTCTTCTTTAGAAAAAATATAACGATTGTTATATTTCTCTATACTATAATATAACAATTGTTATATTTAAATGTTTCGATAAATTAATTTCATTTGGAAAAATTGTTTTAATTTCGTTATAATATTAAAAAACATTTGAAATCTCATATTTAAAAAAACTAATCCATTTAAATAAGATAAACTTTAAACTAGGGTTATTTATAGATTATCTTGGCGAAAAAATGAAAAATAATGAAAAAACAGATTTAGAAAAAACTGAAGACAAGTACTTTTGCCTTCTATATCCTGGAATAAACACCATTCTTGAAAAATTTGGATTTCCATATAAAATAGTGAGACCATGTCCAACCAAAATCGTAACATATGATGGAAAGGAAAGAATGGCAGATTTCTTTGGGAATTGGACAATGAGGACATAATTAGTTTAGAGGCACACTCAACTGCAATAAGAAAGGAAGATAAGGAAAAATTTTTTGACTATGCATGTTATATGAGCACCAAATATCGAAGAAAAGTCCACACATTAGTCCTCAACACTCATTATAAGGACAATGATGAGCTTATTTTCAATTGGCACAACAATGACGGGTTTACTATACCTTATAAATCGTTTAAGACCTTGGATGGTGATAAAACTATAAATAATATAAGTTTGAAAAATAAAAACAACGAAGAGCTTAGCAAATCAGAAATAGGGGATTTAAGAATACTTACATTCATGAAATCAAAAAGATCACCTAAAGAATTGCTAATCAAATCAATCGATCTTACAGTCGATGCAAAAATGAATGAAACAGAAAAGTTACACACAGCAGTTCTCCAATCATTTTTAGCTAAAAAATTCATAACCGATAATGAAGAATATAAGGAAGTGATGAAAATGATAGATGAAAGTGCACTGGATTTTAAAGGAATACTGGGAAGAAGAGACCGAATATACTATGAAGAAGGGCAAAAATCAAGAAACTACCAAATAGCAAAAGACCTCATAAAAGAAGGACTAGACGATGAAACAATAAAAAGAATAACAAAACTAAACCAAAAAGAGTATGAAAAACTAAAACAACAATGCTCAAAATAAATCTTAAAAAAACAGTACTAGAAAAAAATGTAAAAAAATATAAAAAAACAGTAAAAAAACAAAAGACTTATCACTAACACGTAGTGATAAGAATTTTGGTCCAGGTTTTGCGCTCCGAAGGAGCGGAAAAGCTGGGTCTATAATTCGCTAATAGCTAATTCGATGTCTTCAGCTTTAACGGTTTTACGTTTTGCTAATTCTGCGAATTTAATAGCTTTTTTAGCAACTTTAGCAGCTTGTGCTTCTACGTAAGCGTTTAATTCTTTTTTAGCGTCTTCGCTTACTCTTTCAGCACCAGCATCTTTAATGATTCTTCCGATAGGAGCTACAGGAATTGCCATAAATATCATTCTCCATAATTTTATTTTAAAAAACTATACTTATTACTAATGCAATAATTAGTGTAAGCTTATTCAGAGTTCATATTTTTAAAAAATACTAGCTGAACAAGCTTTTTTTCATAAGTACAATAATATCTTAATATTTACTACTATATAAAGGTTTCTAAAAAATAGCCCTTATAACGCCCTTAATTAACAAAATATGATATATTAGAATATAGAATTTGAATTCAGTAATTGTAATGATTTATAATTAAAAATCATAAACTATATATACAACAAATAAAATTCTAACTATTCATATGGCATATAAAAAATTAGTTTATTAAAACTCAAACTAAACAAAAGTAAAAATTAATTTTTTACATATTACAAATGATTAAAAAATATTGAAATTTTTCAAAAATCAACTATGTGAAAAAATTCAATAAATTGATTAATATTATATAGAAATAAAACTAAAATAATTGTAGATAAAAAATATCAATAGCTTTGATAATAAGCTAGTCTTTAGATAAAACAATATGGATGAAATCATGAAACTTAAAATTGCAGTGCCGTCTAAGGGCAGAATCAGTGATCCTGCAGTAAGAATCCTGGAAAAGGCAGGACTTGGCCTCAAGGACAGCTCAAACAGAAAATTATTCTCACAAACTTACAACGAAGACATAGACGTGATGTTTGCACGTGCTGCAGACATTCCTGAATTTGTGGATGAAGGAATCTGTGATATGGGAATCACAGGATACGATCTCATAGAGGAAAACGATGCAGATGTTGAAATACTCTTGGATTTGAACTTTGGAGCAACAAAATTAGTTCTCGCTTCACCTGATGACAGTGAAATAGAAACAAAGGAAGACCTAAAAGACGGAATGACAATAGCTACAGAGTTCCCAAATCTCACTAGAAAGTACCTAGAGGAAAACAACTTGGACATCAAGATTGTAAAGCTTACAGGATCAACTGAAATAGCTCCATTCATTGGAATAGCTGATGCAATCACAGACCTTACAAGCACAGGAACTACACTCAACATGAACCATTTGAAGATTGTTGATACAATACTTGAAAGCTCAATAAAATTAATAGCTAACAAGAACTCATATGAAGAGAAGAAGGATCTTGTGGAAGCTGTAAGCACCTCCATTCAAGGTGTGCTTGAAGCTGGAAGAAAGAAATTGCTTATGATGAATGTAGCTAAAAAGGACCTATGTGAAGTTCAAAAGGTCATGCCTGCAATGAGCGGACCAACCGTATCTGAAGTGTTGTCAAAAGAGGAAACAATGGCAGTTCAGGCAGTGGTTGGAGAGGATGAGGTCTTCGAGCTTGTAAACAAGCTTAGAAATGCAGGTGCACGTGACATTCTTGTAGTTCCAATAGAAAGAATCATTCAATGATTAAAAATAATTTTTTAATGGTTAAATTTTATTATTATTTATTTTCAGTGATTTAATGAAATTCCTAAGATTCAAGAACAAGGCCGACAGTCTAAATGAAGATAAAGAAATAAAATCAGGTTTCCTAGACGATGAAGGTAAGGTCATCGAACTAAATGGAGACATTCTAGACTACTTCAATAAGGACATAAAATTCATTTTATACAATATGGTATCATCACACGGCTTAGATGACATTGAAATACTATCCCCAACTGAACCGTCTAAAATAGTCTGCATTGGCCTCAATTACAAGGATCATGCAAAGGAATTGAATCTAGACCTACCTGAAAGCCCTGTAATATTCATAAAGCCATCCACTACAGTAAATAGAACAGACAACATAATCATCTATCCTAATGTGTCAAAGCAAATAGATTATGAAGGAGAGCTTGCGGTTGTAATAGGAAAAACAACCAAACAAGTTAGTATAGAAGAAGCGGATGATTGCATCTTCGGATACACAATAATAAATGACGTTACAGCAAGGGACTTCACCCTTGGAGATGGCCAATGGACAAGAGGAAAAAGCTGTGACGGCTTTGCTCCAATGGGACCATATATAGAAACAGACCTTGACCCATTGAATCAAAAGATCATAACCAAGGTAAATGGAGAAACAAGACAAAACTCAAGCACTTCACAAATGATCTTCTCTCCACAGGAAATCATCTCATACGTTTCACAGACAATGACATTGAATCCAGGAGATGTGATAGCTACAGGAACACCTCCAGGTGTAGGTGAAATGAAGGCAGATTCAATAGTTGAAGTGACAATAGAAGACATTGGAACATTAAAGAGCTATTTAATCAAAGAAGAATGAACAAAATTGAATAAAATAGATAAATTATTATAATACTTTAGAAATATTATAAAACAGAACACCTTTTTCAAAAAGGAGTTCTTAAAAAAGAGGTGAAAATATGGAATTAAATAAAATTTGTTTATGTGCGATCGTATTATTCTTTTTATTCCCAATAATAGGATTCTTTATGCACCACTTTTGGAAAATGTTAATTTTAGGAATCATCATTTCCATTATTGTTGGAATCATCGGATGGTTCAAAGGAGACGAAATAGCTCCTTAAGTGTCCTTTTTATATAGCCTGGTGAAAACATGATTATAGAGATCATAATAATAGCTATACTATTGATGATTATATTTGGGCTATTGAAATGGATGATGAAAATCGGCATGAAAGTGTTTATCATAGCAATTCTTGTATTCATCATCATGGCATTGCTAGGATACATATTCTAAAACATGTGAAAGAATTAAAAGGTTTTTAATCTAATTAAAAACTTTTTTTCATTTTTTTTAAAGTAAAATTAATATTTCTATTTTTTTCTTTTTATTTATAAGACCACTATTCCAAGTGTAAAATTTAAGGAGCGTAATAATATATTTGGCCATGAAAACCTTATTTCATTAAAGGATTTTGAAAAGGATGAAATTGAATTCATCTTAGATGAAGCAAGCAAACTTGAAGATGTTGCTAAATCAAAGAAGTTATCCAGAGAGCTTGAAGGAAAAATATTAGGACTCTTATTCTACGAACCTTCCACAAGAACAAGACTTTCCTTTGAAGCCTCCATGAAAAGACTTGGAGGGGAATGCATTGAACTTGGGGACACATCAATCAGTTCAGTGGCTAAAGGTGAAAGCATAGCAGATACAGCAAAGATGTTTGAATCATACTGTGATGCAATTGTAATAAGACACGACCTTGAAGGAGTGTCACGTTTCCTCTCAGATATCGTGGATGTTCCAATCATAAATGCAGGTGACGGTGCAGGCCAACACCCAACCCAGACATTATTGGACCTTTACACAATCAAAAAGCACTTCGGAAAAATAGACGGATTGAACATAGCGCTTCTTGGAGACTTAAAATACGGCCGTACCGTACATTCACTCTCATACGCTTTGGGAATGTATGATGTTGAGATGACATTTGTCTCACCGGACCAGCTTAAGATGCCTAAGGAAACATTGCATGACCTTGAAGAGAACAATATCAAGTTCAAGGAAACAAACAACCTTAAGGATGTCATTGATGATGTTGATGTCCTCTACGTTACCAGAATCCAAAAGGAAAGGTTCCCAGACGAAGAGGAATATGAAGAGATCAAGGGAGCTTACCTGATCAATAAGGAATTGCTTGAAGGAAAGGACCTTATTGTAATGCACCCACTACCAAGAATAGATGAGATTGCATATGATGTTGACGATACAAAGTACAACAAGTACTTTGAACAGGCTGCAAATGCAATTCCAGTAAGAATGGCTATCCTAAGAAACTTGATTACTCATAGGTATGAGTAATTACCTTTTACTTTTTTTATTTAAATTATTCAATAATATAATTATTTCATTATAGATTTCTTCACTGACACCTACATTTTTCATATAGAATTTGCTATCATAATCGGCGTAATTCCTAAATCTTCTTATTTTTCTCAAGTTTTCACCTAAAGCCTTCTCATCACCATAAGATTTTTCCAATTCATTTATTAGAAATGAATGAGAATCATTCGAAGGAACTGTTCTTTGATATTTATCTTCATAATAATTCTTCACTAATCCAAAAGCTGCATAATAAAAACGGCCTACAGCAGAACGTTGATACTCTTCCTTTTTGGAAATATTTTTCATACAGTTTCCAACATCATAAAATTTATCCCAAGTGAAAGTCAAAACAATACCTCCACTAACAGCAAACGCTTTACCTTGCAGTTAGAGACTTTCAAGCCATCTATTTCCCTTTCTAAATCATGCAACTTTTTACGATTGCTTTTGAATTCCTTTTCATCACCATGAATGCATAGCATCAAATCTTCCAAATCCTTTATTTCCGGATCTGTTGCATATGATAATGAATAGAAATAATCTGGAAAATAAGATTCAAGCAAAGGATAGACTTTCTCAATTAATTCCAATAATCCAGTATTTGAACGGATAAAATCAATAATCTCTTTTTGATTGATTAATTTAAAATTATCTAATATGCAATCTCTTTTATTTTCTTCAATTAACATACTATCACTTGTATCAAATCATATATCAACTAAAAGCAATGGCTTAACATTGCAATTAGAAACTTTCAATTTCTCTATTTCATTTTCCAATTCTTTTAATCTCAAACAATCCTCATCATAAACCTTTTCATCACCATTGATAAATAGCATGATATGCTCGAGATTGATAATTTCAGGATCTATTGAATATAATAAACAATAAGAATATTTTGGAAAATAGATTTTTAGCAAAGGATATGCTTTTTCTATTAATTCCAATAAGCCATTGTGAGAATTAATAAAATCAATTATTTCATCACGATTTACTAACTTAAAATTATCCAATACACACCCCTTATTGTTTTCATGGATTAACAAAATATCACCTTTTTAAAAATTAATTAAAATTGTTTATTTCTTAAATAAAAGTTTAAAAAAAGTTATATTTAAAGTTAACTAAACAAAACAGTATTTTTAACAAAATTAAATCAATATTATAGTAATATAGTAAAATTAGAGTGATTTAAACAGATATAGTTTTATATAGTAAACCATGCTAAATGTTTTAAAAAAGGAAAATGTAAAATAAATAAAAAAAGAAAAAAATATGGAATAAAACCCTAAATCTATTCATTGCTCTTCAAGGATTCAACCATATTCACCTTCTTGATCTTTCTTGAAAATGCCAAGTTGACAAGAACAGACAATCCAAAGGTAATGAGGAAACTGACTATGAAGTTCCATAAGTAAATGTTGATTGGGAAGCAATACTCATCACCAGTTGACCCCATCATGATGCCCATCAAAACATAAGCTCCAGGAATAGCTAGAATAAATCCAATAGTTGAGAACCATAGGTTTTGAGTTAACAAAAGCCTTCTCAAGCTTTTTGAGTTGAATCCAAGAACCTTGAGTGTCGCAAGCTCCCTTTGAATCTCAGTGAATGACAATAGACCTAAATTGTACAATACCACAACTGCCAAGACAATTGCAAAGGTAGTGAGGACACTGACCATCAAGTCCAATGCTTCAGTCATTGTGTTCCATCCCTTCCTGATGTCTTCACTTGTTGTAATGCTGCTTACTCCAGTATAGTTTTCTTTCACGTTCTTTTTGGTCAATACAACATTTGTGCTGTAGTTGTAGTCATCCCCTCCAATCTCATCAAAGACTTCAGGAGACATTATCAATCCTTGGCCAAAAGGAATTGAGTATGTTTCTGTAATCTCTGAATCAATCCATTTAGGGTTTCCTGCAACATGCCATCTTACCTTATCCCCAACCTTCAATCCGAGGACTTCAGCCATCTTGTCTGAAATGGCTATTCCATCAGGATCAAGATGCATATAGTTTCTATTGGCATCTGTTACCTTGTAATACTCTGAATCGTTCATTACCGTAAGGGTTCCTGTCTTCTTGATTCCCTTATACTTCAACTCAATGGCCTCTTCCCGGATTCCTTCACCGCCAGTCTCATCCAGGATATGATCCAATTGTGAATCTGTGATGTTTTCTTCTAATAATAGCTTTGAATTGAAGTTATAGATTTGATTGTACTGCCAATCCTCAACATCATTGATTGAATCGACCATTCCGAATGCAGACATTACCAAAAGGGCACATGCAAATACACCGAAAACGCTCATTATCGCTCTGGTCTTGTTCCTTTTTGCATCCCTATAGTTCCATCTTTCATTGAAGCTGAATCTTTCCCAAATCTTGGTTCTTTCAATAAGGCCGGAACTTACAAGTTTTGGAGCCTTTGGCCTGATTGTTTCTGAAGGATTCTCATCGCTGATTCCCTTTACTGAAATGTAGCTTATCAATACAGAAGAGACTACCATAAGTCCTGCAACAGCAAAGAAGCTGATGTCCCATGAAGGTCCCCAGCGAGGAAGCGAATAGGTAGATGACATTGTTGGATAGAATAGATAAGGTATGGTCAAAGGCCCTACAACAAGACCTATAACAGAACCGCTTAATGACAATACGAATCCATAAGAGAGATAGTGAAGGATTATTGACTTGTTGCTGTATCCCATTGCCTTTAAGGTTCCTATCTGCATCCTCTGAGCTGAAATGACACGGGACATTGTTGTTACCAAAGTCAAAAGTGATACAAGAACGAAAATGGCTGGAAATATTCCTGAAAACATCTGGTGTTGGGATATCTCATCCTGCAATGTCTTTATCCCAACATTATTGTCACGGTCGACATACTGAACATAGGCCTTTTGGCCCAATTTATCCTCCAATGCAGACTTGAAGTCCTTCTCATCCAATTCCTCATAGCCATCAAGAGCTATTGTATTATACACAATGTCAAAATCAGCGCCTTTAGATGGGATGTAAGCAAAGCCCACTTGAGAAAAGTCAGGAAGCAAGCTGCCTTCCTGGATATAATAGACATATTCCGGAGAATACATTATTCCCCTAACTGTTTTAGACACCTTATTTCCATCGAACTTTAAGGTGATCTTATCTCCAATATCCAATTTACGGCCATCTGCAAACCTTTTGTCAATCCAAATTCCTTCCTCATCATTAGGGTCAAAGTCTTTCCCCTTGAAAAGGTAGAATTTGGATATGTTTTGATTTCCCTCTACAACATGCAAAGTAATCTCTGGGTCTGATGAGTAATTGGCAACCGTATCCACTACCATCTCCCTTTGGGCATCCTTGATTTCTTCCATGGATTTAATATCGGAAAATACATCGTCACTTATTTCCTCTCCATAGATCCACCCATCAGCTAGGTTTGTATTCTCATAATAGCTGTTTGATACATCCACCATACCTACAACTTCACCGCTAATTCCTGTAAATGCAAAGACTCCTATAAGAGCCATTAAAAAGATAGAGAGAAACTGGGCCTTATGATCCTTGAAATCACGTAGCATTTTCCTATATAGCATTTTCATATTATCACTTTTTTAAAAATAGAGGAACTAACATCA
>Ga0310695_10014687_pt1 | contig 10541 bp, 6 predicted proteins | sample RumenRJG_04DNA_FD_203882 | JGI IMG/M metagenome (GOLD analysis project Ga0310695, IMG submission 203882) | Bovine rumen microbial communities from Lethbridge, Alberta, Canada - RJG_04 (v2) (version 2) | ecosystem: Host-associated > Mammals > Digestive system > Stomach > Rumen | place: Canada... | reverse complement strand
AATTATTTTTTATTTTTTTACCTTTTTTACCTTGTAAATATGAAGCATCTATTTTTGAGTCTTTAAATAAATCTGAAAATTTATTTGATATTTTCATATCTAATACTAAAACAATTATTTTTGAATTTTTATTTAAATCTAAAAATGTTTTTAAAATTGAAATTTTAAAATCTTCATTATCTGAACATATTATTGAATTCTTGGATTTTATTTTTTCTAGAATTGTATTTTTATTTTTTTCTTTATTACTAATATTTAATAAAGAAAATGAATTTGATAAATTAGATGACATTGTATTTGAAATATTTGTTGAAATAGAACTATTATAATTAGGAGTTTGTATTTCATTTTCAGATGAATCAGAATTTTCATCATCTGAGGTAATTACTTTTCTTTTTTTCATATTATTCAATAATTATAAAAAAATAGAAATTATAAAATATATATTTTATTAGTAATATAAAATATTAAAAAATGAAAATAATCTGAAAGTAAAAACTATTGAAATAAATAATAATTAATTCATTTATTACTTTTAAATTTATTTTGAAATATAAAATTAAATTCTATTTAATTTCTTTAATTTTTTATTTAAAAATTATTTAAATTATTATTTATTTTAATTTGGATTAACCCACATTTTAACAACAGAATAAATATCTAAAAGTAAATTTTGATACATATTCAAATCATTATTCTTACATCTCAAACTAAATCTAAATTCCTCATTCATAGAAGGAAGAAAAGAAGCTTGAAACAAAATAGGAATAGAAGTATTTTTGGTATTAAAAACAGCACATCCTTCAATCTCATGGAAATTAAATCTATCTTCTGGTGCAAAAACTTTAAAATTTAAATTTTGCATTAGCATACCAAACTTCTTTAAAAAATCCATGATACTTCTACCAGAATTTGCCATAGGATTATACATAATAGAATCCATTCTCCCATAATTATCACTTGTAGAATTTGTATATTCATACCATAATGGAGTATAATTTTCAACAGTTGTTTCATAAGGTTCTAAAAATTTAGTTACTAATAAAGGAATTGAAAATTGAGCTTCTACATTTTTAATTCCTAAATTACATTTTAAATTAATTAATGGTGGTTCTTCAAACATTTCATTTATTTGAACTTTCATCATTAATTGTGGTACATTATCATATTTTACTTTACTAATTGATATCATTAATGATTCGTTTGATGTAAAATTTCCTAATGTAAATTCTATATTTTCTACTTTTTCATTACCTGATGAAAATGGTGTGAATGCAAATATAAATCCTAATACTCCTTTATCTAATCTTTTTATCATTAAACTTACTTTAATTGAATTTGGATCACTGTATATTATTCCACTTTGACTATTTCCACTTGTTAATAATGATTTAAACATTTCGAAATTATTTATTGAATTCTTATCTATTAAAACTGCATTTTGAGGAAATTTATTCATTTTTGCTGCAAAACCATTTGGATCTTTTTTATATAATTCATTATTAATATATGGGTTTTCATTTTGATTTATATTTGATGAATTTTTAAGTAAATTACTTGCATTATTAACATTACCTTCACTTAAATTATTATTAACATTACTTTTATTTTCTTGTTTATTTGAATAAATTGAATTACCACTTTTTTGTAATTTCCTCATTAACATTGAATTATTAAAAAAAGAAGCAGGATAAAGTGGCATTCTTCCAAAAACTTTTTGTCTAATTTCAGTCATATTTGGAATTTCAGGATCTTCATTATCTAATTTACTTAAAATAATATATTCAACTGATCTTTGTTGTAATTCAGTATCCCAACTTTCTAAATATTGTTCAAATCTAGGTATTGCATAATCTCTAAAATTACTATCAAATGTTGTAAATTTCATCATTGCATCAAGAATGCAATTTATTGTTACATTATTACAATTTGGTGTATGTTTCCATAATAAATCTGCTTGTTTTTCTAAAGTCATTATTTCAAAGTCTGGATTGTTATTACTTTGACTTTCCATTTCAGTTTTTTTAAATTCTAAAAAACCAAATTCCCCTAAAATAAAAGATGATAATCTTACAACACTTTCATAAATATAGTCTTTTTTTAGTAAATTAATACATTTATCACAAGCATGTATTTGAATTTGTTGATCTGCTTCTTTTCCTTCAAATCCAATTACAATTTGTATTATTCTATGAATAATATCATCTGATACGAAATCACCAGCAACTTCTAACATTTTAAAGCATACATCAATATACCATAAAAAATCAGTTGCATATTTTTCTGATAAAATTGCTATTTTCAAAGTAATATCTTCTTTCAATTGTGGTTCATCTTCTTTTAAATAAATTAATAATTCTTTACAAATCATTTTAACACTTTCTTGTGTACATGTTAAAAATAATAAATCAAGAGCTCTTCTTCTAATTGAAACATCATTATCTCTTAAACTTTGTAATATTATATTACTGTGATCTTTTAATATTTTATTACCATTTGAATATTTACTTAATTTTGCCATTCCATCTAAAGCTAGATATTTAGTATTAATATCTGTATTAGGAAATCTTTTTGAATCATCCATTAAAAATGAACCTAAAATACCAACATATGTATCAAAGACTTTGAAATGCATTTTTAAATTAAAATGATCAATTATATTAACAATTTCAAAAAATATACAATATTCTGCATAATATCTTTGGAATCTTTTATATTCAGTAACAATAGTTTTTGATTTCTTACCAAAATAATCTATATATTCCTTTAAATTATTTAAAGAATTATCATCAAACATATTAGTATCACATAATTCTAAAATTTTCAAAATTTTAATTTGTAACCAAGGACATTTAATATGATAATAAATATACTCATCAGGACAATCTTTTTTCTTCTCAATAAATGAATGTAAAATATCATTTAATAATCTTATAATAACCTTCTCATAACCATTAGTTCCAAACATACAAACACAATTATAAACAAGAGTAGCAATAGAAAGTAACCATTCAAAATTACTCATATCAACCATTTTATATAAACTCCCAGCCAATCTTCCAGGATCATGTAAATCTTTTTTCATTTTGAAAATTTTCCCAAGAGTTATTAAAGCCTTTTTAATAATATAAGGTTGTCTTTCTTGATATTTAGTAACAATAGTAAAAACACTTTCTGCAATAGCATCAATTAATTCAATATTATTTAAATTACAAGCTAAAGTCAAAGCCATTGATTGAGAAAATGAATTTCTATTAAATAAATCATTCCTAATTGAATTTATCATAATTCCAAGTTCATTTGTATTATCTTTAAATAAAATACTCATTGCAATATAACCTGCCATTTTTTCACTGTATTTTACACTTGTGATTAAATCACAACAATAATTATGACCAAAATCTATTTTATAACCCAAGATATATATATAAAGAAGTTTCCAGATACATTTTTTTTTTTCATATCCTGTTAGGGTACCTGTTGAATTCAGTTTTTTTCTTATTTTATCTAATTCTTTATCTACTCTTTTTGCTTCTGATTCTTTTGTTGCACATTCACGAATGTCGTTAATGAATATTTGTAATCCTTTTATTACATTGTAGTTTTGATTTGGTGCTACGTTCATAAATATTTTTTTAATTATATTTTTTTTTTTATTTTATTTTTTTTTAATTAATTTTTTTATGATTTTAAAATCTATATTAAATAATTTTTTTATTTCCTTTTAAAATAACTGTAATATATGATATCAGAAAGAAAATATTTCATTTTTAAAATCAAATTCATTTAATTGAAGAACTTTTAGGTTTATTAATTCTTTTAAAATTACTTCTCATTGCCATATATCTATCAAAAGATTCATCAGTAGTAATATAATAATTAGCCATTTCCAATAATTTTGAGTCTGAAATTGTTTGAAGTGATACATGACTACTTCTCCTACTAATATCATTATTATTTATTAAATTATTAATCACACATTCATTAACAACACCACTTGATATTTCAATATTTTTAAAAATATGATTTTTTCCATAACTATCATCAATATTTTTATATTTTGAATTTTGAGTTGATAATTTTTTATAACTTTCATCATTAGAAAAATCAAAATCAATATTATTATTATTATTTATATTTTGACTACTTATTCTTTGACTTTTATTTCTATCATAATTTGTTTGAGAATCATATCTTGGAGAAAGGAAGTTTGTACTTTTACTTGATATACTTTGAGGAATATTAGATTTTGAAAGATATATTGAATTATATGGTATTTTCCCAGTTTTAAAAGTATAGAAAAAATCTCTTTGTTTTTGATTTTGAATATTTTTATTTAAATTATTATTATTTGACTTTTTTTCTTTTTTATTTGGAAAACTTTCAAATAAATTCAAATTTGATAATTGCTCAGTTCGACTTTGTTTTTCAGAATAATAATTTGTTCCTTTTTCACATATATTTGTTGAAGTTGAATTTTCTACTAATGATTTTTGACTTTTTTTATGTAAATTTAATATTGTATTCTTTGCTTTTTTATTATTTTTATAATCAATTTTTTCTTTATATAAACGAGTAGAAAATAAAACTGATAAATTATCTGTTACATTTGGTGAAGAAAAACTATTTATTGAATTATATTCGCTTAAATTAATTTGTAAATTACTATTTTGAGAATTTTTTCTTTTTACTAATTTTTGTTTATTATTTCTTTTATTTGTATTTTTTTTAATTTGATTATTTTTATTCATTCTTTTATTTGTTGTTAATGATACTGAAAGATTTTCTTTATTTAAATAATATGTTGGTCTTAGAAAATCAGGAGTATTTTTTGAATTTTTTTTTATTTTTGGTTTAGTTAATTTAGTTAAACGATAATTTGATTTTGCATCATTATATAATGTTAATCTATTATATTTTTTTATAGGACTATAATTTTCAATATCATCTCTATAATTTAAATTTTTTAATGAATTATATTTTAAAGATCTAGAATCTCCTAATGATATACCATGATTTCTATTATGACTTTGTGAATAATTTTTTAAACAATAATCATATTCTTGTTGTTTTTCATTATCATTATCATTATCATATCTTGATTTTGGACTTTTACTTGATATTGATAAAGAATTAATATATTTTGTTTTAGGATAATTGAAAAGTATATTATTTATTTTTGGAGTAAAAGGATATTTTTTAGCTTCCTCTATATCATATTTTTGATTTAATTCATCTTTTTTAAATATTAAATCTTTATATTCTTGATATAATTTTTCATATATATCACCATTTTTACTCATTAAATCATGTTTTTGATAATAAATTAAACTTCTTTTACATGCTTTGAATCTAAATTTATTCAAGTATTTTAATTTTAATTTTCTTAATGATCTTTCATAAATTGGGATTAATTGATATAAAATTTTCATTACTTTTTCATTATCTTTATTTACAAAATTATTCATGAAATTATCAGCAAAAACTAAATTTATAATAAATTATTTTACTTTTTGAATTTTTTGGATTTTTTCTCATTTGATATATTAAATATTTTGAAATATTAGTAACTATTATATTTGGGGCAATATTTTGTTGTTCCATATTATTATATTGCTTAGGAAAAGGAATACCCTATGAAATATTATATCTTTTTTATATACATTTAATTTAAGGAAATGTAAAAATTTATATCCTGATGATATTTTCATATTTAAATTATGTTTAAATTAATTATTTTCATTAATATGAATAAAAAATTTATAATATAAATATTTTTTTATTTGGCATAAAAATTAATTAATTAATTTAAATAAAAAAATGAATGATGATCAAACTAATGTTACTTCAAATAATGAAACTCATACAGATGTATCAATAAGTAATGTAGACGTAAATGAAAATCAAAATAATTTGATTGATCAACAAATACAAAGAAAGGAAATTGTTTTAGATAAAAAAATAATATTTGATTGTTTGAAATTATATAAATCATTAGAAGAAAAATACACATCAAAAAAAGAAAATTTGGATAATTTAACTGAAGAAGAAGAAGATAAAATGTTAATGGAATCTGAAATTTTTTTTATTCAATTGAAAAAAATTGAAAAAATAGATAATTTAGATAAATATATTAATTTAAAAGAATTATATTTAATGAAAAATTATATTACTGAAATTAGAGGTTTAGATAATTTAATTAATTTAGAAGTTTTAAATTTAAGTTCAAATTTAATACAAAAAATTGAAAATTTAAAAAACTTAAAAAGTTTAGCAATATTAGATATTACAGATAATTATATTTCAAATTTTGACATTAAAGAAATTCCAAAAACTCTTGTTTTAATTTATTGTTATTACAATCCATTTTTTGATAAATTTGAAAAAAATGATTATTTCAAATATCGTTCACAATTAATAATAAATTGTGAGAAAATAGAAAGAATTGATAAATTAGATATAAAGGATAGAGAAAGATTTCTTTTAATAGAAGAAGGTAATCTCAAAAGCAAAAATCAATTTTCTTTAAAATCACTTGAATATATTTATAATTATTATTTAAAATTAAAAAAAGGACCTGAAGAAGAAAAGAAAAAAGAAGAAAAAGAAGAAAAAAAAAATGAGGAAGAAAATAATGATGAAGAAAAAAATGAAGAAGAAAGTGAAGAAGATGATGAAAAAGAAAAAGAAGAAAAAAAAGATAATTCATATAAAGAAAAATTAAATATTGATACTAAATCAACATTAGATCATATTCAAGAATTAGAAAAAAAATCAAATGAATTTTTTAAAAATTCACTTTTAAAACTCGTAGAAACAAGTGATGTATATATAAAAAAAAATAAAGAAAATAAAAAAAAATTTGAAGAAAGTGATTCAGTAAAAGAATTAAAAAAACAAATTGATATATTAAATAAAAAATTTCAAGAAAAAAATTTTTTAGACCCAAAAATAAAAGAAGCATTCCAAAAAAAAATAAATGATGCAATTAATTTTCAACAAAGAATAACAAATGCAGAAAATTTAGCAAAAGATGTTATTGAAAGATTAAATGATACATCAAAATCAAAAGCACTTTCAAAAAATTTAGATATTATTCAAGAAGATAAAGATGAATTTAAAGAATCAATAAAATATGAAAAAGTTGAAAAACAAATAAAAAAAATTGAAAAAAAAAATAAAGAAACAATAAATGAAATAAAAGAATTAAAACAAATTGAAGAAGAAATTAACAAAGAAGAAAATGATATATTACAAAAAGAAGAAAAAGAAATTCCAACAAATAAAAAAACAAAAGACAAAAATGAACAATTAAATAATAATCCATTATTATCAGATTCAGACTTAGAAGATGATTAAATAATAATATATTATACACAAAATAAATAATAAATTAAAATTAAGATTTTATAATTCTAAATTAAATAAAAATTTTAATAAATGGAACCAGAATTAATGAAAGTATCAGAACCTAATAATAAAATATTATTTTTTGGTTTTAATCAAGATGCATCATTATTTACAATAGGAACAGAATACGGTTTTCATATATATAATTCATGTCCATTTAAAGATTTAATTTCAAGGAGTACATAATCAAAATATTTAATATATTTATTAATTATAGATTTAAATGGAGGAATTGGTTTAGTGGAATTATTATTTAAAACAAATATAATTGCCTTAGTTGGAGGTGGACAAAACCCAAAATTTCCTTTAAATAAAGTAATTATATGGGATGATCAACAAAAAAAACAAATATGTGAATTAAGATTAAAATCAACAATAAATAATGTTAAATTAAAAAAAGATATAATATTCATAATTTGTCAAAATAAAATATATGTATTTAAATTATATTCTTTAGATATGTTAAGTGAGCCTTTAGAAACATTTGATAATCCAAAAGGTATTTTCGCCTTATCATTAATAGAAAATAAAACAATAATTGCATATCCATTTTTTAGAACAAAAGGTTATATTCAAATAAAATCATTTGGAGAAAAATCAAATACTTTAATAATAAATGCTCATGATTCAAAAATTTTTTTTTTAACAATGAATAGAAATGGTACTTTAATTGCTAGTTGTTCAGAAAAAGGAACTTTAATTAGATTATTTAGAAGTGATAATGGGGAATTAGTTCAAGAATTAAGAAGAGGTAGTGATCATGCTCAAATTTATTGTATTTGTTTTGATGCTTTTAGTAAATTTATTGCTTGTAGTAGTGATAAGAAAACTATTCATATTTTTTCTTTGAGAAAAGCAAATAAAAGTTTTAAAGATGAAAAAGAAGAAAAAGATGAAAATGATAAAGATAATTATTTTAGTAAAAAAAATGATTATGAAGAACCGAAAAATCCAAAAAGTATTTTTAGTACTTTTGGTAAGTTGTTTAAAATTAAAGATTGGTATTTTAATAGTGAATGGTCATTAGCACAATATAGAATTAAAGAAGTTAAAAGTATTTGTCATTTTGGTCCTGATAAAACTATTATAGTAATTAGTAATAATGGTAAATATTATCAAGCTAGATTTGATCCAAGTTTAGGAGGTGAATGTTTTCATATAAAAACTTTGGATTTAAATATTTAATTTAATATAAAATTTTTTTATTTATATTATTAATTAAATACTATTTCAATTTTTATTCATATTTTTCATTTTAATTTATATTACTATATAATAATATATTAATTTATATATGAATTTAATTATTTTTTATGTCTTTTGTCATAATAAATAAAAGTTCATCTTTTGTTAATTTTTTAGAAGGTTTATTATAATTATATGAATCATTATTTAATATTGAAACTTCATCATCAATAATACATTTTTCAGGAAGTTTAAGTGATTCTAATATTTCATGTATTTTACAAACTAATTCTTTAGGAATATTAATTTTTTCTTCTAAATCTTTTGCTTTTCTAATTATATCTTCACCCAAATTTAATTTTTGTTTCTTTCTATAAATTTCAACATATTGTTTTCTAGCTTTTTTTAATCTCATTTCCAATCTATTTATTCTATTTGGACTTAAACATTTATTTTTTAAATCATTATTATTTTCATTTTCCATATTTTCATTTTCTGAAAATTCTTTTTTTATTTCTTTAATTAATTCATTTCTTACTTGAAAACTCATATCATCTTTATCTTTAGAAACACTTTTTGAATTATTAATTCTTTCAATTCTTTTTTCATGTTCTTTTTTTAATTGTTCTTCATCTTTTCTTAACATTTCTTTTACATCAAGTTCAGTTTTTTTAACTAAATTTTTTTTAGCTTGTAATATATCTTTAATATTTAAGTTAAAATTTTCAATTGGATTATTAACTAATCTATGACGCATTTTTTTTATTGGGCTTCTTTTAATTATTTCTTCTTCACTTTCATTATCTGAATGATGAATATATTCATTTACATTCATTGGAGTTATTTTTATTCTTTTTTTATCAAAATAAGTAAGTGGATCTAATTCTATTTTTTCTTCTTTTTGATTATTTATTTTTGTTAGTTTTAGCAAAAATTTATTTCCAATTTCTTTTGTTTTTTCTGCTGAATATGAAATTGTTTTTAAATGATTTCTTTCTGAACGTAATTTTCTTAAAAGAGCTCTTGCTTTTTCTGACATTTTAATTTCTTTTATTTAAAGTAAAATATTTTAAATTTATAAGTAAAAATTATCCCTTTAAAAAAAATTATTTAATAAATTATTTATTTATTTGATGAATAACTTTTATAATTCGAATATTTTTGATAACTAGTTTTTTGATTTGGTTTTTGGTCTTTATTTATTTCATTATTTATATTTTCAATTTTATATGAAGTAGAATATTCAGAATTTTTAATATTTGTTGTATATTGATTATTAGGTTTTAATGTTGAACTAATATTTGAATAATTATATTTATTTTCATTAATCTCTTTATTTGGAATTGAATAATTCCCTGATGAATAATCATTTGTATTTAAATCATTTTCATTTACTTTACTTGAATAATTATACATTTGACTATTTAAATTATTATTATATGAATTATCAGGATTTTTCATTGTATAATTATTACTTTGACTTAAAATATTTAAAGTTGAATATACACTATCATTTATTTTATTATTATTTTTATCTTGATTGGAGAGATGACCAGGTCTATATCTATTATGTAAATTTATAGATGAATAACCTGAATTATATATATTTGGTTGTAATACACTTTGTGTTGCCATATATGCATTATATGATGAATATCCTTGATTTAAGTTATTATCATTTGATGAATTTTTATTATTTCCTTTTATATTTTTTAAATCAAAGATTTTTAAATTTGTATATTTATCAGGATTTGATAATATTCTTGGAATTATTTTAATATTTGGAAGAAGAATTTCATTTTGATTTGAAAATGGAGTTAAATATAATTTATTTGAATTATTTAATATTATCCCTAAATTATGAGTTATATTTTCTAAAGTATAATTTGGATCATTTTCTAATGTTATTATTAATTCTTTATTGTCATCAAGTGTTATTTTTATTT
>Ga0310695_10014686_pt1 | contig 10542 bp, 10 predicted proteins | sample RumenRJG_04DNA_FD_203882 | JGI IMG/M metagenome (GOLD analysis project Ga0310695, IMG submission 203882) | Bovine rumen microbial communities from Lethbridge, Alberta, Canada - RJG_04 (v2) (version 2) | ecosystem: Host-associated > Mammals > Digestive system > Stomach > Rumen | place: Canada... | reverse complement strand
AGCAGGCGGGTACGGGGAGCAGCGTTTTCCCTTCTTGAAGGCCGTTCAATACTCCTCTTGCCGTTTGTTCTAGGGATATCAGCGCTGAAACCAGCATGGCTCAAACGGTGAAAGCGCTTTCTGGAGCTATAAGACCTCTTTGATATGGCCAACGCTGTCTGCACTTTTGCCTTTGTCATCCCAAAAAATGTTTGTCACTGTGACGAACTTTAGCAAATTGTATATTTTTCTCAATCCTTGAAATCCCGGAAACCCGTATAAACCCGCGATTTGCTTTGTAACGCGTATGAGTTCACTTCCGAAAAAATGTTTGTCACTGTGACAAACATTTTCATTCTCGTACCTCTTTTCATGTGTTTCCTCATCATTTTCCCGGTTTTCATTCCCAAAAAAGTTTTGAAAATTTTTTTGGATTTCTTTCGTATTTCGGGGTCGAAAATGATTGTAATTATAGCAAGAGGGTTCACAGAGCAGATTCTCGGGACCCAGATACGATTTTGGAAGGGGATATATAAATAATGTATACGGACAGCAATGATAACACGGAAGCCAGATTCCCGAAGAAGAAAATGAGCTTTTCGCTCTTCAAAACCATTGTGTATGGCATCATCTCACTCATCATCGCCGTCGTCGTGTTCAGCTCGTTCACGGTCGTCAACGAGGGCTATACCGGCACGAGATACCGCCTTGGGCAGCTCGTTGAGAGCGATACCGGAACCGGGCTGCAATTCCATCTGCCGTTCGTCGAGAAGATCAGCAAGGTGGATATCCGCGCGCACGTGTTCGAGACGACGATGGCGGCTTATACCAAGGATACACAGGTGGTTGAGAACCTGCCGGTCAAGATCACATACATGTACGACCGCAGCAAGCTCGATTACATCATCCGGAATATTGGTATCAAGAACGTCGAGGCTACGCTCATTGCCCCGAACGTCCCGTCCACGTCTAAGAACTTCGTGAGTAAGTACAAGGGCGAGGAGCTCACGCAGAATCGCTCAAGGCTCGAAGCTGAAGTCGAAGATTCCCTCCGTGACGAGCTTGGCGAGTACGGGATCATCATTACCGACTACAACATTATCGACATTGACTTCGAGGATAACTTCGAGGAGAACATTCGGCTGAAGGTCGCAGCGGAGGTCGAGGCACAGACGACGAAGAACAAGACGGCTACGCTCGAGGAGCAGGCACGTCAGAAGGTCATTCAGGCGCAGGCGGACGCCGATGCGCAAAAGGTCAAGGCCGATGCCGAAGCTTACGCCATCCGCGTTGTTCAGGAACAGCTCGACAAGTCGCCGCAGTACATCGAGCTGGTCAAAGCGCAGACTTGGAACGGTGAGCTTCCGCAGGTGATGGGGAACAGTGTCAACCCGTTCGTCAACTACCCAGGGCTAAAGCACTGGGGCTTGTAGAGTAACGGACCTACAAGCCTGTGCTATAGTCCAGATCGCGAGATCTGGTTGATTAGCCTCAGTGTTCCGGTATGCAGTTTACTGCAGCGAGTTCACTACGTTACTCAAGAATCTATAGGCACCAGCGGATGCTCCACAAGTCCGCTGCTCTGCGGTACAGCATTAAACATCTCTGATGGGTAGGAGAAGTGTGCTGTATATCAAACCTTGGGATAACATTGGCGATGTGGACCACGGTAAGCAGATGAACCTGAAGCGTTATGCTGACGGGGAATCCGGCTGCCGAATTAGCCGTTCAGTCGGCAGAAAGGAGGCTTTGCCTATCATGGCGGTATTTGTTATCAGCAAAGATGGTGAACGGTTGATGCCGACAATTCGATATGGCAAGGTCAGGCACATGCTGCGCGACGGCAAAGCCGTTATTCGCAGCCGGAACCCGTTCACCATCCAGTTAACCTACGAAACCACAAGCTTTGTTCAACCTATTGAAGCCTGTCAGGATACGGGGTATCTGCACATTGGTATCAGCGTAAAGTCAGAAGCCCATGAATTCGTATCCGAACAGAGAGACCTGCTTTTCGATGAGAAGGCGCATCACGATGACCGGCGGCGTTATCGCCGTTCGCGTCGGAACCGGCTCCGCTACCGCGAAGCTCGGTTCGACAACCGCAGTAAGCCGAAAGGATGGCTTGCTCCGTCGCTGAAAAATAAGGCGGACCGGCATATCGACCTGATTGCCCGCATAGCGGCGGTTGCGCCGATCACAGCTGTAACGATCGAGCTCGGTGAATTCGATATTCAGGCGCTCAAAGCTATTGAAACCGGCAAGCCGTTGCCGGAAGGCGTAGATTACCAGCGTGGACCGCGGTATCAGGAGCAGACGCTTCGGAGTGCGGTGTTTCATCGGGATAACCACACCTGCCGTATTTGCGGTCGTGGACTCAGGGATGGCGCCATCTTGCATGCGCATCATATGTACTATTGGCGAGGTCGGCACGGTAATAGCGTGGATGAACTCATCACCGTCTGCGGAAAATGCCATACGCCGGCAAACCACAAGCCTGGTGGGAAACTCTACGGGTTGGATCTCAAGCTTCCGCGTTTGGCGTCTGCTGCATTCATGAACAGCGTCCGCTGGTATATCTACAACCAGTTGAAGGTGGTGCTGCCCGAGGTGTCCGTTCGGATCACCTACGGCGCTGCGACAAAGGTCGCACGCATAGATGGCTGCGGTCTGGAGAAGTCGCATGCCAACGATGCATATGCCATGGGGCTTTTTCATCCGGCAGATCGTGCTAAGACCCAGTATTTTCAAAAATGCCGCCGAAACAACCGGTGTCTGGAGCTCTTCTACGACGCAAGGTATATCGACATACGCGATGGTAAGAAGAAGAAAGCTGCCCAGCTTGGATGCGAGCGCACCAACCGCAGGGAGCCCAGGAACAGCGAAAAGAGCCTGCGGAAATACCGCGGCAAAAAGGTCTCTGCTGGGAAAAGGGCCATTCGGAAACAACGGTACGACCTGCGCCCCGGCGACATAGTGCTTTTTCGAAGCAAAAGAATCGCAATAAAGGGAACTCATTGCAATGGTGCCAGCGCAATTCTTTCCAATGGAAAGTCGGTTACTGTAAAACGGTTGTGCCTTGTGTCACATACAGGTGCATGGAGAACCTATATTCCAAAAGACTGAGAGGAGGTATGCGCCCGACCACAAGCGGTGTGCCACCACTTCTTCGTTGAGGCCGATTCAAAGGCGCTCGCGAAATGTGCCGGCGGAGAAAATCCTTCGTTGAGGCTCGTTCAAAATTACTTGTGAAAGGAAGCAGGGGACATGGAAAAGCATGTGTTTTTCAAGAACAAAGTCGATGGCCGCTATGGCGGAGTTGTCTTAAAGGCGATCCGGGCGTTTGGGCCCAATCGGGATGAGATCAATGCGATGACCATTGACCAGCGGCTGGAGCTGTTACAGCAGAAGGCTGCGGAACGCGGTGGGGTTTGGCAGAGGGTTTTTGGAAAGGATGGCCGGGACATGGAGCATCTCCGGTATGTGGATCTGCCGTTTCTGCCGGATGGTATCTTCTACGACTGTGGCCTGGAGCGGTCTTCATTCGAGTATCCCGCTGAACATCAGGATGTGGACAACGAGTTTATCACTTAGTGACCTGAAGAGAGGAGAGAAGAGCTATGCCTAGAAAGTTTAAGGAAGCGAGAGAATCCTGCAATCTCATCACTGCCACGGATATTGTCCGTGTCGAGCGGTATTTCATGTCTGGGAACGCGGAAGCTGCACGCAGCAAGCTGGTCGATACCACTGCTCGGAACGTAGTTGTAAAGAAGTACGGGCTTACCCTGGATGACAGACAGGCAGTATATGTCGGCCCCGCTGATGTGATCTTCGAGAGGATGCAGGAGGAATATCCGATTGCTCGACAGTTCACATCGTTTAAGGCGGCAAAGTATGCTATGCAGTATGGGGACCCCCGCAGCGGTGAGGTGCGTATCATCAGAGCCGCTGATGTCAATAACCGCTGAAACGTTGCCTCAACGACAAGGATGGTGGACCGCGGCGGTTCGGGTCAGATCCGATTTCAACATTCTGAATGCAAATGAGGGTGATTACCATGGGAAGAAAGAAGGGCGGGACCACGATCTCGCATGAGCAGCGGCTTGTTATCTCCCAGGCTATGATGACCGAGGGAATGAAGACTGTCATGGCGCTTGCCGCTGACAGTGCCGAGCGTGTGCTGCACGTGATTCAGAGCGTGACTTCCGGGGAGCAGAGCATGGCAGAGGCGTGTAAGGCTGCCGATCTCTCGTATCTCCGATTCCGGTATTGTATCAAGAAGCTGGCTCAGCTTCAGATGCCTCCCGGCGAGGCTCCGAAGATCCCCGAGCATCAGCTCACGTTCGAGGAGAGCATCTACGCTGAGGTTTTCTGTGTGGCGCCCGAGGAAGTTCTGAGCGTCATGCCGGATGACGCCGAGGAGACGGTCGAGTACGTGCTCCAGATGTTTCCCGCACGTACTTCGGAGATCCTGCGCCTGCGCTATGAGGGGCTTGCTCTGCATGAGATCGGAGAGAAACTCGGGATCACGCGAGAGCGTACGCGGCAAATCGAGGCGAAAGCGTATCGGCTGCTTCGGCGTGAATCGATTGCGCGTATCCTTGAGTATGGGCTCGCGGTCGCCGAAGAGGCAAAGACGGAGTTTGAGAAGGAGAAGGCGGAAGTCGTTGCGAAGTATCGAGGGATGCTCGAACGCGAAGACGCCCAGTATCAGGAGGCGCTCGGGTACGTTACCAGCGGTGGAAAACCATCCCCTGAAATGCTCGCTATGGTTTCACTCTCTGACATGAAGCTCTCTTCGCGCGCATACCACGGCTGTGTCAAGGCCGGGATCCGTACGCTCGCGGATTTCTCAGACCTCACCTATGACGACATCTGCGGGTTCCACGGCGTCGGGAAAAAGGCGGCCGAGGAAATCGTCGATAGGCTGCGCGAGTACGGCGTTAGGGTTGCGCTGAAAGCTGCGTGATCAGGTTTTCTCCCCGTATGGAATAATATAAGATAGATGGAGGGGCGGATATATGAGTGAGCCTAGGATCAGGTCAATCTCTTTCACTTCGGACATGCTGAAGCTCGTGAACGAGGGCAAGAAGACTGCCACACGTCGAGTGATGCTCACGCAGCCGGTCTTTGTCAAGTCCGTAGAACAGAGCCCGGACGGGAATTTCTTCCGTTTCGCTTGTGAAAACAAGCTTGGCCAGTGGGAGTATCAGGTGGCGCCCAGGTATCGCCGCGGGGATATCCTCTATGCGCCGGAGCCCTGGCGCTGCGTTTCGAGGACAGGGGAGCTCGGCTACGAGGTTGAGTTCAAGGACGGTCAGCGTGTTGCTTTCGAGTTCAAAGATCCTGAGCGTGCGAAGACGTGGGCAAAGTACGCCGACAAGCCGAAGGATGCTTGGCAGTCGCCGTATTTCATGCCGCGGGAAGCTGCGAGAACCTGGCTGTGTGTGACGGACGTAGGTGCGGATCGCCTGACGAACATGTCTTTCCAAGATCTCTTGCAGGAGGGCTTCGTTTCAGGTCCGGTTTGCGACCACAAGAAGGAAATCGCCGTGCTGGAGTTCTCGGATACGTGGGACAGGATGATCAGCTCCGGAAACCGCGACCGCTATGGCTGGGCGGCAGATCCGTGGGTGTGGATCTATCATTTTGAACGTTGCGAGAAGCCCACGGCTGCTGCGTAAGGTACAAGCATATCATGCGCATTTCTCTTGTCGCGGTGCATGACGCCGCAGCGAGGTTCATCCCTTTGATTTTGCAAAATATTCTATGGAGGATGTTTTTATGGCAAGAACTGCTACTAAGACCGCTGAAATCAGCAATGACAAGCAGAAAGCTCTGGAGACGGCCATCGACCAGCTCGAACGTCAATTCGGGAAGGGCTCGATCATGCGTCTCGGGGATCTGGCGGAGCAGAAAATCGAGGTTATTCCGACGGGGTCCCTGGCTCTGGATGCGGCGCTCGGCGTCGGCGGCCTGCCGCGCGGGCGTGTGATCGAGGTCTATGGCCCGGAGTCTTCGGGAAAGACGACGCTTGCGATGCATGCGGTTGCCGAGGCGCAAAAGCTGGGCGGCGTCGCCGCGTTCATCGACGCTGAGCACGCGTTCGATCCCGGATACGCTCGGGCGATCGGCGTGGACGTCGATAACATGCTGATCTCGCAGCCGGATACCGGCGAGCAGGCACTGGAGATCGCCGAGGCGCTCGTTCGGTCCAGTGCCGTTGATATCATCGTGGTCGACTCCGTTGCAGCGCTCGTGCCGCGGGCGGAGATCGAAGGCGAGATGGGCGACAGCTTTGTGGGCCTGCACGCGCGGCTCATGTCCCAGGCGCTGCGGAAGCTCACCGGTGCAATCAGCAAGGCGAATACCACGGTGATCTTCATCAATCAGCTCCGGGAGAAGGTCGGAGTCGTGTACGGGAACCCTGAGGTGACGACCGGCGGCCGTGCCTTGAAGTTCTACTCCTCGGTGCGTCTCGATATCCGGCGTACGGAAACGCTCAAGAACGGCAAGGACTCCGTTGGCAATCATACCAGGGTGAAGGTCGTCAAGAACAAGGTCGCCCCGCCGTTCCGTGAGGCGGAGTTCGATATCCTCTATGGCGAGGGGATCTCCCGGTATGCGGAGCTGGTGGATCTCGGAGTTAAATTTGAGTTGATCCAGAAGGGCGGCGCGTGGTACACGCTCAGTGACGGCGCCAGGTTCCAGGGCAAGGAGTCGCTGATGACCTTCCTGCGTACGAACCCCGAGATCGCAGATGCACTTGAGGCGGAGGTCCGGAAGAAGATTTCGCCGCAGAAGCCTGCCGCAGATGACGGTCAGGGCGACGCGGAAAGCGCGTGATTTCACATTGTCAGAGACCGCTTTCGCGGCCTCTGATTTTTTTAAGAAATTTTCTCGGATTTTTCTCTCGTTTGCGTACAAATAGGCATTCTCGGATGAGAGTTTTGTTTCGTCTCTCCGTTCATATAGCAGGCACAAACTCAGCAGGCCGCTCTCGTTTCGGGAGCGAGGGGAAGAGACGGTCGAGGACCGTCAAAGGCAGAATACATAGGAGGGAAAACATGAGTTTGGTTGCACTTTTGTTTGTGGTCATCATTCTAATGGCCACGTTCGCGATGGTCCATTGGACGTTTCAGACTTTTCGCGGTACTCCCGCGGTGGTCGTTGCTCTGGCATTTGTTTTCACGGGCTCCGTGCTCGTGGCAACCATCGTCAACAACTTTGTGGGATATGCAGAGACTATGTCGCTGTTCCCCATGCTGTAACTGGTCAAGGAAAAACCCGGGGTGGGCGGAATACCGCTTACTTAGGGAAAGTTAGAGTCTCGCTTTGGCGAGGCTCTTTCTTTTTGCGCGGTTGCCTTAACAAGAAGGATGCGGCGCGGGGCAGAAGCGCCCTCCCCGATGTTTCGACGCACTCATGGCTGGCCCATTCCTTTTCGTTGAGGCAGCCAATGCTTGTACGCCGCTGAAAATGACTTAAAAAATTTCATATTTTTTCGTATTTTTGAACCCCAAAAGATTGTAATTATAGTAAGAGGTTTTGAATTCTATCGAAAGAGGTGAGCGCTATGCTGCACAATGGCGGAGCCGCGCAAATAAAGGATTACGCCGGGCTGAAAGCGTTTCTTGAGTCCCAGACTCATGAGACGGTGGGGGCCTTCCGCGAGCAGGTTCTTGCGATTATTGGCGAGTATCCGAAGGAAGAGACGCTCAAGCGTGTCAAAAGCGCACTGGGCGAGTATATGTACGAGCGCTCTTACGGCTTTGAGCGCGGAGGCGTGATCGTCACTCAGTTCATGGCGTTCGAGGAGGAGAAAGCGAAGACCATCGAGCGTGTCGATCAGTTCTTCCGTTTTGCTTCCGATTTCGAGCAGGAGATCAGGGTGGCTGTCTGGGAGGACGGTGTGTATGCCGCAGTTTTCCTGGGAAATCCGGACGAGCTGCTGCTCATCCCCGAACCCGAGCATTTTCTCGAATATCTCCCACCGATCGACCGTTCCGGACTGTCTCCGGCGGCTGTCCGCGCAACACATGGGCTTTCCGGGGGCGAGAGCCTCGCAATCGTGCCGGCAGGGGAGCGCAGCGCAATGACGGTTGCGGATGCAGAGGATGTTCTGCATGCGCATGAAGCGGAGATCAACGCCTTGGACGAGCATTATAAGAAGGCGCAGCGAGGTGAGTCTGAGGAGCTCATCGAGCTGAAGCGTGAGATGGAGCGGATCCAGAATGAGCTTGATGAGAAGAGACGGGCGCTTTTGGAGCAGCTCGAAGAGAAAAAGGCCGAGATGCTGGTGAAGAAGGCGCAGCTTGAGTCGCAGGTGTTCATGCTGGACTCCGAGATCTACAACATTGAGTGCTACATGGGTGAAACTGTGAGGTTTGCCAGGATCCGGTCAGGGAAGAACGCTCCGGATACCGAGCCTATCGTAGTGCATCAGAAACTCCGGTTCCTGGATGAGGACCTCGGCCGGCTTGCGTCTATCTATGAGATCAACTGGGATCAGGTTGGGATGTTCGAGGAGTTCCTCCGGCATTCGCCCCTGGCTTTGGACACCTTTGCGCCGAATGAACGCTGCGTCATGCTGGTCCGACTCTCGAAAAACGCGCATCGTATCGGAAATGATGATGATATGCCGTTCCGGAACATGCTCAAGAAGTATGAGGTATTCCATGGCAAGACAGTCGGCATCGTGATCCGAAACGGCGAGAATGTGTACCTTGGCTGGACGGATGATGACCGAGTGCATATCAGCGATGACCTCGTGCTTACGGCATCGCAGGTGCATACTGAGACCGTGCCGGATACGACGCCGGAGTTCAAATTCAAGAGCGATCGGGACAAGTGGCTTGCCCAGCAGATCGAGAACCGCAAGCAGATCCTGGACGGTCTGGTTTCCCGGTCGTTCGTGTTCAGTGTGCTTCAGGGCATTGTCGATCATACGCGGCTGCTGCCGCTGCCGAAAGGCGTGAAGATCAACAAACAGAGCGAGTACGTACAGTTCTCCGTTGCCGATGCATGGCTCTCTGACAACAAGTACGGTTCGTTCGTGGATCTCGTCAAACGCTGCAATGAGCGTGTGCTGAAAGGCGATATTATCCTCACGATGCAAGGCCTGGTTGCCGCACGCAAGTGGACCGGTACCGGATATTCATCCCATAACGACCGCGGCAGAGGCTACAATGACCGCACCCATGACGTCGCCGTAGCCGATTGCACGTTGTATCCGGTGAACCTTGTTGAGTATGACGACCCGGTCGAGATGGCCCGCTACCGGTTCCAAGGCAACATAGTCAAGGATAATGGTCTGCAAAAGGACTGGCTGACCGGGACAATCGAGGCTGCTCACATCGACAGGCTTGCGGAGGGATGTGAGATCATCGAAAGATATACCAAGCAGGCACGGCATGTGTTCGTTTCGCTTGTGAAAACAGACTCCTCCTGGCGTCGCCCGTATTGGAAGCCGGATCCGGAACGCGAGCCGCGGGCGAACTTTGAGCTGTATTCGGGGGAATACGTGAATCTGACGTATATGAACTCCGTTTGGCTCGAATGGGTTGCCACGACGAAGAACCTCGGTGGGGTGGTTGTCGGTGGGCAGGGCGCGGACTACGCGCACATGATCCGCTACATCAAGACTGCTCTGGACTTCGTGCGTAAGCGCGAGCAGTCGGAACGTGCCGAGATCGAGAGCGTAAGCCCCGGGTTCTGCGCCCAGCATCAGAACTGGCCCGTGCTTGTCTCTGAGTTCAAACTCGAAAAAGATGTGCGGGAGATCTCAGAGTACCAGGCGAAGAGGTTTGTGCGTTGGGTGGCAGACCGGTAAAGCAGGATTCCTTTACAAATGCGTAATCAAGCGATGTTTGCACGCACACAAGAGGCGGCAGCGTAGCCGCCTCTTGCTTTTCCCCGGAAATCCGCCCCAACCATTCCTTCGTTGAGGCTGTGCATGGAGCATGCAGCGCCTAAAGGAACTTTTCCGTGATTACTTTGGCATGTGTTCTGCGTATTACTACAAAGCATTGCAAAAATTTTTCAGAGGTGATATCCCGATGGAATCGATCAAGGGCGAAGTGGTTCGGATTTTGTTCCGAAATGGGATGTCCGGATATACAGTTGCGATTCTCAAGCCTCAAAATCAGAGTTCTGTCCATATCGTCGGGTCTATGCCTACGGTCGCTGATGGATCCATGGTCACCGTTCGCGGCGAATGGAAGATGGACAAGAAGTACGGGCGCCAATTTGCCGTTTCTGAGTGTGAGGAAGCCCCACCGATTACGGAAGAGAGCCTCGTGAGGTATCTGGGTTCCGGACAAGTAAAGGAGATTGGTCCGGAGCTTGCGAAACGTATTGTCAAGAAGTTTGGTAAAGACGCGATTGACGTTCTCGATAATAATCCCGAGGCATTGCTTGAGGTTCGTGGGATCGGGAAGACTAAGCTCAAGAAGCTGATCGAAAGCTGGAAGCAACAACGCGCGGTCAGAACTCTGATGTTGTTTCTTCAGTCACACGGCGTCAGCCCCTCGTATGCGAACCGAATCTTCAAGGAGTACGGCGATC